>OQVP01000882.1_pt1 | contig 11043 bp, 9 predicted proteins | sample 1691541 | NCBI WGS metagenome assembly OQVP01 (sample SAMN03418258, study PRJEB22391) | human gut metagenome | biome: human-gut; feature: organic feature; material: feces | host: Homo sapiens | place: Tanzania | collected 2013-01 | reverse complement strand
AAAAGAATTTGGTTAGTATCGCAATGTTTTTGCCACAAGCAGTACATTTGCACAGGTAACAGCTGCAGAGCCGGAGTTTATTGTATCTATAGTACATATACCAAAACAAAAGAAGAGAACCATTGCTGATTCTCTTCTTGAGGTGATCCGCTTGGGGTTCGAACCCAAGACCCCAACATTAAAAGTGTTGTGCTCTACCAACTGAGCTAGCGGATCATTGCTTGAAAGCGGATGCAAAGGTACGAAGTTTATTTGAAACCACCAAATATTTTTCTGATTTTTTTGAATTATCTTTTATGCATGTGCCAAATATGGAGTACTTTGCGGCGTATTGCAGCGTAATTTAGTATGCCGACAAATATATAAAGTGCTATGCCTGTGAGTAGGCTCGGCGCAAGTGTCGCAGCACTGAAACTTGGATAGAGACTGCCGAAAAGTGGGATGTAATATGTGCGCAGCATGACTATCAGTAGTATGGCGATGACCAGTACCAGCGTATTGACGGTCAGTGTCAACAGGTGGTAAGGACGTGCCACGGTAGAAGGTCGATAACCGATGAGCAGTAGGGTGTCTATCTTTTCCGTGTTCTTTTGTAAGAGTAGGAAGATGCTGAGCAACAAGACATAGAACGCCAAGACACTGATGAGGAGACCAACGGCAATGACGATGCCAGTGGTAATGCGCAGAAAAAGAGCAGTGCGTGCTGATTCTGCATCGTCTGCCTCGGTTTCGTATCCTCGGTCGTCAAGGAAAGTAATGAGACGGTCGTCTGTTGGATTGTCAACGCTGACAATAAGACGTGATGGGGTGGCGCTGCGGTTGGGTGACAGCCGACGATTCATTTCGTCAATGAAGCGTTGTGGCACCAGAATGGTATTGAGCTTTTTGGAGAAGGCTACCACATGACCTGTCATCTCTACAGTTTCGTTACTACCGCGCAAAAGAAACCGGATCTTTACCATTTGTACAAGACTTTCAGAAAGTGCGGGAAGTCCTTGGCTGGTGGCAAAGCCGAAATTATAGAGGTTGAGATAGTTGCGTGGCAGAATGATGGGAATATCTGTATCGCCTGGTTGCCATTGCCAGTGAGACAAATCCACATCGATAAACTCATCGGGCACGGCTTCGAAAAACATATCGGTGGAAAACTGTACGCCTAATCTTTGGCTACCTAAGGTAGCAACCACCCCAAAGCAAGATGGGGTGAAAGTTCCCACACGAGTGGCAAAAGGTTGTTGGCGCATCTCCTCTATTTCTTCTGGTGAGAAGGTTTGCGCTGTGCCAGTCAACGTGCCGATAGTGTTCACGTGTTTAGCCACCACCATCTGCCCAGGTCGCATAAAACTGTCTCCACCGGAGAATATCGGAATGATATCGGTGGCAAACTGTATGGCAGCCAATACGATGGTCATGCCACACAGGTTGGCAAGTACAAAACCAGCCAACTGCCATGCATTCATTCCACGGCTGAGCAGTTTGTAGAGCAGATGATGATGGCTCTTCACGTAGTTCTGTTATTTATTAGTTGAGTCCAAACTGTCCGAGCATGGTGCCTGCTAAGGTCTCTACAGGATCCTTGTCGGCATCGTTCATATTGACACGGAAATCAACCTTGGTATCGGCTGTGTCGTAGATCTCGATGCTCTTAATACTCTCCACAGCCGATTGGGCAGCCTTAGCTTGACTGCGGGTGCAGAATCCTTGTATGGCTTTGGCTGCCAGCTGTGCACCGATATGAATATACACGCGGTGGCCTTTGATGTCGCTTTTCGATACAGCAGGCTTGGCTTCAGCAAATGGCTCGCCACCAATAGCCAAATAGGTAGTACCGTCCTTTTCGCCAAAATTCATCTCTTTGTTGCTCTTGATGCCCAATTGGTTGAGCGTTTCAATAATCTTCTTGTCCTTGGTCTTCAGATAGAGACATACGTTGGGGATGAAGCCTTCCCACTTGCTGATACCTGCGGTGAAGTCGCCATCGATGGTTCCCAGTACACCCTTAGCCATTTCCAATTGGTCGGATTTGATGGTCTTTTGGTTTTTGAAAACACCCATCTTTTCGAGATAGTCGAAATAGGCTTTACCGTCAATATTGCAGAAAATAGACATGCCGTCTGCTGCGATGTAGTTGGCATAGTCGCCATCAATATTGCGCATCAGCTTCTTTCCTTCTTCAATATTCTGCTTCCAAGCATCACTCTTAGCAATGGCTTCTACGGAAAGCGTAACAGAACCCTTCTCAGAACTCAGGTCAAGGAGTATTGAGAGGTCCTTCATGTCAAGACCGTTAGGCAGTAAGGCTTTCTGTTCTGCGGTCAACTGATTTTGTGCAACACCCATGGGAATGAGCACCTGCATGATGCCTTTTGCATCAGCGAGTTTGCTGAAGTCGTCACTCTCTGCCATTGTACCCTTGGTGTCGGCATTGAATTTCTTGATGACATCGTCGATGGTGCCGTCAGAAACCACGAAACAGTCATCGTCGAAGGCAATCACATTGGTTCCTTCTCCGATATATTGTATGCCGTCTTTCTCTTTTGGAGCCTTATCCAAGGCGGTAAGCAATTTCACGAAATCGTCTTTGTCGAGCAGTTCGCCCACCAGCAATACATTCTTACCTTCGACATTAGCACTTGCCCATAAGGGTTGGCGCAGGTCGATACCGGCCTTAGCAGGATCTTCAGCTACAGCTTTCAATACTGCTTTAGCTTCTTCATTCTTGCCCATAGCCTCCAGATTCTTTGCCAGTTGCTGTTTTACGGCATCGTTGTCGGCAGCTTTACTCTTGTCGAGAATCTGCTTCACATCAATGCGCATAGTAATGGCATCGTCAGGCAGAAAGCGTGCTGTCTTACTGGATTTCGAACACGAGGTGAATGCCACAACAGCTACAAGGAGCATCAGGGCGAGTTTCATCGTTTTCTGTTTCATAACATTTAGGTTTAAGGGTTATTGTATAAAAGGTGAATAGGCTATTGTTGTTCGGCTTGAAGTGCTTTCTTGTAACATTCGCGGCAGAGCGGTTCATACTCCATGGTTTCACCCAAGAGTACACGACGGTCGCTGTCAACGGTGCGGTGGCTGACATACGCCAGTGAACCGCATTTCACACAAATGGCATGTACCTTCGTTACATCATCAGCAATGGCACAGAGTGCTGGCATTGGTCCGAAAGGAATGCCTTTAAAGTCCATGTCGAGTCCTGCCACGATGACGCGCACACCACGGTTGGCCAACTGGTTGCACACGTCCACCAGGCCGTCGTCGAAGAACTGTGCCTCGTCGATACCCACCACATCGATGTCACTTGATAGCAACAGAATGCTGGCAGACGACTCTATCGGAGTTGATGAGATGGTGTTATGATCATGGCTCACCACCTCTTCATCGCTGTAGCGTGTGTCGATGGATGGTTTAAAGATCTCGACTTTCTGTTTTGCAAACTGGGCACGACGCAAACGGCGTATGAGTTCTTCTGTCTTCCCTGAGAACATCGAACCGCATACTACCTCTATTCTGCCTGGGCGGCGCACTTCACCAATCATGTTTTCTGTAATCATGCTACAAATGTAGGCATTTTATTTGAATTACACCAATATCTTCTCTTACTTTCGATAAAAAACTTCTATTTTCTCACAAATCGGTCATTAGGATTTGCTTCTGCCTTCGTTTTCTCGCAAGCTTTAGTGAATAAAAGTTACTTTCATCCCGTAACAACAAGAAAAATAATAATTTTCTTTGTGTTCTCCATGCTTATTCGTAACTTTGTCCCCTGTTATGGGTATCCTGTATATCGTTCCCACGCCTGTTGGCAATATGGAGGACATGACTTTTCGGGCAGTCCGTATCTTGAAAGAGGCCGACCTCGTGTTGGCGGAAGATACGCGCACTTCCGGTAACCTGCTGAAACATTTCCAGATTCAGCAGCATTTACTTTCGCATCATAAATTCAATGAGCACGGCACAAGTGCATCAATAGTAGAACGGCTCAAAGCCGGACAAACCATAGCCCTCATCAGCGATGCGGGCACACCAGGTATTTCCGATCCCGGATTCTTTTTGGTGCGTGAAGCGGTGCGTGCTGGCATAGAGGTGCAAACCTTGCCTGGTGCAACGGCATTCGTGCCGGCATTGGTGAGTAGCGGTCTGCCTTGTGATCGTTTCTGCTTTGAGGGATTTCTGCCTCAGAAGAAGGGACGCCAGACCAAACTACAGTCGCTGGTTGATGAAGAGCGCACGATGATATTCTATGAGTCACCCTACCGTGTATTGAAAACTCTCCAGCAGTTGGCAGAGGTGATGGGACCCGATCGTCAGGTTAGTGCTTGTCGTGAGATTAGCAAAGTACACGAAGAGAGTGTGCGTGGCACTTTGGCAGAAGTCATTGCCCATTTTCAAGAGCACGACCCACGTGGCGAGTTTGTCATAGTCTTGGCAGGCAAGCCCACATGAAAGTAAAACACTTATGTATAATATAAAATAGGTAATAAGACAAAACACAAGAATTATGAAAAAGATGATAGTTTTGGCCATTGGCGCCATGATGCTTGTGGCTTGCGGACAGAAAGGTCCGAAAGCAGAAGAAGTGAAGATAGCCCAAAAGACCGATTCACTCAATCGCATCATCCAACAGAAGGATAACGAGATCAACGACATGGTTTCCACCATCAATGATATCGAAGAGGGCTTCCGTGCCATCAATCAGGCACAGAATAGAGTTACCGTTGCCCAACAGGGTGAGGGTGCCAATGCTGTGGAGCGCATTCGCGAGAATATTCAGATTATCCAGCAGACCATGCAGCACAATCGCGAACTTATCAATAAAATGCGCAACCAGCTTCGCCAAAGTTCGGTAGCAAGTGATGAACTGCGCCGCACCCTCGACAATCTCACCCGTCAGATGGAGGAGAAGGATGCCCAGATGCGTCAGCTTCGTGCAGAACTTGAAGCCAAGGATGTGCGCATCGGTGAACTCGATAAGGAGGTGACCAACCTCAATACCAATGTGTCATCGCTGAAAGAGGAAAGCAGTCAGAAGTCGCAAACCATCTCTGTACAGGATAAGCAGCTCAATACCGCATGGTTTGTTTATGGTACAAAGAAAGAACTCAAAGGACAGCGTATCATTGTAGATGGTAAAGTACTCCAGTCAAACTTCAATCGCGACTATTTCACCAAGATAGATATCCGTGTGGATAAGGAGATACGTCTCTATTCGCGTAGCGCAAAACTACTCACCTCACATCCGCAAGCCAGCTATACGCTCGACCGCGATGCCAACAAGCAGTATGTGCTTCGCATCACCAATCCACAATTGTTCTGGTCCACCAGTAAGTATCTCGTGGTATTGGTGAAATAAAAACACGATATAAACACAATACACACAAATAAAGATTAAATGAAACGGATTTTAGTTCTTCTGTTGGTGGCGATGACAACATCGTTGCAAGGTTTTGCCATTGTTAGAAGCCAACAAGTGATGAAAGAGATTGCCAATCGGCAATTGCAACAGATGGGTATCAATGGAATGGTGACACTTGCCACCGAAACCAATACCTATGCCATCTATCGTAGTGCCATGCAGGGATTTGTCGTCGTGGGAAAAACAAGCGATGGCAGAGCGGTGTTAGGTTATTCAAAAACCAATTTCGATGCCAAACATCTGCCTTGCGGATTGAAATGGTGGTTGAAAGCTACTGACAAGGCATTGCAACAGCAACATTATTCCACCGATGAGCAACCAGACTTCACGGTAGTTGATAATCTGTTGCAAACGAAATGGGGACAGGATATGCCTTATAACTACTATTGTCCAACGGTAAAGGGAGAACACGTGCCTTGCGGATGTGTGGCAACAGCTATGTCTCAAGTGCTTCGCTACTATGCCTATCCCTCTCATGCAGAAGGTCCTGGACGTTATACTACTCAGATTTATAATGAAACCTTGGAAGCCTATTCCTCAAAGACTGTGGTGGAGAACGTCAATTCCGACTACGACTGGGACAATATTCCTTATGATCCCCGTGCTGCTGACGTAACAGAAAAACAGCAGCAGAACATAGGACAGTTGGTCTATGACTGTGGTCGTGCCGTTAATATGAATTATGCCTCAGACGGAAGCGGTGCCTATTCACATGTGGCGGCAGCAGCTCTTGCTACGGTCTTCGGCTATAATGAAGATGCTACCCATTATGTGCTTCGCGACTTCTATTCCGACAGCGAATGGATGAATATCGTCTATACCGAATTGGCAGAAGGACGCCCCATTATCATGGGAGCCAATGATGACTCAGGCCAAGGTGGACATGAATTTCTGCTGACTGGTGTTGATGCCAATGGTATGATCTATGTTAACTGGGGATGGAATGGCGTTTGTGATGGTTATTTTGCCATCGACAAACTCAATCCTGACAACAGCTTTGCCTTTAATTCCGGACAGGACATCATCACACGACTCATCCCACAGAAAGAGGCTGTGACAGGAATGCCCTTTGAGTCGCACATGGGATGCACCTCGTCGCTCAGCGGTCTCTTTATCACACCCGAAGGACAACTTAGTGTATCGAACATCAATCTCTTCAATACAGGCCATCTGGATTTTGATGGTACAGTAGGAGTCCTTTTGGAGAATACCGCAGAAGGTTCTACCGAAAAGCAATATTTCGAATATGTCAATATCAATATGGCCCACTATGCTCAATACAATGGCTCAGCACGTCAGACCTATGATCTTAGTGGCTTGACAGCCGGCACCTATCGCGTGCGTCTTGTAGCAAAAGATGTAAAGGATGCCGATTATCGACCAGTGCGTGGTCTGGGTGGCAAGTTCTACGAACGCCTATTGACCAAGTCTGCTGATGGCACTTGCGAACTCGCCGAACAGACTACAGGCATTCATCAGGCTAAGGTGGCGACCGATACCAGCGTGCACTATTATGATATGCAGGGTCGAAGCGTATCTGCCAACCACCGCGGATTGACCATTATTCGGCAGAATGGCAAAACCAAAAAGGTGATGCGCTAACACATCAGAAACACGTCTTCGTTAAGCCAGATGAGCAGAATAAAGCTCGCTTTAATTCTGCCATGGCGAGAAAACGAAGGATGAAATCCAACACTTCTTCATCTCCATAGCTCTTCTGCTGGAGGTCAGACCAGTCGAACATGTTGTCATTTTCGATAAACAGATTGTCTGCAAGTTTCCATCCGTCGTTTCTCGAAGTCCATGGTTGAGGCTGATAACCGGCTATCATTCTCAGAATGGAATCGTTGGATTTCATCCTTCGTTTTCTCGCCATGGCATAACTTGAACGAGTTCAGTTCTGCTCATCTGGCTTAACGAAAACGTTCATCTGATTATGGCCACCTTCGTTCCATAGACGTAAAACAACAATACATCCTCTGCGGGCAGCCTCTTGGGCAAATGTCATTACTTCGTCGATGTACTGTTGAGGATTGTCTTTGTTGTTTCCTTCGTGCGAATGGAGTGAAATTTGCAGTTTGTGGGGTAGGGCATCCAGCATGTCAGAGCGTTGTGAAAGGAGCGTACCGTTGGTGGTAACCACTGGTATGAAGCCTTTGTTGCGCGCCTTGTGTATAAACTGTGGCAGATGTGGATGTAGAAATGGTTCGCCCATGAGATGGAAATAAAGAAACTTCACCGCACCGGTGAGATGGGTGGTCAATGTGTCAATTCCTCCTGAGTCATCATGTGTTTCTTGCGTGTAGTCTTGGGACAAAACACACAATTGAGGTTGCAGACATTTGTGATTTCAAGATAACATCGGGTGATGTTGTATTTCGTATTCATAGTCCATAGGTTGTTTGAAGTGATAAAGGTAATGAAAAAACTTTGGAAACAAAAATAAAAAAGTAATGAAATAAAATTTTTATTACCGATAGTATTGTTATTCCTGTTTTTTTTTCCTAATTTTGCATCATGATGAATATAAACAGACAGATTGCAGAAAAACAATAATAATTTAAAAACACAGAAAACTATGAAAATTAAAGGTTTAATGACATTTGCTCTCCTCGCCATGGCGATGTCGGCGTCAGCACAGGTGCAACTGCTGTTCTTTGACGGCGGTCGCCACGTTATCGAACGTAATAAAAAACTCTACTGGATGGATGCCGGTGACGAGGATCCCTGTTTCGATATTGTGAACTATAAAAAGGCTGGCAATAAGGAAACATTTACACTGAAACGCAAGGAAAAAGAAAATGATGGAAGCCCCGCAACCTATAATGCCACACTTATTGTGGATGGTGACAAAACCGTGGAACTGAACGTTTCGGGCAAGGGATCCTATGGTGTGCAGAAGTTTTCGGGTAAGGTAAGAAACACTTCGGGAGATGATTATGAAGACGATCGACTGAAAAAATATTTCAATGGATTGGCTGGCAATCCCACTACCGACGCATCTATGCCTGTCGGTAATGGCAAAATGAATGCTCCTACCAGCGTGAAAGATGTGAAGGAACAAGGTGCCAAAGGAACTGCCGATAAAGTGAAAGATGCGGCTAAAGGTGCATTTGGAAAAGTCAAAGGCGTGTTTGGCAAGAAGAAAAAGTAATATGTTTCGTCATATTACATTTGTATGATGTGAAAGATAGGGCTGGTTTCCCAATGTGGAATCCAACCCTATTTGCTTCTCTTAGCCTTGATTCCACAATGCAAGGCGTGGCGCAATGCTCGCATACAGTAAAATCAGTTTTCAAGAAAATTTCGACCACTCGACCATACCTATAGTATAACATGCAGTAGGTTTGAGATTTAAGTGGTGGTCGAAGCCTAAAATATTCGATCGCCATCGACCACGCGAATTTTTTTCATCTATCGTAAACAAGATATACTAAGTGGGCCATGGTGTCGATGTCTAATTGGGGTTGCTGATGTTTATCAACGCTTTTTCAAACCTTGATAATATTTTTATCAAACGTTGGATAACACCTTTATCAAACGTTGGATAATACCTTTATCAAACGTTAGATAATACTTTTGTCAAACGTTGGATAATACTTTTGTCAAACGTTGGATAATACTTTTGTCAAACGTTGAAAAAAACTTTGCCAAACGTTAGACAAAACTCTTGCCAAACGTTAGACAAAACTCTTGCCAAACGTTGGACAATACCCTTGCCAAACATAGGAAACACCTTGGCAAATGTTATCAAAAGAATGTCGATCCGTTTTATTTCTGACTGATATCTGAGTGGCAATAGCTATCTTGATGTATAAATCTGAGTTTTCGCAGATATGCTTACACCAATGGCAGGAGGGTGTCAGAAGACAAAAGGAAAAACTAAATGAAGAGTTTATGAATGTACTTAAGGTATTGAGCTCGAATATGCTGGCAGGATACTCTGTCGAGAATGCATGGCAGGAGGCAGAAAAAGAGATACAGCTCATGTATGGGAATGATTCGCTTATGCTGTCTGAGATACAGGAGATGAACAGGCAGATAAAGATGAATCAGACATTTGAGGCAGTGCTGTCTGAATTTGCTCATAGAAGCGGTCTGGAGGATATAGTCAATTTCTCTGATATTTTCTCATTTGCAAAGAGAAGCGGCGGCAGATTTGTGGATATCATAGAGTCTACCACTTACAGGATGTGGACAAAGTATGATACCAACCGACAGATAGAGGTTGCGGTTTCTGCCAAAAGACTTGAGCAAAAGACTATGAACTATATTCCGATATTTCTTTTGGCATTTTTAAAGCTGTCTTCAAGAGATTATATGTCTGCACTATATGGAAACCTGATCGGGGTAATCTTTATGAGTACCTGTCTTTTAGCCTATGCAGGGGCAATTAAACTGGCAAAGAAATTTTTACAGGTAGGAATAGGCATATGACGGGAGGAAAGAGGCTTAGAATAGCAGCATTATTTGTTATAGTTTTGGTTTTTGCTTTTATCATGGACATGTCGTCAAATGCTATAACTGATAATACACTTATACGCAATGATACAGGTGACGGAGATGCAGTATATGACCTGGTGCTAAATGCGGATGGACTCGATGCGGATTACAGCTATCAGCTGAAGGTTAGGGAGGAGCAGCCTTCGGATAAACAGGCGAATGAGCTGTTTACACAGGCAAAAAAAGAGATAGACGACAGCTTTTGTGAAGAGAACCAGAGTGTGGAACCGGTCAGAGGGCATGTGATTATGAAGGATGCATATGCATCGGGAGCTGTGGAGGCAGAGTGGACCCTGAGTGACTATGATGTGGTTGATATTAATGGAGATGTGAACCAGGATGCATTTAAGGAGGCTGATGATGAACAGGGAAAGCTGATTAGCGCAAGTGTTGAGCTTTCCTGTGGCGAACACAGACAGCTGTATGATTTCTCATTTGTGGTATTTCCGGATGAACTGGACGCGGGCGAGCGCCTCATAAAGGGTATCAACAGACATATTGACAGTGAGATGTCAAAGACAGGCACTAAAAAGCTCACACTGCCGGATGAAGTAGATGGAGTAAAGCTTAGCTGGTCGCAGGAAAAAAGCAATACTGCAGCTAAAATAGCCATGCTTGAAGTTATTGTTATAGTTCTTCTGGTGCTTGAGAAAAAGGAAAAAAAGAAGACAGCGCAGAAGGAGAGAAATATACAACTGCAGCTCGAATATCCGGAAATAGTCAGCAAAATGGCTGTTTTGATGGGTTCAGGAATGACTGTGGAGCAGGCATGGAATAGGATTACCGCTCGTTATCTTGATGAGCGGAAAAATAATGATAAGAATATTATGCCCGCTTACGAGGAAATGCTTGTGACGGAGAGGGAAATCTCAGATGGTGTGACAGGCAGAAAAGCATACGCAGGTTTTGCGGAAAGAGTAAAGCTGCCATGCTATCAGAAGCTTGTACGCATTATTTTACAGAGTATTCACAAAGGAAGTAAGGGTGTATGTGAAATGCTCGAGAAGGAATCGGAGGATGCATTTGATGAGAGGAGGCTTTTAGCCTTAAAGCTGGGTGAAGAGGCCGGCACCAAAATGCTTATGCCGATGATGATTATGATGATTACGACGAGGATG
>OQVP01000881.1_pt1 | contig 11044 bp, 11 predicted proteins | sample 1691541 | NCBI WGS metagenome assembly OQVP01 (sample SAMN03418258, study PRJEB22391) | human gut metagenome | biome: human-gut; feature: organic feature; material: feces | host: Homo sapiens | place: Tanzania | collected 2013-01 | reverse complement strand
GACCAAAACGCTCAAGAATGTGAGCTGAAATTGGTACAACGAACTGGACACCCTATCTGTTTATTTAATTATCAATTCATTCAACTTGTCTTCTCGTATTACCTTAGGTTGTGCCTTACCTGCAAGAATGATATGGGCACTTTGATGACACCATCCTTCTTCTGTTCAAGAGCTCGTAGGCTTCGGCAATCCTCGCCAATGGGAAACTCTCAGTGTGATAACTTGATAGTTATGTGTCTTTTTACATCAGGATAGCTCCTGCTTCAGGTGTGATTCTTCTGCAAAGATACAAATGATATTCAGAAATGGATTCATACAGCTTGGTTTTGTTGGGGCTGCAGACTTGATTTAACCTAATTTATATATTAGGAGCTCATCTTCAAGAATCACATAAGAACTTATGTAAACCTTGTCATAAGTTGTTCAAGTAGGTTAAGCAACATCTCAAGGTCAAGTCTTTTTGGGGTGAGAGTGAGAATGCTGATCGTATTCAAATACATATCGCTATCATCACATATTGCCTCATTGGTATCATTGAGCATGATAATCAGATTGGTCGTCCGATTGTCGAAATCATGTGCATACTTGGACACTCCTTGTTGGTCAAGGATGATATCAATGAGCTGTTCAAGCCTTTTGTTTTGGAAACTGCCAAGCCTAATGATAACCAACTCTATTTCGACTTCATGTTCGATTAATATATTTTAAGAGACACAAATGATCTAAATCAATTATTATTAGTAATTTTGCAACAAAACTTAAATGGTACTACTCCGTAATGGTGCGAATAGGGATCAATTCAGAATGAAGCAAGAAAATGAACTAAAATCACTTTTGACAGATCAACAGTTTGAAGCCTCGGATAACAGGGAACTATTACTCGCTCAAGCAAAAGCGTGTGCAAATGGTTATGCATTAGCAACAGAAGGTATAGCTGTTGTATCAGATTTTCAAAATAACGAATGCCATATTTATGCTGGAAGATTCGGTCAAACTATAATGAATCTTCCAGAATATATGGTAGATCGTAATTCTGCCTTTGAGGACATTATATTCTGTCATGCAAAAGAAGACGAACTTATTGAACGTCATGTACTGGAACTTCGTTTCTTCAACTTTATAAAAGAACGTTCAATAAAAGAAAAGACAAATTTTTTAGCTTCATGTATCCTTAATTTTTACCGGGCCGGAGATAATGAAAAAGTCAAGATACTCCATACAACGAGATATTTCAGCTGTAGTGCCAACGGTAGTGTTTTACTTGGTCTATGCACTTACATCCCGTACCCTATTTCCCATAACCGACAAGATGGACTCATTGTTAATCTATTGACCGGGGAAACGGTTGGACGAGATATATACGAAGCGAGTGACCGTAAAATTCTTAGCCGCCGACAACTTGAAATACTGTCATTGATAGCCAAAGGAGTGCCAAGCAAACAAATTGCCGACAACTTAAACATATCCATTTATACGGTTAATCGCCATCGTCAGGATATTTTGGCGACATTAAAAGTTGCCAATACCGCAGCCGCAGTAGAAATTGCATTAAGAATGAATCTTATTTAATGTGCATGCCTGCTTCATAATTGGTTAGAAATCAGAGGCGCACCGGATATTATTGGTTTTTAATTTTGCATTCATATAACAAAAGCGAAATAACTGCCCCCAAATCTGTTGGTATATTAGAAATTGAAGCAGATATAATGATAATGCACAATGGATTTGAACGTATTTTTTAGTTCCGTTCCAAGTCACTATAGCAAAGGTGTTTCTCTTGCAAATGGTGCTTATGGAAATGGATGTGTCATGTCACATGGATGTACTATAACTCAGGATGTCCTGACAATTTGTTGGTTGTCGGTCGTAGAGGGTTGATATTCAATAAATAAAACAGGTATCTATATTTAACTGATGCGAAAATTGGTTAGAAATCAGTATTGTACACATCTTATATTTTCTCTAATTTTGCAACCGAAAATAAATCACAAGGAAGTTGCAATTTTAATAAAAATCAAATCAATGTCACAATGAGAAAATTAGTATTTATCGCAATCATTGCAAGTCTTGCTATGACTGGATGCACCCAGAAAGAGTCAGAGAAAAAAGAAGGAAGTTCTGACAAGAAAGTTTTAACGGAAAACGTTAAACTCGCTACATGCAATATCAATGTAGGAGGAATCCGTTTTACAAAGTCTAAAAACGGCGGAGAGAATGGTATTACACTTCTTGGCGACACTCTCAAGTTTGTGGCCAGTTCCCAAACTGATTATTTCCGTTCCCCGGATGGAAGTGTTGTCAATAGCTCTGCGGTCATTTTTACAGAAGTTGACAACACTAAGCCTTTCACTTTTACGGCTAAAGTACAGCCGGACTTCACCGAAACTGGAACATATTCGGCAGGTGTATTATACGCATACGAGAATGACACTCATTGCCAAAAACTGTGTTTCGAACAGGATGAATATGGTGTTCACCGTGTGGTGTCAGTTCGCACAATAGGCACTTCCGATGACAATAATCATCAGGCAATTATCGGTCCGTGGGTTTATATGAGATTATCATCCGATGGCACTACTCTTGGCAGTTATTTTTCAGAAGATGGGAATATATGGCACATGGCTCGTCTCTACAAGAATGATTTCCCGGAAAAACTGCTTCTTGGCCTGAGTTCCCAAAGTCCTAAAGACGATGCACACACCTGCTATTTTACGGAAGTGTCGCTTAAGCAAGAGGCTGTTGCCAATTTTCGCATAGGTAAGCTCGACGGGGAATAAACACCATACCTCAGCACTATTATCAGATATTAATAAACAGATTAAACATTTTAACAAATGAAGAGAAATCAATTTTTCATAGCATTGTCGCTGCTTGCATGCACTCTGCTGTCATGTCAAAATGAGAAAAAACAACAATCGTCAATAGCAAATAAATCGAATATGGAAAAAAATGACACAATCTTAAAGCCATTTGTGGCTGAAAACTTATTTTGGATTCGTGAGCCACAAAAATATACAATCACGGACTCTTTGATTACAATCGTCTCAGAACCTCACACAGACCTGTGGCAGCGCACCTATTATGGGTTCAGCAATGACAATGCTCCGGTGCTGCAAATGAAAACCTCTAACAAGTTCTTTTCTTTCACAGTAAAGACATCGTTCAACAGTTCGGCCTTGTTCGATCAGTGCGGAATCGCAATCTATCTTGACAGTGACAACTGGATGAAGGCGTCAATTGAATACGAGAACGAGGAATACCAGAGATTGGGCAGTGTTGTGACAAACAATGGATATTCCGATTGGGCCACGCATGATATTCCCTCTTCCATAAAGGAAATGTGGTATCGTCTTAGCCGTCGGGGAAGCGATTATTATATAGAGACAAGTCTTGACGGTACCACTTTCCACCAAATGCGTACATTCCATTTGGATAAGGGTGATGGGGAGATCTCGTTCGGAATATATGCGGCAAGCCCGGTTGACCATTCATTCACCGCACAGTTCTCTGAAATGGAAGTCGGCGAGTGTAAATGGCAACCATGGTCAGCGGAAGATACAGGATTCAAACAGACTGCAAACAAGTAAACTGTAATCCAAAGAAAAAATTAAGGCCATAATGTCCAAATAGAAAGATTTACCCCTGTCACAGTTAACTGTTGCGGGGGTAAATTCTTCAAAAAGGGAATTTTTATATTCATTTGCAACATGATGTTGCAATATGTCTTTTTAATTAGTTTAAGATGAATATTCTTCATAACCAACATAAACATTTGCTTGTTTCCAATCGTGTTGCCTTTATGATAATAGGGGTTCTCGAGGCTGCGTGGGCACCGCTTGTACCATATATCAAGAGAGCGTTTACAATAGACGAGGGTACTCTTGGGTTACTTATGCTGTGCAGTGGTTTGGGCTCTATCTGCGCACTTCCGCTTTCCGGTTTTCTTGTAAATCATTTTGGCACAAAGAAGGTGGTTTATGTATCGGGATTGCTGATGGCTTTCGCATTGTTAGCCATAAGTCTGCTTATAAATATATGGCTGACAGGCGTGATGCTGATGGTTTTCGGAGGTTGCACCATCACCATTGATGTTGCGGCAAACATGAATGGTGTTACCGTCGAGCGCATGACGGGACAGCATTTTATGTCTGGTTTTCATGGTGGCTATTCGTTGGGTACACTGATTGGTGCCGGAGCGATGAGCGTGCTGTTTACTTTAGGACTCATGCCTAAATGGGCTGTTGTTATTTGTATGATATTCATATTGCTGGCGCTGGTATTCGGATGTAGGGATTTGTTGCCGAAAGAAGAATTTGTGTTGTCTGACGCACCTGTTGAGAAGCCAAGAAAAAATAAATTGTATATTCCTCCTATGGTTATCGTGGTTGGATTGTTGTGCTTTATCATGTATGCCTCGGAGGGTGCTGTGATGGGCTGGTCGGCAATATTTGTCAGTCAAGAGCGTGGCGTTGACATGTCCATGGCAGGTTTCTTCTATACGGCATTTGCTGTTTCAATGACCATTATGAGGCTCTGTGGAGACAAAACCGTAAATCGATTGGGACAAAGGTTTGTAGTGGCCGGAGGAGCATTACTCATTGCTATCGGTTTCATGGTTGTAGTATTAGTTGATAGTTCCGTTGCTGCTGTCGCTGGCTTTGTGATTGTCGGCTGCGGTGCCGCCAATGTTGTTCCTCAATTGGTTTCCTTTGCAGCACATATCAAAGGAATGGCTGTACACAACATTATCAGTTTCATTAATGCCCTTGGATATTCGGGGATACTCCTCGGTCCTGTAATAATCGGATTCGTAGGGAAACATTATGGTTTACATATATCATTTATCGGAATTGCTGTTTTTGTTTTAATTGTTGCGGTTGTTTCGTCTATAATATTGAAGTCCAAACGGACTATATCGCAAACAGATATAAGCTAATAATGGCTATACAATTCCCCAAAAGGGGAAAGTAAAGAGTTTCACGCTTATAGAATGAATTTATTATTTTTTTTCGTCATGTACCAAAACAAATGCCTTAATCCTCAAATCCGCAACTAAGCCCTTCAACGTCCTTCTTGCATGTACACGTCCTCTCATTACTGAATTATCGGATAAATTGAGGAAGAAACACCCACTTCTGCCTACAACTTCCTCTTACCACATAATGCGATTTGAGACAGTACTGATAACCGAACGTTTTCGTTAAGCCAGATGAGCAGAGCTAAGTTTACTTAAGCTCTGCCATGGCGAGAAAACGTGCCATGAAATGGAACGATCTACACCTTAGACTGAGGGTCGAGTCGATTACAGATGATAATGTGGAGTCGAATTGCTCCATGATTAAAAATAGTCCACCAAAAGGTGTAAGTTTTTCAGATTTAATCTGTATTTTTGTCATGTCTATCGTTGGATTTTCTTTTTTGTTTTTACAGTACCAAGATAAGTGAATTCTTCGACATGGCAAAATCCTGGGCAACTTTTTTTGTTGCTCAGGTACTTAAAAAGTTTAAGTTATGATAGTGTTGCGGAATTAAGGAGAAAAGTAAAATCGGGCGAAATATTCATTTAAGTTATATGGACACATATAGTATTCAAAGGCCTATATTCGGCATCAGTCGGCATCGTATGGGCATAGATGGAAATGGGATTACTACGCTCGTTGCCTTCATGGGATGCTCATTGAAGTGTAGGTATTGCCTGAATGATCAATGTCATGCTTCCCTGTATGAAAGTGATGGTAAATCTTTGCGACGAGGCATAAAGATGCTCTCACCTAAGGATTTGTATAATCTCGTTGAGATAGATAACATTTACTTTCAAGCTACCGGTGGAGGAATATGCTTCGGCGGTGGTGAACCAGCGATGAATGCAGACTTTATCATTGAGTTTGCCAAACTATGCCCCAAGAACTGGAAATTGACAATAGAGACAGCTCTTCGATGTTCCTATGAAACCATAGAGTCATTGTCTGCATATATTGATGAATGGATAGTAGATGTCAAGGATATGAATAATTCTATATATGAGAATTATACGAAAGTGCCATCAATTATAACGGAGCAGCTCCAAAACTTAAAAAAGTTGGTACCTTTGGATAGAATAACTATAAAAGTTCCGCTTATCCCCAATTTCAACACGAAGGCTGACGTTGATAGCAGCATTGGCGTATTGAAGAAAATGGGATTTGAGAATATTGTCCAAATCACCTACATAGAACGAAAAACCAAATAAAAGTAACACAAGAGTTCAATATGAGTAAAGGAAAGGAAAAATGCGAGATACTGAAAGCTATCCGCACTTATGTTGCAGACAAGTATGGAGTGGAATATTCTCCAACGGAATGCACTCACGAGGGTGAGTGTAGAGGTACATGTCCAAAATGTGACGCAGAATTGGCTGAGCTACAAGAAAGTTTGGAGGCGAAAGGAATCTTTGATATATCAGAGGATGCTAAGTTGAACGACTTGGTTAGGAATTATCTAAATCAAGATAATAATTCTATTCCTATACCAGGTGAAGATTCTGAAAGAACGGAAGGTATGCCTATGCCTTTACAGGGTGACATTGCTGTGGTCGAGGAAGGGCAAGTTCCTGACCAACCGCATGGAGGAGATATGTCTAAAACAACCCCTAACGAAGACAAGAAACTCTTTATGGAATGCAGTATAGCTGGCATTTCTTTTTATGATATTGATGACATCTGGAATGAACTTCAAATAGGAACAAAACTTGCTCTTGTTCGCCAAAAGGATAATGCTTACGATAAGAATGCAGTTGCTGTAGCTCTTGTTGGTGACTATGACGGAGACCCTGACGATTTTGATTTCGACTTCATTTTAGGGTATATCCCAAGAAAGTGTAATGAGGCGTTGGCTGTGATGCTCGATATGGGATGGCAGGATATGTTTGAGACAGAAATCTGCGAGCTGAAAGAACATGTTCCCTATAGCGACCGTATTCATATTTCCATCTATATTAAGAACAGGGAAAGTACCGAAGAGGCGTTAGAAGAAAAGGAAGACAACCTCAAATCCGCAACTAAGCCTTTCAACGTCCTTCTTGCGTGTACACATCCTCTCATTACTGAATTTGCAGATGATTTGAACTGAAACACCCGCTTGCAGCCTACAATATCCCCTTATCCCACAATGCGACTTGAGGCAATACGCAGTATCATACCCATAAGTTGTAGGCGTTATCCAAAATCTGTCTGGAACACATCCGCGTAAGCATTGTTACAGGTATAGATATTCAGCACATACCGCCTTGATGTCCTGATCCACTTTGCCGGTACAGAGACAAACCTGAAGACAAACGCTTTTATGCGACTTGTTGTATTGAGGCCGAACTTCTTTACGTCAAGTCTTTGGATAATGGCCTTGTAGAAGTTACGGATAAGTGCTGTAAGAAGAAGGAACACTGTGTTCTCTGCCATGAAGGATTTGGGCAATCTGTCCCATCCGAAACCATTGTTCATATCATCGAAGATACGTTGGATTTCATCCTTCGTTTTCTCGCCATGGCATAACTCGAGCAAGCTCGGTTCTGCTCATTTGGCTTAACGAAAACGTTCCTTTCCTCCTCGAAGGTTATAGAACTCGACAATTTCTCTTGCGGAAGATTCATAGTCGTTAGTCAGGATACAACGGTATGTGTATTCTCCTTCCCAGAGATCCAATACACCATCCAACCGTTTCTGTCTTTGAATCACAAGTCGGTATGCTTTACCATTCCACTTATCAACAAGGATTGAGTTCAATTCGAACTCAATGCCATTGATTTCCTCAGTTTTCCAACCTCTGAGAGCAAAGATGCCATTCAATGCAGTAACTGTACAATGTGGAATGTATATATATCAATTGCTTCTTTCGTCCGGATATGTAAAGTGGAATTTCTTTTTTTTGGACAAGAACAGGTGAAAGTCAATTTCGGAATGTAGAGAAAACCGAATATGCGTCATGTTTTCTCGCTTTGGAGGGGCTTGTGTGGGATTTTAATGGGCTGACATTTCGTGGGATAGAAATTTCTTCTCATTTTTATGCGGAAAAGATTTGGTATGTCAGAGAAAAAATGTAATTTTGCAATCCCAATTCACACGTAACCGTTAGGGTTGAATGGAATTGGAGAGATGGGTGAGTGGCTGAAACCAACAGTTTGCTAAACTGTCGTACTCGAATAAGGGTACCGGGGGTTCGAATCCCCCTCTCTCCGCAGTTTTTCCGAAGCGGGTGGTTTGGGAAAGGTAAGACGGGGTATAGCGTAGTCCGGTTATCGCGCCACATTTGGGATGTGGAGGCCGCAGGTTCGAATCCTGCTACCCCGACAAAAGAACCATGGGACTGGTTCTTTTTTTTAAGGGGTCTAGTAGCTCAGCTGGATAGAGCAACTGCCTTCTAAGCAGTAGGTCCCAGGTTCGAATCCTGGCTAGATCACGACATAGTGGGTTAATTGTGAAAAAGCGATGACTTGTTGAAAGTCATCGCTTTTGTTTTTGGAGGATAAGCTCAGCCGGATAGTGTCAAAATCATTTCATATAACCATATGAATAAGTCAACGGCGGATTATTCCTATCCGCTAAACTTTTTTACTTCTGCAACAAATGCAAAAGAAGAAATGATGAGTTGAGCCAATGATTTTTCTTTCTTCCCCGTGAGCAGCAAGCCAAAGATGAGTAAGATGCAAATCTGCATGAAGCACGCTTTTGTATGCTTAACAGCTGCCTACTGTTCAATATAAGATTTACGCCCTTGCAATTCATACTACTTTTATCTCTCGTCTTCAAAGTCGAATAATCAATATAAGTTCTTTTCCTCTGTTATCTTAGCCCTTTTGCTCCATCAAATCGTATATAAGTCAGATGCCTTTTTTGTCTTGATGTTTTTATTCGAAGAAAAGGTTTTTTCCGCTTGAATGCTTAGAGGAAAAAATGATGACCTCAAAATAGGTGAGAGGCTTATCAGGCGTATGAATGATAAGATGCCTTTTTCTAAGGTTTTCCGTATGGCTTTTGACGAGACAAAATGCTTGCCGGTATGTTGTTTGGCAGCGGCGTATTCAAAAAATAGGGAATGGAAGTGAAGCGAAAAATGAGTTTTTCGCTTGCCCTACCGAAATTATTTGCTATATTTGCGGCTCAAAATACAGTGATATGAGAAAGGTATTTTTCTTTTGCATAATGTCGATATTTCTCGGTCTGGGTTGTTTTGCGAATGAGGAGAAGAAGCAATTCGATGCCGGAGAGCTAATCATGGAACACATATCGGATTCTTATGAGTGGCATATTCTTACATGGAAATCTACACATGTTTCCATTCCTTTACCGGTTATTTTGTTCAAGGACGGTAACCTTGATGTTTTCATGTCATCAAAGTTTAATCACGGTCATGATGCTTACCGCGGCTACAGAATTGCAAATAAGGAAGATGGTGAAGATGTATCGGGAAAGATAATTTGCGTAGATGAAAAAGGTGTTTATACGGGTGAAAAGCCTTATGATTTTTCTATAACCAAGAATGTGTTCTCTATTTTTATAGTTGCGGGATTTATTCTCTTTCTTGTATTCAAGGGTGTATCTATTGCGAAGAAACGTCAAGGCAAGGAGCCGAAAGGGATTCAGACTTTGGTTGAATTTTTCGTGATTTATATAAGAGACGATATTGCAATCCCATCGATTGGAAAGGAAAAATACAGAAAGTACTTGCCGTATTTGTTGACTGTTTTCTTATTTATTTTCTTTTCCAACCTTATGGGCTTGTTGCCTTGCTTTCCGGGAGGTGCCAATGTAACGGGAAATATTGCGGTAACGCTTTGTTTGGCGATATTTACCTTTGTGATAACGAACGTAAGCGGCAATAAACAATATTGGAAGCACATGGTGAATATGCCGGGAGTGCCTTGGTGGCTTAAATTCCCGCTTCCGATAATGCCGATAGTGGAGATTTTGGGAATGTTTACCAAGCCATTCTCTTTGACGGTGCGATTGTTTGCAAATATCACCGCAGGACACGTCATTATCTTGAGTTTCATGTGCATCATTTTCATCTTCGGACAACAAAGTACTGCCTTGGGATACGGAACGTCCATAGTGCCTTTGTTTTTCAGTTTATTCATGACTCTTTTGGAGATATTGGTGGCATATATCCAAGCATACGTTTTCACTCTTTTGTCTGCAATCTACATAGGAATGGCAACGGAAGAAGAACATGCTTAAAGATGATTTGATAAGGAAGTTAGACGAATTTATTCGCAAGTTCTACAAAAATTTGCTGCTAAAAGGATTATTGTATTCGGTAATCCTTTTAGTCGTTTTTTACCTCTTGTTGAGTCTTTTGGAGTATGTGGGGTATAACAGTACTACGGTAAGGACGGTATTGTTTTATCTTTATTTGTCGTTTGCCCTGATTATTGTCTGCCTTTTTATCATTCGCCCTGCGGTAAAGATGTTTAGCATAGGCAAAAGGCTTAGTTATTATGATGCAGCAAAAATCATAGGGGAGCATTTCCCCGAAGTATCGGATAAACTTCTTAATTTACTTCAACTGAAAGAACTTTCCCAAAAGGAGGATTCGGCTTTGTTGTTGGCAAGCATAGAACAAAAAACACGGCAGCTTTCTCCAATTCCTTTCTATAAGGCGATAGACAAAAGCAAGTTGAAAAGTGCCGGCATAATTGCCTGTTGCGTAATAGGAGTTCTGCTTTTGACGGCTTTGATATTTCCGAGTTTTTTGAAGGATACAACATTCCGATATGTCAATCACTCCACTTATTTCGAGAAGCCTGCTCCTTTTGAGTTTGTTTTGCAGAATAAATCGCTTAGTGTGCTGCAACAGGAGGATTTGATGGTAAAGGTAAAGATTTCCGGTAAAGCCTTGCCGGAAGAAAGTAACATAACAGTCAACGGACATACTTTCCGAATGCGTAAAGAGAGCAAAACGGTCTTCTCTTATCTGATAAAACATATAAATTCCGATACGGAGTTTTCCTTTTCAGCGGCAGATGTGGAGAGCCGTCCTTATGTGATAAGGGTAAAACCCAAACCGGTTCTAG
>OQVP01000880.1_pt1 | contig 11047 bp, 9 predicted proteins | sample 1691541 | NCBI WGS metagenome assembly OQVP01 (sample SAMN03418258, study PRJEB22391) | human gut metagenome | biome: human-gut; feature: organic feature; material: feces | host: Homo sapiens | place: Tanzania | collected 2013-01 | reverse complement strand
TTTTACATTTAAATCTGTTTTTGTTGAGTGCAGCCGTTTTCGGTGCGGCGGTCGGCCTTTTCAATGAACGGATCCTGCTCCTCTGCGGCGCGCGCGGTATGACGCTTGAATACGCAAAGGGTTATGTTTTTTACACACTGACGCTCGGTGCGGTACCGACGGTGCTGACAACTTTGCTGACGAACCTTGTTCGTTCGGAGGGCGCGGCAGCGGCTGCAAGCTTCGGCGCGATTCTCGGATGCATTGTGAACATTGCACTTGACCCGATTTTTGTTCTTCCGTGGGGTTTGAACATGGGCGCAGCGGGTGCGGGTGCGGCAACCGCAATTTCGAATGCGGTAGGGCTTGCATTCTTTATCTGCTACATCATTAAACAGCGCGGAAAAACCGTTTTGGGATTAAATCCCGCACTGCTCAGTCATTCGCGTGAACATGCGGGCGCGGTACTGCGCATAGGTGCACCGTCCGCTTTGCAATATGCTTTGACGGTCGTTGCCGTTTCGGCGCAGATGAATTTTGTTGCAAAATACGGCAATGAGGCGGTTGCTGCCGTCGGTATAACGAAAAAGCTTGATCAATTGCCGCTGTTTTTTTCAATCGGCGTTGCCAACGGCATGCTGCCGCTGATAGGCTACAATTATGCTGCAAAAAAGTTTAAACGAACAGAGGATTCGTTCCGCTTCGGATGCATCATCTCACTGTCATTTGCGCTTTTTTGCGTTGTGATATATGAAATTTTTGCGCCGGGACTGGCATCGCTGTTTATCAAAAACGAGGTAACGGTGAAATACGCGGCAGCCTTCCTGCGCAGGATGGTGCTTGCAATGCCGCTGATGAGCCTTTGCTACCCGCTGATAATCAAATTTCAGGCGATGGGCAAAGCAAAAGAATCGATAACGGTTTCGATTCTTCGCAAGGGAGTTCTCGATATTCCGCTTTATTTCATGATGGATGCACTGTTTCCGCTGTACGGCTGCATGTGGGTTCAGCCGATTGTTGACACGTTGTCCCTCGGGGTTGCGGCGGTGCTCAACAGGCGAATTGTGCGGCATGATGAATCAACTCGGCTTGAAGCGGAGAAAAATGCGGAATGATGCAGCTGCACCAAAATGAGCTGTCAACAGTAATATATATACAAGCCCGCCGGAAGTATTGCTTCCGTCTGCGGGAGAATAAGCTGCCTTCAGCGGGCAGAAAGGGGAATTTATGTCAAAATGCATTATACTGACGGGCGGCGGCTCCGCCGGTCATGTGACGCCTAACATCGCGCTGCTTCCGTACCTTCGCGCACAGGGGTGCGAAATTCATTATATCGGACTTGCCGGAAGCATTGAGGAGAAATTGATTTCGGAACAGCGTGATGTCAAATTTCATGCTATCGAATCCGGAAAATTCCGTCGTTATTTTTCGCTGAAAAACCTTTCAGACCCGTTCAAAGTGCTTAAGGGAATATCTCAATCCAAAAAGCTGATGAAATCGCTTCAGCCCGATGTTGTGTTCTCAAAGGGCGGTTTTGTGAGTGTGCCGGTTGTTATTGCCGCGAAAGGAAAAACAACAGTAATTTGTCATGAATCGGATTATACTCCGGGGCTTGCGAACCGAATTGCGGGCAGATTTGCCGACACGATTTGCGTAACATTTGAGGACACGCTGGAGCACCTTGGCAAGAAGCGCAGCTCCGCAGTTCATACAGGAACGCCGATTCGCCGCGAGCTTTTCAGCGGCAAGCGTGAGCGCGGACTTCAATTCCTCGGTTTTGACGGCAAAAAACCTATTATACTTATTATGGGGGGAAGTCTCGGAGCGGCTGCATTGAACGACGGAGTTCGGGCAGCGCTGCCGAAACTTACAAAGCAATTCGATATTGTTCATCTTTGCGGGAAGGGCAAGCTGGATGAAAGCATCAACAGCCCGGGTTACAGACAATATGAGTATATCGGCAGAGAGCTGCCGGATCTGCTTGCAGCGACCGAACTTGTTGTAAGCCGCGCAGGTGCAAATGCCGTGTTTGAATTTCTCGCGCTCGGCATTCCCGCGCTGCTTGTTCCGCTGCCCCTCGGCGCAAGCCGCGGCGATCAAATCCTGAATGCGGAATATGTTCGCAAAAAGGGTTATGCGGCCGTTCTTCCGCAAGAGGAGCTGACCCCGGAAGTGCTTGTTGACAGGGTGAACGAGCTGTATGCTTCTCGTGAGACTTATCGCGCAAATATGAAAGCGGACCCGACATTGGACGGCACTCAAGAGGTTATGACTGTTATTATGAATGCAATTAATAACAAGAACACGCATTGAATTCAAAAAATGCTGAAATTTCTTGCAAAACTGTTTATTAAGACTCCGAGGGAGTACGAGGATCCCGCAACGCGCCGTGCATACGGCGTGCTTTGCGGTGCGTGAACGGCACCGCGTAAAGCCATTGCGTTTATGCGGTTAAGAATGCAATCAATAACGGAAATTGCGTTAGTAAGGTGAAAAATGCTGAAATTTCTTGCAAAACTGTTTATTAAGACTCCGAGGGAGTATGATGATCCCGCAACGCGCCGTGCATACGGCGTGCTTTGCGGTGCCGTTGGCATACTGCTGAACATTCTGCTTTTTGCAGGAAAATTCATTGCGGGCAGCCTTGCAAAATCCGTTGCCGTGACTGCGGATGCGTTCAACAACCTTGCGGATGCGGGCAGTTCGGTAATAACCATGATTGGGTTCAGGCTTGCGGGACAGAAACCGGATAAGGAACACCCTTTCGGACACGGCAGGTTTGAATATATTGCGGGTCTGCTGGTTTCGGCTGCAATAATACTCATGGGCGTTGAGCTGCTTAAAACTTCGGTTGAAAAAATCATTGCGCCTCAGGCAGTTGAGTTTTCGGTTCTGACAGCAGTGATACTGGTTTTTTCCGTTGCCGTGAAAATCTATATGGCGGTTTACAACGGTTCTCTCGGCAAAAAACTTGCATCGCCCGCACTCGCCGCAGCGGCCAGGGATTCACTTTCCGACAGCATTGCAACGGCAGTTGTACTCGTTTCATCGGCTGTCGGTCACTTCCTCGGAATTAATATTGACGGTTGGTGCGGTGCGGCGGTTGCTGTGTTCGTGCTTCGCGCCGGAATAATGTCAGTTCGGGATACGCTCGCGCCCTTGCTTGGGACTGAGCCCGATCCGGAATTTGTAAAAAGAATCAACGACATTGTTCTCTCTTACCCGGAGATTTCAGCGATTCACGATCTCATAATTCACGATTACGGCCCGGGAAGACAGATAATTTCGCTCCACGCCGAAATGCCGACCGAATCGGGTTCGGATATTTTTAAGCTGCATGATATCGTTGACAATGCCGAACGCCGACTTAGGCAGGAGCTTGGCTGTGATGCAACGATTCATCTTGACCCTGTTGCGGCGGAGGATGAGCAGACACAGATGCTTCACGAGCGTATGGAAGCGGCTTTGTTTGAAATCAACAGTGGGTTGACGATGCATGATTTTCGAATTGTTCCCGGTCCGACGCATACCAATCTGATTTTCGATGTTGTTGTGCCGTATGACAACAAGATGCCGCAGGCAGAGATCCTTGAAAAAATCGAATATGCCGCAGCGGAACTGCCTTCAGGGAAAAACGGCGGAAAATACTATGCTGTCGTTCGTTTCGACAGACCGTTCACGTGATGCTTCAGGAAATATCTCGGATGAAACAGATCGGCTGCACGGCATTATTTCCCGGGAAATTTATGCATATTGCGCAATAAAGCCGAGCGATGGTTCGTTATGCAACAAAAAAAGTAATATGCGGCGCAATATATAAATACGGATTTTTTTTGCTGTCAAAACGGCTGAAAAAGTGGTATAATCCATGTATGCGTGAATTGGATACGCGAAAAACATAATGTAATTTTAGGAGGTTCACAAATGCCCGAAACGAGACCCTATATCCCGTGGGATGTTATCACAAATTTCATGAAAGATGCGTTCATGGGCTATGGCGTTCCCGAAAGGGATGCGGAAATCTGCACCGATGTTCTTGTTGAAAGCGACAGACGGGGGATTGAGAGCCACGGCTGCAATCGGTTCAAACCGATTTATATCGACAGGTTCGAACAGGGAATATTGAATCCTGTCACAAATATTGAAGTGCTGCGCGAAACGCCCACAACGCTTGTTTATGATGCTCATAACGGCATGGGCATGGTTGCGAGCCACAGCATGATGGAAAAGCTCATCAAAAAAGCGAAAACTTACGGAATGGCAGCCGGTGCAATCCGCAACTCCAGTCATTACGGTATTGCGGGTTATTGGGCAATGATGGCAACTCGGGAAAACATGATAGGCTTCACCGGAACGAATGCAAGGCCGAGCATTGCGCCCACTTTCGGCGTTGAACCCATGCTGGGAACCAACCCGTTCACAATTGCAATGCCGACTGATGAACCGTTCCCGTTTGTGATTGACTGTGCAACATCGATCACCCAACGCGGCGAAATCGAAGTTCTTGCAAGACAGGGCAAACCCACACCGGAAGGGCGTGTTATCGGGCGGGACGGAAAGTTTATGACCGACAGCGATGAAATCCTTGCGGCACTTTTGCGCGGCGAAGCAAGCTTCATGCCCGTCGGCGGATATAAGGGATACAGCTATGCAACCGTGGTTGAAATCCTTTCCGCTGCGCTTGCACAGGGCAACTACATGAAGATGCTCACCGGCATTGCGGAGGACGGTTCCAAAAAACCACATGGACTGGGGCATTATTTCATGGTTTTCGATCCGGAAGCGTTTATGGGAATCGATGCGTTCAAAAAGACTGCCGGGGATATTCTGCGCGCTTTGCGTGCTTCGAAGGTTGCGCCCGGGCGCGAACGCATATACACGGCGGGAGAAATGGAATATCTGAAGTGGCTGGATCGAAGGGACAAGGGCGTTCCGGTCGGCGAATCGGTTCAGCGCGAACTCGCCGCCGTTCGCGATAAACTCGGTCTTTCGCAGTACGTTTTTCCGTTCGAAAGGGAAACTTCGGCCGAAATGAATCCGGATAAATGAATTTGAGCATTAAAAGGGAAATTCACGACACTCTTAACCTGCTCCTGCTTAAAACTTAACCTGCCGCCCGAGTGATGAAGCCCGAGCGGCAGGCGGCGGTTGATTTAATTCCGCCCGCAAAGGCGGGGGTTACTTCGAAAAAGTCGCACTCTTCGGCCTGATCAGGCGGATCTTGCAGTTGGCATTTCCATAGGCGTTAACAAGGTCATCGAGCGTACGATCTACATCTTTGGGCGTATGCTGCGAAACAATGATATTATTGCGCCACATATACTTATTGTTGACGGTAAGGCTTGTGGATTTGACCTGCGTCACAATGACGGAGTGAGCATACCTTCCTTGACCGGGGATGTAGACCTGAAGGATATCCCCGGTACGCGGAACGACGGTCAGCTGCGTCCAAACCTTGTTGTTATTGTATCCCGTTGCCCGCGGACCGTACCCGGTGTTGGTTGTTACATAATCCCAAAAATCAACGACTCTGATAAACGCACCGCTTCCGTACTGATACGGTGAATCGGCATTCCTGCCGTACCAGGTGGATGTCTGCCGATAGTTTGCAGCGACCCTTGCCTTCAATGCGGCGGTGTCGTCCAAATAATAACCTTTGGTACCGCCGTAACCCGACCACATGCACTGTGAAACAAAGTTTGTGCAATCCAAACCCATGCTCTTGAAGATACCGTTATGATCTACTTCTGCGAATTTCATCGCATAAGCCACGGCAGCGGCTCTGTCATAGCTTACGGTCACGGATTTTGTGCCTTCGGGCAGTTCATCCGAAGCGGCAGCTCCGCTTGCAAGGACCGTATCAAAAGTTCCTGTGCAGACAAGGATTATCGCAAGGATAACAGAGAAAAATCTTTTCATTTTTTTGACCTCCTAATTTAGAATTTAATTTGCATATTCGGCATAGATTTCTTCATATGCCTTTTTATTTGCTTCCTGCCAAGTCAGCCCTTCATTGCGATAGTTTGAGGCAAGCCAACCGAGCCAAGAAGTATATCGGGTAGCACACACATTGGGTTCCGAGTAGGCGATTATGACCATTCTTTGCTTATCAACGGTGATTCGAAAATCCATACCGGTGCCGCTACTGGGAATAGAGGGAGTTGGATGCCTCGTGAATACATACACATCCGCCGTGATTTCGGCTTCTGTTTCATTCACGATTTGTTTGACATACGCCTCCTCAATGGTTACACTGACGAAGTTTTCTCTGACGAAGTTTCCTTTTCCACCGATTTTTTTTAGATCGATCTCAAGCTGATTATCCCAAAAGAACAGATCCGTATCCTCGTTCCTGTCCATAATGTCGGAAAAATCCATAAGCTCAAGGTTCATACAGCCGACGTAATAGCGGCGCTGCATTTCCCCTGCAAGCCATTCGACGGTTACGGGATCGGGTCTCGGATTTGGGTCTGCCGTTGGGGCTTCGGTTTCCGGTGCGGTGGTGGGGGTCTCCGTCGGCGCGGCGGTTTCGGAAGCAGCCGAATGCGGCGGGGCGGTGTTCTGTGCGTCTTTGTCGGTTCCCTTGCAGGATGCAAGAACAAATGCGGACAGCACCAACACGAAAACAAGAGAAAGAGACAGGATTTTTTTCATTGCTTAAATACCTCCTTGAAACTGAGAGTGATTTGTTCACTTCCCCAACGGATTTTCAGCCGTCGGGTGCGGGACGTTTCTGCGCAGATTGTTTTGCAAAGGAGCGAATTCCGATGCAATTCCGGTATACAAAAAGAATAACATATCCAAGCAGCAGGGTCAACCCGGTTTTGCCCTGAAATTGTGAACAATTTGTTAACAATTCATTTTTCGTGACAGGAAAACGGCGGAAACAAAACCTGCCGCCCGAGCGATGAAGCCCGAGCGGCAGGTTGTCGGTTGTTGCCGATTCAATTGACCGCGAATTCGAAAGAGAACTTTGCGTGATGCAGAGAGACTATCGAGCGCAGCGCAGCAGGATTACACTTTACTTGCTTGTTTCGCTGTGTGTGAGCGTCATGCAGTGTGCGGGAACCTGATCCTGCATGTCAAGGTATTCAACGGTAGCATCGCTGAAGAACTGTGCAACAACACGTGCTTCGTTCCGGAATTCCGTGATTTGGACAAAGTCGCTGCTGAGACCGGTTCCTGCGATAAGGGCATAATACCAGTCCATATCGGTATCGTTTACCGTCAGCACAACCAACGGAAGATCGAAGCTGTTGCCGCTGCTGAGGATGTACCTGTGGTTGAAAACCTGGTCGTCCATGCCGCTGCCGTCATACTTTTGCACGCGCCATGTTCCGTCGCTCATGAGGTAATGAGTTGTGAGAATTGCGCTTGATTCAACATGCTCGCCGCTTTTATTCGTCAAAGCGGAATGCTTGTCGGTAAAGCTTGCGGCGTCGTAAACCTTAACGACGTAAGGTTCGGCTTGGGCTTTTTCCGCTTCGGCAGAAGAAGTTTCCGCATTGCGGGTCGTTTGGTTGTCGGAAATCGTGGATGCCTGCGCGCAAACAAGCACGGAGAGCGTCAACACGAAAACGAGGATGAGAGATACCAGTTTTTTCATTGATTAAATACCTCCTTGAAACTGAGAGTGATTTGTTCACTTCCCCAACGGATTTTCAGCCGTAGGGTGCGGGACGTTTCTTCGCAGATTTTTTTTGCAAAGGACTGAATTCCGATGCAGTTCTTGTATACAATTGCATGATAACATATCAAAGCAGTGATGTCAACCCAGTTTTGCCCTGAAATTGTGAACAATTTGTTAACAATTCATTTTTCACGACGTAAAAACGGCAGAAACAAAACCTGCCGCCCGAGCGATGAAGCCCGAGCGGCAGGTTGGTGTAAAATTGTTTTATCGCAATTTATCGTTAAAGCGATTTACTGCGAATGCAAATTACTTGGACAGTTCGGTGATGCCGTCGATGCGGATATCGAACAGGGGAGCGGAGATAACTTCGGACTCATGGAAGTAACCGTCCCAGATAAGCTGAGTGCCTTCAAAGCCGTGGCTCTTGTCGTAGCTGGTGAGATGTTCGCCGTTTACGGTAAAGGTGCTGCAATCAAATACCTTCAGTTCACCGCTCTTAATCTTTTCGATTGCGGCGTCAACAGCTTCCTGAGTGCCGGCTGCGCAAGCCTTGCCGAGGGGGGAGATCTGAACAGCGTTGTTGGAATAGCCGTGGCACCAATCCTGCTCGGGCTTTTTGCCGTTCATGACCTGCTCGAAAGCATAGGTGTAATATGCACCCCAATTGTTCTGGGGAGAGGTGAGGGCAACATCGGGAGCAACGCTGAGCATGTCAATGTTGTAGCCGACGCTGAATACGGTTTCGCCCGCTTCGTATTTTGCCTGAACAGCGGAGGGTGCGCCGGTGGAGTCCGCATGCTGACCGATGATGACGCAGCCGCGTGCCATGAGTGCGTTTGCAGCTTCGCTCTCTTTAACGAGATCGAACCACTCTTTGGTGTACTGAACGTCCATATGAGCCTCGGGAACGATGGAACGGATGCCGAGGAAGAATGCAGTGTAGCCGGAAACAACTTCTGCATAGGGGTATGCGCCGACGTAGCCGACGTAGGGATCGGTAACTTTGCCTTCGTCCATGAGCGCCTTGAGTTTCATGCCCGCAACGATGCCGGAAACATAGCGAGCTTCGTAGATGCTGTCAAAATAGTTGAAAATGTTGTTAAGCTCGGTATGCTTTGCAGCCTTTTGACCGGTTGCGTGGCAGAAAACAACGTCGGGATACTCTTTTGCGGCGCGGATGAGGTGATCCTCATGACCGAAGGAGTTCGCGATGATGAGCTTGCAGCCCTGTTCCGCGAGGTCGACTGCTGCTTCATAGCACTTTTCGTCCTCGGTGACGTTGTATTTGTAGATGATCTGATCATCGCTGAGGTTGCAGGCTTCTTTTGCGGCCTCAATGCCCTGAATGTGTGCGTAGGTGTAGCCTTCGTTTTCGTCGCCGATGAGAATTGCACCGACTTTGAAATCTGATTTTCCCGTTTTGTCGGAACAGCCGGTGAACGCGAAAACGCCGAACGCCATAACTGCCGCAAGAACGATTGCGAGAAGTTTTTTCATTTGGAATGTACCCTCCGGATATTTGCTTGCTCTGTTTCACTCGAAACAAAACAGCAACAGAATTATACGCAGAAATTGACGAAAATGCAACAGGAATATGCTCAAAATAGAATATATGAACCGAGATATATCTGTTGGCAAACAGGTTTAATCGGTTCCGTCTTCTTTCGAAAAAAGCTGCCTGTCCCGCCGGAGCCGACGCCGCCTGCGGTTGATGCTGCGTTCAAGGTCGCCGTTATTTATGAACTCCGCAAGCACATACTGTTCAAACACGGGCACGGTGCAGGAGTAGAAATCGAGTTTTTTGGAAAACAATGTATCGAGACTTTCGGGAAGCAGCATATAACCCATTCGCATAGCGGGAGCGATGGTTTTTGTGAACGTGTTGACATACACAACAATGTCCGGAGCAAGCGAAAACATGGTGTCGATCTGTCTGCCCGCAACGGCAAATTCGGAAGCATAGTCTCCGATGTCCTCCAGTAGCAAGAGATCAACGGCGTATTTTGTATAGTCCATGTGCTTGAGAATGTCCACAAGCGAACGCTCCACACCGCCGGTATTCAAATGTCCATTGATGAAAAGAATGTGTTTCATCTTCTTATTATATTTCGCAAGCCAGACAGCACCTCGACGAGCCGCCGGAGCGCTACCGATCGATAACGGATGGACCAGTACAACATCTTAAACGACAGCGGATATGGATTAACATTGAAATCTTCCATCATGCGCACTACGCGGGGATGGTCCATAACGGCCTTGACCTTCTGATTCTGCTCTCGCCGCGTGAGTTCTGAATTGCACAGGATATAATAGATCTCCGCTCTGGCCAGATAGAACATATTGGACTTGATCTGCTGGGTAAAATCGTAGTCCTCGCATTTGGAGAAGAAATTCTCCGTTTCCTCGTTGATCTTTAGATAGCTATCCCACCACCAGGGTTGATACGTTTTGGACGCGGATCCCTCCGTCATGCGGTAGTGGTAAAAGGGCTCGCCTTTCATGTAGGCGAAAGAGTTCGCGCAATACAGCACCTCGGAGCCGAAGGGAGCGTCCTCGCTGATATGAATATCCTCACGATAGGAGAGCCGATTCTGAACGAGAACATCTCGTTTGATGAGCATGACACAGTTTGAAATGGTAATGGGGTATTCGATACCGTCCATAACCAGATGCGGATATATTTTCTTTCGCATCTGCGCCTTATCATAAAAGCCTGCATTCACGTTGGGCTGGGTAAAGGGCGTCTCCGTTTTACCCTGAAAACGCACATAATCGCACAGCGTCACATCCGCGCCGGTTTCCAACATTTTTTCATACATCTCCGGCGAAATCCAGTCGTCCGAATCCACGAAGGCCACATAGTCCCCGGAGGCCGCGCGAATCCCGGCATTTCGCGCAGACGCAGCTCTGCCGTTGGGCTTGTGGATCACCTTCACCCGCGCATCCTGCTCTGCATACCGATCACAGAGAGCGGGGCTGCTGTCTGTGGAGCCGTCGTCCACAAGAATAAGCTCGATAACAGAAAGCGTTTGCCCGAGAATGCTGTCCACGCACTCCTGCAAATATTTCTCGGCATTGTAGACTGGGACGATGACACTGACTTTTGGCATATGTATCTCCTTCAAGTGCGTATAGTTTTGAACATTTTTCGTATGAAACGCCCTATTTTCACTCTGATTTGTTTGCACCGAGGCATCCAACTCATAGAGTACCAGTGGATTGAATATGTATTCTCTGTTTCTGTCAGTTTTCCAGTTGCACTGTCCATAGGGTTGAAGTAGTCCGCCGGATAGACGTGAATCCCGGCAACCAGCTGCTCCTGCCCGTTGCGCACAAGGCCGAAACGCTCCATCACGTCCGTGTTCAGCCGCGGACAGCCTACAGTATTCAAGCTTCCGTCCGCATTGGTGAAGTGCAGCTTTTTATATTCCTCGA
>OQVP01000878.1_pt1 | contig 11064 bp, 5 predicted proteins | sample 1691541 | NCBI WGS metagenome assembly OQVP01 (sample SAMN03418258, study PRJEB22391) | human gut metagenome | biome: human-gut; feature: organic feature; material: feces | host: Homo sapiens | place: Tanzania | collected 2013-01 | reverse complement strand
AGGAATTCTTCGACGAGTCGGCTGCCAACCGCATCGAGAGCACCGTTGAGAATACCCAGAAGATTCTGGAATCTTCTGAAAACGGATGGCAGCTTCATTATTTCACAGGCAAGGGAATGACCGGTGGCGGCTATACCTTCCTCATGAAGTTTGCCAATGGCAAGGTGACCGTGGCTGGCGATACAGCCGTTGCTGCACCTACCGAGCGTGCCACATCCAGTTATACCGTTGACCGCAGCATGGGACCTGTGCTTTCTTTCAACACCTATAACGACATCTTCCACTTCCTGGGAGAGCCTACATACGGCAATATAGAAGGTGAGCAGGGCGACTGGGAGTTCGTGATTACCAAGCTTACCGACGACAGCATCTTCGTAAAAGGTAAGAAGTGGGAGAACGAGATGGTATTCACCCGTATGGCTGACGGCGTAGACTGGACTTCCTATCTGGACAGCATCGCAGACGTGCAGAAGCGCCTGGGCGTGAACTACAGCGTGGGCAATTCTTCGGATGCCAGCAAAATGGTGGAGATTAACTCCGCCACACGCCGCATTCTTTCGCGCACTGCCGACGGACAGATGGTAGAGCAGCCTTTCTATGTTACTCCTACCGGTATCCATGCCGTTAACGAGCCTGTGGCTCTGGGTGAGGATAAGGCACAGGACTTCCTGGTAAGCAAGGCAGGTGTGTTGACAGCAAAGGACAACGAGAATCTGACCTTGAATTCCTATGCTCCTGGCATCGATACCTGGGTAGGCAACTGGACACTTTCAGCCATGCAGGGCTCCTGCGATATGACCATCTCGAAGGTGGAAGACCAGGAGAACATGCTGAAGGGTACATTCACCACTGGCGGATATACCTATAATATCGGATTGAGCTTCAACCCGGAGACGGGTGCCCTCAACCTGCCTTCTCAGCTGATTGATGACCCTAGCGGCAGATATCCTGCCTTGTGGCTGATGAACGCCGACCTGAATAAGGGAATGTTGCTCGGACAGGGTGGTATGAACGTGGTATGGCACGGCGTATCTCAGGAAGGTGACTTCGAGGACGATGGAACCTTGGCTTCTGAGGGCTATGCTTCTGATACATTCGTTGCCCTGGCTTGTACCGCAAAAGGAGAGCCTATCAAGGAGAACAACCAGTACGTGTTTGTCATCGAATGGTATTATCTTTCTAATTTGACTCCAAACAAATAATCAAGTAAGATGAAGAAATCTATATATATAATAGGTATGGCTGCCATGGGGCTGATGGCCTCATGCAGCAGTGACAGCGATTATCAGGCTGTGGCCGAGAGCACTATCAACGTGCTTTCTGCCCAGACTTCGCTCGGACCTAATGCCAGCGAAGGTGAAGTAACCGTGGACTGTACTCCTGCCAAGGCTTACACCGACGAGCCTTCATGGCTCAGCGCCAGCATTGAGGGCAGCACCGTGAAGCTGGCGGCTCTTGCCAACGACTCACGCCAGTCGCGCAACGCCAAGCTGGTTATCAAGAAGACAGAGGCTGACTCTGTGGTAATCAATGTTTCTCAGTATGGCCTGGTGCTCGAGATGAACAAGGCTGATATGATTTTCAGCAGCGACGAGGCTACGGAGTTCGTGAAGGCATACAATTCCAACGCTGATGTGAAGGTTATCTATGCTCCTGAGTGGGCAAAGGCTTCGGTTGATACCGTGAGCAAGGAATTGAAGGTATCGCTCAGCGAGAATACTACAGGTCATCTCCGTGCCGACTATATCAAGTATCAGGTGGCAGCCGTTACCGACTCTTTCGTGGTGAAGCAGTTTGACTTCGACAAGGATATTGCCGGAGAGTATGTTTATTCTTACTACGATTTCAACGAGGATGACAAGCTGGAGCAGCAGACCGTGCATGCTACATTGAGCCGCACCGAGCTTTCTATTCCTGAAATGGGACTGGTATTCCCAATCACTGTGAATGAGAAAACAGGTAGCGTGGAGACCCGCAGCAGCCAGTGCCTGGGTAAGGTGGGTAAGTACTTTATCTACGATACCTTCCTCGACGAAGAGGGCGCTTACTACATGGGTTCAGAGTCTGGAGTTATTTCTGCCACATTCAAGTATAGTGATCAGTATGGCACTTACGGATTCTTTGGCGGTACTGCCTACAATGTCAAAAATCAGTCGGGCAACTTCCTGGCTATGATTCTGCAGGTGTTCAAGGCGAAGAGTCCTTCTAAGTCTAACTACGTGCTCGATCAGGGTTGGATGGTACAGCCATTCCTCATGGAGCCACCAAAGGGCGGTGATGCATCTTCTGCCAAGCGTCAGGCTCCAGCTCTGGCTCGCCAGATGGGTCCATCTGCCAGCAGTATGGCAGCCAAGCTTGCAGTATGGCAGTCGTATCGCAAATCATCTATCATAAAATAAACTTAATAAAATAAGTAATCATGAGATTATTATCTACACTTTGCCTCTCTTTGCTCCTGGGAGCAAGCGGCTCAGCGGCGATGGCCTCCAGCAAGGCATCGTTTGCCAAGAAGTTTAAGAATGCTGATATCCATCGCCTGGTTTCTGTGCCAGGCATGGTGAATTGCAGCAACAGTGCTTACCAGATGCGCCAGGCTGGCTTTGCCACAGTGGGCAATGCTCCTACACGCGTAGGCGATACTCCTACCAATTCAGCTTCGGGCGAGGCTTACGGATGGGTTACCGGTTCTGACGGTGGCAACTGGTATTTCACCCAGAGCATTACTTCAAGAGACTCTGTATACAGCGAGTATTATACTGCTCACTTCCATGAGTCTTCAGAAATCACGCTGTTCGATAACAACCACAAGCAGGTGGGCTCTTTCAGCGTCAAGGTTCCTGAGGGATGGAAGCATGTGGCTAACATCACTCCATACGGCCCTGTAACCAAGAAGCTTTTCGATAAGGACGATAAGTCTAACGAAATCCTGGTAGAGTTCCACGATGCCTTCAACGGCGAAAACAAGTATCTCACTCGTGCCTACGATGTCAATACCGGTGAAATCAAGTTCGAGATGGAGGGTACCGGTCTGGTATTCGACGCATCTAAGGGCTGGAACAGCTATCAGCGCCTGATCATGACCCACGAGTCTGACAGCCTGTATACCATCGATGTCATCGCTCCTCCTACCTATGGAAAGGACAATAATTGGTACGTGGAGCATACCTTCACCTTCAACATCGACAACAAGATCAACTATCTTCAGGGTTCTTGCTTCAACTGTATGAACGTGGATGGCACTCCTTACTATGTTCTGGCACAGTATGAGAAGCCATTTACTGACACCGATGCAGGTGATGGTACCCTGGATATCACACAGAATCCAGACAACTTCCTGGTGTTGAAAACTATCGACAAGAATTTCAAGCAGGTGGATAGCCTCCGTGTTTCCATCAATGCTCCTGAGGGCGTTCCTTACCGTTCTGCTGCCTTCGGTCTCTTCGGCAACAACGACTTGTCAGAGGGCTACTTCAGCAACAACGGCAAATTGAACTATGTGGTAGAGCTTCTCGATTATACCCCTTCTCTGGATGCCGACCTGGCTTCTTTCGCCGTTTACGATTCAGAGCATGGTAAGTTGAAGGATATCTGCGACAAGGTGACAAGCAACCAGTGGGCTTTGCTGAACACCATCCATGGCAAGTCGGACCAGATGTGGTTCCTGCAGACCCTGGGTACAGGCGAGAGCGCTGCCCAGCAGATTCAGCTGGTAGATGTTCCTTCTTGCGAGAAGGCAGGTGCGTTGCCACAGAACATCGATGGTAACAACATCTCTTCTAACTTCGACCGTTACCCAACTTCTGCCAATGCGCAGGGCTACCAGTATGTCATTGCTCTGGCAAATGCTGAGGGTAATGAGGCTGGCGAGGTGCTTGCTCCTATCGCTTGGGTGAACCCTGACTGCACCATCGATCATGTAGACCGACTGAACCTGGGTACGGAGGCTGAGCTCTTCACCCCATTGCTCAACAGCACATCACTCAACCCATATCTCTTCAACACAGATGATGATATGGAATATGTATACCTTGCCAAGAAGCGCCGCGATGATGGTAGCAACAAGCTCGACAACGTCTTGGAAGTTTCCAAGGTTGACGGCACCGTTCTGAAGTCATGGCGTGGTGATGATACTCATTCTATCTCACAGGCTGGTTTCCCAGTGATGAATGAATTGGGCAAGTACCAGATGTTCGTTGTGTTCAGTGATACAGAGAACAACAAGTATGACATGAGCTTCTACGACCTTCCTTTCACCAAGTTCGAAGAGGGTGGTAAGGGTACTGTAGAGGATCCATACCTGATTTCTACTACAGGTGACTTCCAGCAGATGGCTCTGGAGCCAACCAAGAGCTACAAGCTGGCGGCTGACATCGATATGTCGAAGGCTGCACAGTGGTGGACTCCTATCAAGAGCTTCACTGGTTCTTTGGATGGTGACGGCCATACTGTATATAACCTCGGTATCAAGACCACTGAGGGTCATGCAGGTTTGTTTGGGTCACTCGATATCAACGGTGTTGCCAAGAACCTGAATTTCGTGAACCCTACTATTGAGGTGACCAATACCAACCAGTATGTTGGTGTGTTGGCTGGTGAAACCGGTTATTCAACTGATGGCAAGGGTAAGGCTGCTAATGTAGACAATATCTCTGTTTATGGTGCCAAGATTGCCGGTGAGGATGCGATGATTTCAGCTGCGGGTGGTCTCGTAGGCTGCGCTAATCTTTATTCCAACATCAACAACAGCTCTTTCCAGGGTGAGATTACATTGCCTAACTCTGAGAATGTAGGTGGTATCGTTGGTCAGACACGTACAGGTTCTGATGTAAATGCATGCTATGCAAATGTAAATGCCACAGCCAAGAGCATTCTGGGTGGTATCGTAGGTATTGCCGGTTCTACTAATGATTACTGTGAGTTCAAGAACTGCGAGGTTCGCGGTAAGTTGACTGCAGAGAATTCTGTTGGTGGTTTCATCGGTGATAATTACTTCAACGGTATCTCTAATGTTATCAGCCATGCTGATATCGTAGCAACCAAGAAGTCAACCTGGAACGGATATGCTGCAGCTGGTATCGCTGGTGTGATGGAAAGCTCTTGGGCAGGAGGCGGCGGTTATGTAAAGAACTGCGTCTTCGATGGAACTATCAAGGCTTTCGAGAATGGTGAAGAGGTAAGCACTCCTGCTACTGTTCATCAGATTGCCGGTAGAACTATCGCCGATGAGGAGTATGCAGAGAATGAGACTCCTAAGGTGGAGAATCGCCTGGTCAACTGCTATTCTACCAACAATGTGGGTAGCACAGATGCAACCAGCGTTGAGGGTGCCTACAAGGCAGCCAAGGAGATGGACAAGGACTTCTTCGCAGGTTTGGAGTTTGCTTACGGAAGCTCTCTCGCTGAGCCTTGGAAGGAGGATGGAAGCAAGATTCCTACTCTCTACTTCAACAATATCGCAAAAGCACTCGCTGTTAGCTCTAACGATGTAACAGTTGGTACTACCGATGAGGGTGCTGTTGTAGTGAAGGTTTCTGTATATGGTATAGAGAACCCTGACCTGGAGTCTGATCTGGAAGTTTCTGCTATGGGTGAAGTTACTGCAACTCTTGGCGAGGCTCATGGCAACAGCATCGACCTGGTTATCAAGGGTACGAAGATGGGCGCCGGTGTGGGCGCCGGTGTGGTTACCGTTAACTTCGGTGAGTTCTCTGCCGAGATCAACGTAATTGTTCTCAAGAACTATGTAAGCGGTATCGAGAACGTAGAGGATGCTGCAGCTTTGGTTATCAAGGCAGCAGATGCTCAGATTTCTGCCGAGGGTGCCAACGCTATCTATGTTTACAGCGTAAACGGCAAGCTCGTAGGCAAGACTTCTGGTGCTGCATTCAGCACAGCAGGCTTGACTTCTGGTCTCTACATCGTGAAGGCAACTGATAAGGCTGGTCATAAGGCTACAGCCAAGTTTGTTATCAAGTAAGTATGAAAAGATTTATCATATTCAGTTTATTGGTGGTCTGCTTTGTGCAGGCCACCTTTGCTATTCCTGCTTATCCGAAACCTTTGAAGGTGAAGCAGGCTGACGGCTCCTGGATTACCATCCAGATGCATGGTGATGAGCATGGTCATTATGTGATGACTTCCGACGGCATTCCGCTCGTGTTCAATCCGCAGCTGCGAAACTATGAGTATGCCGACTGGAAGAATGGCGAGGTGCAGGCTAGCGGCATCAAGGCTACGGAGGCTTCTGAAAGAAGCGCTCAGGTGAAGGCGTTTATCGGAAGCCAGGATAAGACAGCCATCTTGGAGTCTTTCAAGCGTGCCCGTCTGCAGCAGTTGCAGCAGTCCTTCTCGTCTCGTAGAAATGCCGTGCCCCCGTTCCCTGCGGTTCCATCGCTGGTCTCCCGCAGCAATTCTGCGTCCCCGCTCGCATCGCTTCCATCGCTGGTCTCCCGTTCCAGCAGCAATCCCCAGGAAGAGAAATTAAATAATTTTCCTACCACAGGCGAAGTTCATTCATTGGTCATCTTGGTGCAGTTTGCTGATACGAAGTTCTCTACCGTAGGTAGCGATGCGCATCAGTTCTTCAACAATATGCTCAATGAACCTGGATTTACTTATAGCAATGGTGCCAACGGAAGTGCGAGAGATTTCTATGTGAACAGCTCCAATGGCAAATTCCAGCCTCAGTTTGATGTCATTGGTCCGGTTACTTTGCCAAAGAAGTATGCTTACTATGGAGAGAACAAAGGGTCTTCTGTAGATAATCCGGTTCGTCTGGAGGAGTTCGTGAGAGAGGCTTGTACGCTTGCCGACCCATCGGTAGATTTCTCGCAGTACGATCATAACCAGGATGGCTTCATCGACAACATCTATTTCTTCTATGCCGGAAAGGGTGAGGCTGATTCGGGTGATGGTAATGCCATCTGGCCGCATTCTGCCTATTATGCTGATATCGCCAAGGAAGCTGGGGCTACCCAGAAATCGCTGAAGTTGGATGGCATCGAGGTAGGCAACTATACCTGCAGCAACGAAATCAATGGTACCATCATCACACCTCAGCCTGCGGGCATCGGTACCTTCGTGCATGAATTCGGTCATGTGCTCGGACTTGCCGACCATTATGATATATATTATGGCATGGCAACCTTTACCCCTGGTTCCTTCGATACCATGGATAGGGCTTCCTACAACAACAACGGCAATACGCCTGCGGCATTCTCTGCCTACGAGCGTGCCTGCCTGGGATGGCTCGACCTGACCGTATTAAAGAACGGAGTAGATACCCTCAATGTTCTGCCTGATCTGAACGACAGCAACAAGGCATACGTGGTGCCTGTGGGTGGAACCAACGATGAGGAATACTTCATCATGGAGAACCGCCAGCAGAAGGGATGGGATGAGTTTATCCCTGGCCATGGCATGCTGCTCTGGCATATCGACTTCGATGCCAAGACTTGGGAAAACAACGAGGTGAACATCACGGGGGCTCATCAGCGCATTGATATTGTTGAGGCAGATAACAAGCGTACCGACAATACCCGTACCGGTGATCCGTTCCCTGGAACTTCGAAGGTTACTCAATGCGATTTGACTTCCTGGTCGGGCGGCAAGGTGATGTCGCTGGATGATATCGAGGAGAAAGATGGCATCATCAATCTCATGCTCGGCGGACTGGACCTGAAGTTGAATACCCCGGAAGTGAAGGTTGCCGAGGTGAAGGATAGCAGCGTTGTAGTGGGATGGGCTGATGTGCCTGTTGCCAAGAGATACGTATTGAACGTCTACTCTGTGGTGGATGGACAGAAAGAAGTTCTGTCGCTCTATAATAATAAGGTGTATACCGAGGCGCAGTCGTCTCTCCCTATCGAGGGCTTGAAACCTGAAACCGCTTACGAGATGACCCTGCAGGCTGATCGCGGTTCTTATTCTTCTGATGTCTACACCCAGCAGTTCACTACCACCGCAATACCTTTCAGCAAGTATTATGTAACAGACGTGAAGGCAACAACTGTTGATGAAACAGGTTTCACGGCTTCATGGACAGGAATGGAAACCGTAGACGATTACGTGGTAACCTTGCATAAGTTGGTTTATGCTTCGGAGGCAACCCAGAAGGGTTATGATTTCAGCAACGAGCTGGAGGCTATGCCATCGCTTTGGGAAACCAATGGTAACCTGAGCATGACCTCTTATGGTGAGGAAACCCCTTGCCTCCGTCTGAACAAGAAGGATTCTTATTTGAAGATGGCATCTGCCAAGGAGCGTATCTCTTCTGTGAAGTTCTTCGCCAAGTCTTCTTCTTCAACCAAGGCTACCTTGGCAGTAGAGGCTTATCAGAATGGAGAATGGAAGCAGATAGCAACCTTGAAGGGCGGTGCCGACATGGCTTCGGGAGATATCTATAGCTATGAACTGCCGGAGTTGGCTGATTCTGTGAGACTGAATGTAAGCGAACGTTCATCTGGTGCTTTCTATATTGACGATGTTCTTTTGGGATGCAATGCCTTGAAGCATGAGCCTGTGGCTGCTTATCAGAAGGTTTCTACCAATGGAAAGACAGCGTTTGCATTCTCCGGTCTGGAATCAGGAGCCACCTATGCTTTGGTAGTAAACGCCAAGAAGGAGGGTGAACTTTCTTACGATTCTAAGGAACTCCTCGTGGTACCGGCAAGTTCTACGGGCATTGGCTTCATTACTGCTGACCACTCAGGTAATGGTCAGATAAGATGCTACGATATCAATGGTCGCCTGGTATCTGCTAAGGAGATGCGCCACGGCATTTATATCGTGAAGCAGGGAAACAAGGTATATAAAATAGTGAAATAATAAATATTAGTATTAACAATTAAAAGAGAGAGTAAAAATGAAAAAACAACTACTTCTTTTAGTGCTTCTTGTATTTAGTGCAGGAGCATCTTTTGCGTCAAGTCCTCGTTTTTATGAGGCAAGTTCTGAAGCTACAACTCCAGATGTGGACAAATCTTATGAAGCTTTGGTGGAATCAATCAATGATTTCGATGCTTTGTTGGCTAACCAGCTGGATTCTGTTAAGACCATGTTCCCAAATGCCGTGTCTGACGATATGGATCCAATGGGTGGTATTGAGGCGACCAGAAAAGGCCTTGCCGACATACTTACAGAGTCAAAGGGCAAGTATGATGCCAAGACTTTGACTATTAAGGAGGTTGAAAAATACCAGTCGGATGTCGAAGCGTGGAAGGAAGGCATGAGAGACGTTGTTGCTCAGGCGGCAATGTTGGAGTTCAGTTATCAGTCAAATGAGCATTATCTGCCTGCTTATATGAATCTGTATAAAGCAATGTCTGATGTTCCTCAGAATGTAATGAACTATTTTTATAACCAGTTCAGTGAAATTGAAACGGAGTTGAACAATGCCTATATGGAGTATCAAGTCATGGCAGAGGCTTATGCTACAGATTGGACCATCGAAAAGGCGGCAGCTTATAATAAGCTGTTTGACGATGCGAGCAACAAGCTTACACCTATAGTTGATGCAGGAAAGGCCGCTGGTGCTTTGGTGGATTCCATCACAGCAACGCTTGATTCCTTGGATGCAGAATCTGCAAAGGTAAAGAAGGCTTTCCCACAGTATGACCTTTCTATGATGCAGGAGAGCGCTGATTATTGGAAGAACCTTGCAGCTGAGTTTACTCAGGCTCCTGCCGAAGGCACAACTCCTTATACAGAGGAGCAGATTGCCGGTTTTGCCAAGGAGTTAGGCTATTTCAAGGAGAGTGTAGCTGGCTTGTATGCTCAGGCCCAGAAGGATGAATGGATGGCGCAGTTTAATGCGAAGTATGCTCCTGCTTCTGAGAAGATGAATGAGTTGGTTTCTACTCTTGATGCTCAGTGCCCAACAGTGGGAAGTAAGTACTTTACTCAGTTGGATGACCTCAATGCAGAATTGAGCCAGATGTACATGACACTTTATATGGGTGAATTGACTCAGGAGCAGTTCGATGCTATGCTGGCTAGAATTGACGCTATCCTGGTTGAGGCTCAGAAAATCGTAGATGAGGCTATTGAAGCAGAGAAGATTGCAACCGGTATCAGCGATATTACAGTCAACAAGGCTGTTAAGGCTGGCAATGTTTACTCTCTTGATGGCAAGCGTGTAAGCAAGTCAGCCAAGGGGCTTGTCATCATCAATGGCAAGAAGGTGGTTTTGAAGTAATTCAAGTCTCTCGTTAACCCGGAAAAACGGGTTCTTATTAAGCTTTAGATAAGCTCCCTCGGCAAAAGTGCTGAGGGAGCTTTTTTATGCTCATCATGAGTAATAAAGCGTAAATTGAGTTAAAGATTCATAAAAGATGGGGCGCAGGACTCGTAACATTCACATAATCAAATAAAAATGTGTAATTTTGCAGTCCGATTATTTCGGGGATACACTTAGAGTCCCCTGGGTATGGTGTGTTAATAGCACGTCCTGTGGCCGGGATTTGCGGTTAGTGAATCACCTATCCGAAACATAAGTGAGTAAGAAAAAGATTAAAAACGTTTTTTAGTAGTAAATTTAAATTTTAAAATGGACACATTAAGTTTCAAGACTATCTCTGTTAATAAGGAGACAGCTAAGAAAGAGTGGGTTGTAATCGACGCAACAGACCAGGTTGTTGGTCGCCTTTGCTCAAAGGTTGCTAAGTTGCTTCGTGGTAAGTACAAGCCAACTTTCACTCCACACGTAGATTGTGGTGACAACGTAATCATTATCAACGCCGCTAAGGTGGTTTTCTCTGGTAAGAAGGAGACTGATAAGGTTTACACACGTTACACTGGTTACCCTGGTGGTCAGCGCTTCAATACTCCAGCTGAGTTGCGCAAGCGTCCTGATGGAATGGACAAGATCCTCCGTCACGCAGTTAAGGGTATGTTGCCAAAGGGCCCTCTCGGTCGCTCTTTGATGGACAACCTCTTCATTTACGATGGCACAGAGCACAAGCATGAGGCTCAGCAGCCAAAGGCAATTGATATTAACCAGTATAAATAATTTAAGGTAGAATGGAAGTAATTAATGCAATTGGTCGCCGTAAGAGCGCTGTAGCT
>OQVP01000877.1_pt1 | contig 11070 bp, 8 predicted proteins | sample 1691541 | NCBI WGS metagenome assembly OQVP01 (sample SAMN03418258, study PRJEB22391) | human gut metagenome | biome: human-gut; feature: organic feature; material: feces | host: Homo sapiens | place: Tanzania | collected 2013-01 | reverse complement strand
GAGCATGACTCCAGAGTTCTGGCGTGCTCCTACCGACAACGACTACGGTGCTTCTTTGCAGAAGAAGATGAGAGTTTGGAAGAACCCTCAGATGAATCTGAAGTCGTTCGACAAGAGCGAGAGCAAGGACAGCGTGGTTCTTACCGCCCAGTTCGAAATGCCTGAGGTAAAGGCGCAGCTGATGCTCCGCTACCGCATCAATGCGGCTGGCGAGGTGGCTGTTACCCAGCAGATGACAACCGATAAGGAGGCAAAGGTAGCTGATTTGTTCCGCTACGGAATGCAGTTGCAGATGCCTGCGTCATTCTCTAAGTTGGAATACTATGGTAGAGGTCCTGAGGAGAACTACATCGACCGTCACTCTTCAGCTTTCATCGGCAAGTATGAGGCTAACGTGAAGGACGAGTATTATCCATACGTCCGTCCGCAGGAGAGCGGCAACCATACCGACATCCGCTACTTCTCCATCTTCAATCCTGCCACCGGCAAGGGAATCACCTTCGAGGGCTATGCTCCTATGGAGTGCAGCGCCATCCCTTACCTGGTAGAGGATTTGGATGCTGGTATCGAGAAGGAGCATGCCTGGGGCCAGCACAGTGGCGACCTGGTAGGAAAGGGTCTTGTGCAGTTGCACATTCAGCAGCGCCAGTTTGGCTTGGGTTGTATTGACAGCTGGGGTTCTTCGCCAATGGAGAAGTACCGCATGCACTATCAGGACCGCTGCTTCCGCTTCGTGATTAAGGCAAAGAAATAAAAAGAAATAAAGAGAAATAATAGGATTTATGCACTTGTGTGTAATCATGTAATTCATCAGCTAAGTGCTCCGCCTGCAGCAATGCAGGGGAGCACTTTTTTGCATTTTATGGGGGAAAAGTTTAAAAATAGATTAAATCCTTTGTCGGTTCCCCCTTTTTTTCTTATTTTTGCATTTCTAACAAGAAATTAAAAGATAGACAAAGATAATGGCAAACGATAATAAAGGTCTTACGCCGATGATGCGGCAATTCTTCGAGATGAAATCCAAGCATCCCGAGGCATTGCTGCTTTTCCGCTGTGGCGACTTCTACGAAACTTATTGCGAAGATGCTATCGAGGCTTCACGCATCCTGGGCATTACCCTTACCCGCCGAAACAACGGCGGAGCTACGGGCAGCATCGAGATGGCGGGCTTCCCTCATCATGCACTCGATACTTACCTACCTAAACTCATCAGGGCAGGCAAGCGAGTTGCCGTATGCGACCAGCTGGAAGACCCGAAGAAGAAACGCCAGGAAATAAAGGGCAAGAAGGGATTGAGCCAGATGGACAAGATGGTGAAGCGTGGCATTACCGAACTCGTTACCCCGGGTGTGGCGATGGGCGACAACGTGCTCAACTACAAGGAAAACAACTTCCTGGCTGCCATCCACTTCGGTAAGACTTCCTGCGGCGTAAGCTTCCTTGATATTTCTACCGGTGAGTTCCTTACCGGCGAGGGAACCTATGATTATGTAGAGAAACTGATGGGTAACTTCATGCCGAAAGAGGTGCTCTACGACCGTGCCCGAAAGAATGATTTCGAGAAAAACTTCGGTACCAAATACTGCACCTTCGAACTCGACGACTGGGTTTTCACTGAGCAGACGGCGATGCAGAAACTCCTGGGACACTTCAAGACCAAGTCGCTGAAAGGCTTCGGCGTGGAGCATCTCAAGAATGGTGTCATTGCCAGCGGTGCCATCATGCAGTATCTGGAGATTACCCAGCATACGCAGATTAACCATATCACGGCACTTTCGCGCATCGAAGAGGATAAGTTCGTGCGCATGGACCGATTCACCATCCGAAGTCTGGAGCTGGTGGCTCCGATGCAGGACGACGGTCTGTCTCTGCTCAACGTCATCGACCGCACCGTAACGGCGATGGGTGGCCGAATGCTCCGCCGCTGGCTGGTGTTCCCATTAAAAGATGTGCGCCCTATCAACGAGCGTCTCGACATCGTGGAGTATTTCTTCAAGGAGCCGGAGTTCCGTCAGCTTCTCGACGACCAGCTTCATCGCATCGGCGACCTGGAGCGTATCATCTCCAAGGTGGCCGTGGGCAGAGTATCGCCTCGCGAGGTGGTGCAGCTGAAAAATGCACTGGAAGCCATCCAGCCTATCAAGGTGGCTTGCCAACATGCCAAGAACGACGCCCTGAAGCGCATCGGCGAGCAGCTCAACGTATGCGAAACCCTGAAAGACCGCATAGCCAGGGAGATTCAGCCCGATCCGCCTCAGCTTATCAACAAGGGCGATGTGATAGCCGATGGCTATAACGCAGAACTCGATGACCTTCGTGCCATCAGCCGTCATGGCAAGGATTATCTTCTGAAGATTCAGGAGAGGGAGATCGAGAAAACGGGCATCAGCAGTCTGAAGGTAGGATATAATAATGTATTCGGATATTACCTGGAAGTGCGCAATACCTTCAAGGACAAGGTGCCTGAAGAGTGGATCCGCAAGCAGACGCTGGCGCAAGCCGAGCGATATATTACCCAGGAACTCAAGGAATACGAGGAGAAGATTCTCGGAGCCGATGAGAAGATTCTGATTCTGGAGGCGCAGCTCTTCAACGAACTGATTGCCGCCATGCAGGAGTATATTCCTCAGATTCAGATCAATGCCAACCTCATCGCCCGTATGGATTGTCTCTTGTCGTTTGCCAAGGCATCAGACGAAAACCACTATGTGCGTCCGGTTATTGATGATTCGCAGGTGCTGGACATCAAGCAGGGCCGCCATCCTGTGATTGAAACCCAGTTGCCGCTGGGCGAGCGATACGTACCAAACGATGTGTTGCTCGACACCGAGAAGCAGCAGGTGATGATGATTACGGGTCCTAACATGGCGGGTAAATCTGCCTTGCTCCGCCAGACGGCACTCATCGTGCTGCTGGCCCAGGTGGGCTGCTTTGTTCCTGCCGAGCGTGCAAGGGTGGGTCTGGTTGACAAGATTTTCACCCGTGTGGGAGCCAGCGACAACATCTCGCTGGGCGAATCTACCTTCATGGTAGAGATGACGGAGGCTGCCAATATATTAAATAATGTGTCGCCCCGTTCGCTGGTGCTCTTCGATGAGTTGGGTCGTGGAACATCCACCTACGATGGCATCAGCATCGCCTGGGCTATCGTGGAATATCTGCATGAGCACAAGAAGGCGCAGGCTCGTACGCTCTTTGCCACCCATTATCACGAGTTGAACGAGATGGAGAAGAATTTCCCTCGCATCAAGAACTTCAACGTGAGTGTGAAGGAGGTGGATGGCAAGGTTATCTTCCTGCGCAAGCTGGAGCCGGGTGGCAGCGAGCATTCCTTCGGTATTCATGTGGCAGAGATTGCCGGAATGCCGCGCAGCATCGTGAACCGTGCCAACGATATTCTGAAGCAGTTGGAGCAGGATAATGCCGGTGTAGGCGGTGCCGGCAAGCCGAACGTGCAGCATCTGGATGAGCCTAAGGATGGAGTTCAGCTGAGTTTCTTCCAGTTAGACGACCCAGTGTTGAGCCAGATTCGTGATGAGATTCTGGGCCTGGATATCAACAACCTCACCCCGGTAGAGGCATTGAACAAGCTCAACGACATCAAGAAAATCCTGCTGGGCCGCTAGGTCTTCATAGATGGCTGGCGCCTGCCATCATTTAAGACCAGCGCTTGCCATCATTTAACCATTAGTATAGGTTAATAATCACAAAAAGTTACCCTAAGGTAAGTTACCTTTGGGTAACTTTTTGTATATTTGCAGGTGGTAAGAATTTAATAAAGCAGGTAAAACGAATTTAATAGGAATAATATGGCAGTATTTCAATCTCCTTTTCAGTTTGGTACATTGGCTACCGAAGATAACTTTATTGACAGAACGGAAGATAGGGCTTTGCTCAAGCAACTCCTGGCTTCCCATATCAACGTGATGCTCATTTCTCCACGTCGATGGGGAAAATCGTCGCTTGTCAAAAAGGCGATGACGGAACTGAGTGAAGAAGATAAGGAGGTAAGAATCTGCTATATAGATGCTTTCAGTATTGGCTCGGAAGCAGAATTCTATCGCACTTTTGCCAGTCAGGTCATAGCCTGCGCTTCTTCCAAGATAGAACGTTGGATAGAGGATGCCAAGAAGTTCTTGACGGGTGTAGTTCCACAGATAGTAGTTAACGACCAGATAACGGATTTTGTGGCTTTCGACTTGAAGTTTGTGCCGCAAGAAAGAGATAAGATGACGATTCTCCAACTGCCTGAGTTGCTGGCGAAGGAAAAGGGAATCAGGATTATCGTATGCATTGATGAATTCCAGCAGTTGGCTAATCTCCCGGAATATAAGGATATGGAGGGCAAGATGCGCTCAGTATGGCAACAGCAGCAGTTGACCTCTTATTGCCTTTATGGCAGCAAGCGTAATATGATGCTCAACATCTTCAACAATTCTAACAGTCCGTTCTATCGTTTTGGACAGGTTATTTTCATGCAAAAGATAGCCAAGGAGCATTGGATTCCTTTTATCTTATCATCTTTCGAGAAGACTGGTAAGCGTATTTCAGAATCTTTTGCCAGCAGAATTTGCGATGTGGTGGAGTGTCATTCCTGGTATCTGCAGCAGCTATGCTACTTTATTTGGAGTTTTACGGTTACTGAGGTGACGGAAGAAGTGTTCTCTCTCGGTCTCAAGCAGGTATTGAACATCAATACCCCGATGTTTCAGAACGATACGGAAAATCTCAGTTCTACCCAGATAGAGATGCTCAAGGCGATAGCTGATGGCGAGCAGCATTTCTCGTCACAAGCAGTGAAGCAGGTGTATAACCTGGGTAATCCCAATACGATAGTTAAGAACAAGAAGATTCTTCAGAACAAGGATATCATAGAGAAGCAGAAGGCAGATTTCGTATTTGTTGATCCGATTTATCTTCTTTGGTTTAAGGAAGAGTATTGTTAAATGGCTGATCACAATAATAAAAAAGGTTATCCAAGGGTAAAATTACCTTTAGATAACCTTTTTTATGCTTTATTCTTCATCATCCTTATTGTCTGCCACAACCTGCGGACCTCTTACCTTGTCCTTCAGGCTCAGACCTTTCTTGATTTCGATGTTCACACCATCGCTTAAGCCGGTGGTTACCTGCTTGCGAGCATAGGTCTTCTTCTCGCCGCTGCCCTTTACGATATAGACAAAGGTGCTGTCGCCGCTGAACTCGATGGCACTCTCGGGCACGGTAATCACGTGGTTAGCCTTTGCCAATACAATCTCAGCGTTGGCGCTGTAGCCGGAACGGATCTTGCCGCCCTTTACTGAGCGGACGGCTGCCTTTACCTCAAACTGGTTGGCTCCATTGTTCTCTACAGCCTTTGGAGAAATGTACTCCAGGTCGGCATCAAACTTCAGGTCCTGCATCGCTCCGATGGTAATCTTCATCGGCATTCCCACTACCAGATTGCCCACTTCGGTTTCGTCGATGTTGCCACGGAAGATGAGGTCGTTCATGTTTGCCACGCTGGCGATGGTGGTTCCGTCATTGAAGGTGTTGGCAAGAATCACGGAGTTACCCACCTTGACAGGAATATCGAGGATAATTCCCGAAATGGTAGAACGGATGAGGGTGGAAGAGGCGCTGGCGTTGCTCTTGGAAACACCATCACGAACCACTTCGAGTGCATCCAGGGCGGCAACCTTCTCCTCCTTCGCCTGCTGCAACGACTGCTTTACCTTATCAAACTCATCGGCGCTGACCAGCTGCTTCTTGTAGAGCTGCTCCTCGCGACCATAGTTTACCTGTGCCTGCTTCAGGTTAATTTCGGCAAGGCGCACACGAGCCTGCGCCGAACTGAGCTGTCCCATATCCGGAATCACCTTTACCTTGGCGATTACCTCGCCTGCCTGCACGAAATCGCCTGCCTGCTTGCAGATTTCGGTGATGATACCGCTAATCTGAGGCTTAACGTTCACCTCGTTGCGAGGCTCTATCTTACCCGTAATCACCGTGGTTTTCAACACATCGCCCATCTTTGGGGTAAACTCGGTATATTCCACAGGCTTAGGCTGTGATTTCTCATAAAGGAACACGAAGGTTCCGATGAAAATCAAGGCGACTATCGCCGCAACTATCAACTTTGAATACTTTTTCATATCTTTTATATCTTATATTTTCTTTTATTCGTCTCTCATTGCATCTACTGGCTTGATGCTCATGGCTCGCCAGGCTGGGGCAAGTCCGGCAAGACCGCCGAGGATGCAGATGAGGATGGCTGAGGAGATGGCTGTCCAGAAATCTACCTGGAAATGGGCAGTGAGAATGCCATCCGTGGTGTTCGCCATCTCCAGCATCTGTAGGATGGCTACTCCGAAGATGATGCCGCTCATGCCTGCCACCAGGGTAAGGAGAATACTCTCTGAGATGATTTGCGAGAGAATCATCTTCGGCGTGGCGCCGATGGCTCGGCGAATGCCTATCTCGGTGGTTCGCTCCTTCACCGTTACCATCATGATGTTGGAAACTCCGATGGCACCGGCGAGAAGGGTGCCGATTCCTACCAGCCAGATGAGGAAGTTGACGCCCTTAAACAGATTGTCGAGCATCTGGAAGAGCACCTCTGTATTGAACACCATGATTCCCTTTTCGTCTGAAGGGTCGATGTTGTGGGCCCTGGCTATGGTTTCACGCATTCGCTGGGCGATGCTGCTCATCACCACACCCGGTTTACCGGTGGTGGCGATGATGTCGATGGCGGTTCCGCGGTTGTAGGCGGTGCGGAGCACGGTTTGCGGAATGGTGATGGTTTCGTCGGCTCTACCGCCAAAGTTCACGCCATTTCCCGATCGGTAATCCACACCTACCACCGTGTAATAGGTGGAATCCACTCGCACGCTCTTGCCGCACGGGTCGCCGCCGCCGGGGAAGAGGGTCTTGTAAATCTGTTTGCCGATGACGCAAACCTTGCGCTGGCGGCGCACATCCATCTCGTTGATGTATCTGCCGTAAAACATTTTAGGCACGGAAACCTGGGCGTAATCGGGATTCACACCCTGCGTGCTGCCGCTGAATTTCTTGTCGCCAAACACCACCGACTTGTTGCCTCCGAAAAGTAGCGGGGTGATGACTTCGAGTTCGGGCACCCTGTGGCGCAGTCGCTCCAGGTCTTTCTCTTCCATCTGCCAGGAGCGCCCCTTGTTGAATCCCTTGTAGGGCTTGGTGGTGTTCTGCGCCCAGATGATGGCGGTGTTGGTGGCGAAGCCTGCGAAGTTGTTTTGCAGCATCTCCTTCAGTCCCTGTCCGCCACCCATCAGGGCGATGAGCATAAACACGCCCCAGAACACGCCGAAGCCCGTAAGCAGACTGCGGCTCTTGTTCCTCGTGATGGTGTCGAGAATTTCTTTATATGTATCTAAATCTAATCGCATAATAATAATTTATAGTTTATTCCGCTCTCAGCGCCTCTATCGGTCGGATTCTTGCAGCCTTGATGGCTGGGATGAGTCCGGCGATGGTGCCTGCGATGACGATGGCGATGGTAGCACCGATGCAGGTGCCGATGCCCACCGTAGGGTTCACAAACATGGCGGCTTTAAATAGTCCGGTATCTACGGTGGTGTGGCCGATGGTTGCGTCCATGATTTCGTTTGCCGCCACGCCGCATACCATTCCGATGTAGCCGAAGAACGAGGTGATGATGATACTCTCGGTGATGATGAGCTTCAATATCGACCAAGGCTTGGCTCCGATGGCTTTTCTTACGCCAAACTCTCGGGTTCGCTCCTTCACGGTGATGAGCATGATGTTGCTTACGCCCACGATTCCGCTCAGCAGGGTGAACAGACCCACTATCCAGAGTGCCGTCTGCATGATGGCGATTCCCTGGTTCATCTGGATATTGTCCATGTATCGGTTCCAGAGCCAGATGGTGCGGTCGTCATCAGGGGCAGCCTGGTGGTTGTTGTTGATGCTGGCACGATAGTTCTTCTCAAACTGCTCGTTATCCTCCTGGGTCTTCAGGTTCTTGATGGTGAACTCCAGGCTTCCTGCATCATCGCCCTTGGCATAGATGGTCTTTATGGTGGAGTAGGCGATGAAGGCATCGGTATTGTTGCGCGATTCATCATCCTTGTAGATTCCTACCACCTGGAAGTTGAGGTTGCTGATCTTTACGTTCTTGCCTACCAGCGAACGGTAGTCTTTGCAGAGTTCCTTGGCCTGGCTTCGGCTCAGCACCACATTCTTGCGCTGGTCCTTCATATCGATTTCGTTGATGAATCGTCCGGCAATCATCTCCGTCTTGTCGATTTTGGGATGTGTAGGAGCCACACCCACCAACGACTGGCTTGCCACATAATTATCACCGTAGTTGATGTTCACGTTATATTGTTCCAATCTTCCACCCACATCATCCACGTACTGGCCGTAGGTCTGGTTGCTGATGAGGATGTCCCTGTCGTTGAGCGTGATGCTTCTGCCTTCCTTCAGTCCCTTGTAAGCCTTGGAGGTTTCGCCCGGGAATACTCGCATGGAGTTGGCTAGGAATCGGGTGCTTTGCTGCAACTGGGCATTAATCAGTCCGTTGCCGGCGCCCAGCAGGAATATCAGCATGAAGATTCCCCAGGCAACGGCAAATCCCGTAAGCGAAGTGCGGAGCTTGTTGCGCTTCGACGTGCTCCATATTTCTTTGATTAATTCTCTCATTCTCTTCTTACTTTACGTAGTCTTTTGATACGAGATGATGGTCTCTGTTGTCTTCGATGCTTCCGATGAGTCCGTCCTTGATATGGATAACCTTATCGGTCTCGTTGGCTACACCGCTTTCGTGGGTTACTACTACGATGGTCATTCCCTCTTTCTGGTGCAGTTCCTTCAGCAGGTCCATCACTTCCACGCTCGTTTTGGAATCGAGGGCTCCGGTAGGCTCATCGGCAAGGATGATTTCGGGTTTGGTGATGAGGGCACGGGCGATGGCTACACGCTGCTTCTGTCCTCCCGACATCTCGTTGGGATAATGGTTGGCCCATTGCTTCAAGCCCAGTTTGTCGAGATATTCCATCGCCAGTTCGTGGCGCTTCTTGCGGCTCACGCCCTGGTAGAAGAGTGGAAGCTCCACGTTTTCCACCGCTGTCTTGAACGAGATGAGGTTGAACGACTGGAAGATGAAGCCAATCATCTTGTTGCGGTATTCGGCAGCACGGGTTTCCGAGAGGTCTTTGATGAGCACATCATTGAGTCGGTATTCGCCCGTATCGTAGTTGTCGAGAATACCCAGTATATTTAATAAGGTGGATTTTCCCGAGCCGGAAGCACCCATGATGCTGACGAACTCGCCACGTTCGATGTCGAGGTCGATGCCCTTCAGCACATGGAGTGGCTGAGCACCCTGATAGGTCTTGTTGACGTCTTTTAGATGAATTAATGACATATAATACGTTTGTTTATTGATATGAATTTTAAACGTTAGACGCTTGCAACCTTCTGAAAGTTGCAAGCGTAGCTATTAAAAAATCATATTTTCACTTTTTTGAGATTCTTCTCCAACTCTTCCATCACTTCATCAATGGAGATGTCGAGAAGCTGCATCTGTCGGGCGAGTTCCGGAAGTCTTTCTTTCATAAACTCCTTTTTGCGGGTTTTCTTAATCTGCTTCTTGGCTCCTGCGGAAACAAAGTAGCCCAAGCCTCGCTTGTTGTAGATAATCTCGTCGGTGGCAAGCAGGTCGTATGCCTTCACGGTTGTGTTGGCATTTACCTCCAGCAGCACGGCGTATTCTCTGACGCTCGGTATTCGCTCGTCTTCCTTGTACTTGCCCGCCAGAATCTCATCGCTCAGTCGCTCGGCTATCTGTACGTATATTGCTTTATCATTACTGAAAATCATAATACTTTTATTTTAGATGTTAATCCATTTGTTGCAGATTACCTGCATGCGGGTGAAGAGCTTATAGGATGCCCAGAGGCTGAAGGCTGCCAAAGCAAGGAAAACGACTGACCAGAAAATGGCGATGCAGAGAGAAGTGCCCGGATTATCATGGTTAAGATGGGTGTAGAAATCGAAAGCTCCCCAATCTTCGAGCTTGTTGCCGCAATAACCTATAATCATGTAAATGATAATACCTGATACGGCTGTCAGGATGATAGGCTGTTTGCGGAAGAAGGTGCCGCCTAGCAGAGTGAAGGAGTAAATCATGATGAGAAAGCTCCATCCAACCAGAGCTGCTTCTATTTTACATTGCCCCGCTAAGATACAGATAGGATTGTCACCGGTATTGGTTGCTGCTTCGTATATTTGTCTTAGAGAACTTCCGATGATGCTTGCATGGTAACCGGGAGTCATGAAGAAGCTGAATACAAACTGCACGAAGTCGCCTATAAGCGTAGCAATCACCATGATGAGGATACTGCCTACACTCATCATCAGGAAACGAGCTGCATATTTCTCCAGATTGTTGGCTGGCAACATCATAAAACTCTCTCGTTGTAGCTTGGTCTTCGTATTGCTAAAGATGTTGCAGGCAGATACAAAGAAAAACGCTATTAAAATAGTGGCAAGGAGTCCTGTCATGCTATCTTCGTAGTAATTACCCAAATCTCCTCCTTCTACAATGAAATGGCTATGAGGGAAGGAATAAAGCATGGAAATGGAAAGCATGATGATGCCGATAGCCAATCCTGCGATACTGTAGAAATAGCTTTTCCAGTTGGTAAGCAAATCCCAACGTAGCACCATTCCGAATCTATGTAAATCAAAAGTCTTGTTCATAATCGTCGTTTTTTAAAATGATTTTATATTTTTCCTAATTTTCCACCTATCACTGCATTGAAGAGCAACTCCAGGTTCATCTGTGTTTCCTGCTCACCCTCCTGTCGCTTGCAGATGGCGGCATTGCCCTGCAGGGTTGGCTCGGCGTAGAGCACGGTGTCGTCCATCTCCTGTGGGTTGCGGTACTCGAAGGTGTATTTCCCGCAGATGTCTGAAACCGAAGCATCGAGCAGCAGCTGACTCTGGTTCATGATGATGATGTGGTCGAGCAGCGACTCTACATCGTGCACCTGATGAGTAGAGATGATGAGGGTGCGGTCTTCCGTC
>OQVP01000876.1_pt1 | contig 11070 bp, 12 predicted proteins | sample 1691541 | NCBI WGS metagenome assembly OQVP01 (sample SAMN03418258, study PRJEB22391) | human gut metagenome | biome: human-gut; feature: organic feature; material: feces | host: Homo sapiens | place: Tanzania | collected 2013-01 | reverse complement strand
GAATGGAGTTATTCAATTGTCACTCTTTTAGTTGTAATTCGTCGAACTCACGTTACTTATAAAAGGTTAAATCATGAGAAACCTCGTAGAACAGGCAAGCAATTGGCTTCAGTCAGAAGCATGCCGCTCGGGTAGTATTGTCGAGCGAACCAACGCAGTTGTTTTAGCATTCCGCTCATATATATTGGAAGAAAAACAGGAAGTCTGTAATAACACTGGGCTTCCACTATCTTTAATTATGGATAAGATAGATACTACAGATAAGCTTATTCGCCAGATTTTATCAGCTTTTTTAAGAGGTAATCAGCAGGATGCTCTCCAAAAGACTCATAAAATGATGCAATCAATGAAATTTGACAAAATGAGTCCTGGAGTACCGATGTATAAATGTAGAGAAAACAGCAAATTGTTTCATTTTTCGAAAGATGAGATGTTTCACATTCCTTATGAGAAGCGGAACCTTGTAGGGAATCAACGTTTTAGCCTTTCTGGGTTACCTTGTTTATATTTAGGCGGTTCGTCATATATCTGCTGGGAGGAATTGGGCAGAAAGGATTTGAGTTCAACGAATTACTGCGGTTATTCACTGAAGGAAGACATCAATATGTTTGACTTCTTGTTGCCCGTAGAAATTGACAATCCCCATCAGATACGAAGAATTGTGCTTATCCTGGCATGTAGTTTGGCGGCGAATAGGGATAGCCTATTTAAGCCAGAATATATTCTATCACAGAGTATACTGCACACTCTAATCAACCGTTCTTTTTATAACCACTCTCAATTCTGCTTACGATTCTATTCGTCGCATCTGCTAAATGGTGATGCAGATTATTACGATAAGGATTATGCTAATGACGATTTCTTAGCGAGGTATGTAAACTATGTTTTCCCTGCAGCATCATCAAAAAGCGAAGGCTATAATGACGATTTGAGAAAGTATTTCAATCATACTGAAACTGTATCACTACTGCACGAAACGATATTGACTCCAGAACGGCTGATGAACTCTGGCAGTAGCGATGTTTATCTTTCTTCACAGTTTGGGCTGATGGATGCTATATTAGATGAAAAGTTGGGCTTTACTCCGAAAAGGGATGAAGGGGAATTGCTGTTGGTAAGAAAGGGGTAAAGATTTATAATAAACAAATTGAATTTATCCTGACTTCGTCACTTTTCAAAGGTCAAAATAAGGTCTCATTGATTATCAGCATATTGCAAATTTTTAATGGTGATTTAGGGTGACGCAAGGTACGAATTGACTATATTTGCGTCATGTTTGTACGAAGAAAAAAGAATCGGTCTGGCACCATCAGCATAGTCGTGGTGGACAAGCACGGAGGCAAGTTTAAGGAACTGCATACCATAGGCATCGCGGCGGACGAGTCCGAAGTCGATGGTTTATGCGAGAAAGGACGAGAGTGGATAAAAGAGCATCTGGGCATAGCCGAACTTGACTTTGAAGGCGCGGAAAACAAGGTGCAAGAAGAAGAGCATGCTGCGGCAGTCCTTGCCAACATCGATTCAATCCTGCTAAACGGAGCCAAACTGCTATTGGACAAAGTATATGACTCCATCGGCTTCAACCGTGTTGATGACGGCATCCTGCGCAGCCTTGTTGTGGCACGCCTGTGCCAGCCGATGAGCAAAATGGCTACTGCGGAGTACCTAAAGAGCCATTTTGACGAAGACGTGAACCTCAGCAAAATATACCGTTATCTTGACAAACTCTACAACACACAGCAGGAAGCAGTTCAGAAGATTAGCGTCGGACATACGTTTTCCATACTTGGAGGCCGCGTCGAGATGCTGTTTTATGACGTCACGTCACTCTATTTCGAAAGCTTCCATGAAGACAATCTCAGGAGTCCAGGATTCTCAAAGGATGGTAAAACAGCAGAGACACAGATAATATTGGGACTGCTCGTCTGCGAGAACGGCTATCCTCTCTCCTATTCTATATTCAACGGGGCGCAATACGAGAGCAATACCATGATCCCAATCATAGACGACTTCAAACTGCGTTTCGGGCTGGACGATTTCATAGTCGTTGCAGACTCTGGCTTCATGATAAAGCGCAATATCGGAATGCTCAGGAGCGGAGGCTATAAGTTCATTGTGGGAAGCCGTATAAAGAAATCGGATGCCGATACAGAACGGTGGCTATTGTCGCTGCCCCATGAGGATGGATTGTATCATGAACGCATTCTCGACAACGGAGACCGTCTGATAGTGTCTTACAGTTCGAAACGCGCGGCCAAAGACGCTCTAAACCGTGCTAAAGGTGTTGAACGCCTGAAGAAAGCCTTTGCATCAGGGAAAGTAACGAAAGACAAGATTAACAGACGCGGATACGGCAAATTCCTCAAGATAGACAATGACGTGCGCGTCAGCTTATGTCAGGACAAGATTGATGAAGATGAAAAATGGGACGGTCTGAAAGGATATGTCACGAATACCTTACTACCGCCAGAAGAGGTTGTAACTCAATACCATGGGCTATGGGTTGTTGAAAGGGCGTTCCGCATATCGAAAGGAACAATAGAGACTAGGCCGATCTTCCATTTTACTGAACGAAGAATCGAAGCTCACGTTTGTCTGTGTTTTGTCGCATACAAGGTCTACAAAGAACTCGAACGCATCGTTGCAGAACTCAAACTGGAAATGAGTGTCGACTCTGTATTAAAGATTGCCAAGACAATAACGACTATACGGCTCAGACTGCCTCTAAATGACAAGGTCATGGTCAAGACTATGATGCTCACGCCAGAACAGAGGGCTCTTAAACCGCTCTTTGACCACTTCGGCGTTTAGGGTGACGCAATGACGAAGTCAGGAATTGAATTTATGAGTATAAATTGGTTTAGACATATTAGAGGATTAATACGTCGTTGGTATCGGAAGAACTTTCACAAGGACTGGAAAGTGGTAGAACATGGCCTCGATTTCTTTCAGGAATTCGCCGACATTTATAACGACACAATTAACGACCTAGAAACAGCAGAGCGATTCTTCAAAGATTTTATGGAGCAGACCAAAGGATGGGTAATTGTGGATTTCCTCGATACAGACAATTGGGACTGCATCAGGAAAGTTGAGGTGGATAAGCAGAACGGGCTGATATGGTTCTATTGGCAAATACCAAGTGGCGACCCATTAGAAGAAAAGATAAGAAAGATGTTTTTTCCTTTAGGGTATTATGGAATGTGCTTAAAGTTTGATAATGTTAGGTTTTTGGAAGGGAAACGAAATAGATGTTTTGGAATTGTTGTGAATGGGTATACTATCAGAGAAAAAAACATAAAAGGCTTTGCTAAGAATGGCGGATGGATTATTCAAGGGATAGACAATGCATCTAGTTTCTTCTCAACGAGTATGGTAAGGGAAAAGGGTGGCGTATTCCAGCATTGGCGTTTTATTAATACACCAATTTCTTCATTTTGGATTATACCCAAGTGTATGAACGTACACCCACAGGATTCGGAAAAGTTGCTTTATATGTTTGGTGTAGAGAAATGTGAAAAGGAACTAAAGGTTGCTCTTGATAAAACAAGAAGGGTGGACAAATTAGGAAAGGAGGAACAACGTAAAGAAATCAAAACAGCGGCTCACGATATGCGCACTGTGGCTGAAAGCTTATTCAAACTGATTATGTGCTTCAATCAGGAGGAGTATCAATATAAAGTAAGTAACTATGACGACTTGACGTTAGGTGATTTGACGGGTCCGTTAAAAAAGACCATTTATAGACAAGATTTTGAACAAAAACGGATTGACGAGATTCCGAGGTTAGCTAACGATCTGTCGCATGATTCGGGGAATCCTGTTGATTTCAAGGATTTGGGTACACTGTTTATGGATATTATCTATTTTGTCAGTGATTTTAAATTAAGTATCAAGAAAAAAGGGAATGAAATTATTACTACGCATAGTGATATGCCATTACCTCACGATTTCGTAAAAGAAAAGTATAAGGACTTTTGTTTTATAGATGAAATAAATGATACAGTTCATAAGAATGATGGAAAGATCAGTTTCAAGATAGAAACTCAAATTGGAACGTTTATAAATGTCTTTGGAAAGAAAGGCGTCGAGGTGCTATGCAAGGATGGGTACATCAGGAACTCTAAAGAAGAAGGCATAGAACAACTTAAGATTTGGGACAGGGATGAAGTGATTGCGCTTTTAGATAAGATGTATCAGAAGGTGATTTCGATATGTGATACCAATGGATATGATACTGAAACGTATTCATTAGGTATTTCGTTTGAAGCCAAGCTACAGAAAGAAGGTGTGCCTAGCCATCTATTTACAGAAAGCGAGATAGAGACATTGATGCGCAATGCAGATGATGAATATAACAACAAACTTGTCATAGATGAAGATGGGTATGCACATATAGTCCAGAATCCCAAACAAGGGTTTCTATACCCTGTATCACAAGAAACATGGGATGCTGGTAATATGTATGTAGGGAAGAACTCCAACTTGTCAGACCTTCATGATAGCTATGTGCTATGCATGCACTTGTGGTTAGCATATCTAGAAACAGGACAGTATATGTATGATGATTACTATGTTCCTGATGATGGGTTGGATAAGATAATAGAGAAAGTAAAGAAGTACTATTTAAATGATGGAGTATGAAGCAGCACTATATACCAAGATGTTATCTTAAGCGATTCTCTGAAAATGAGAACTGTATTTATACTTACGATAAAATACATTGTAGAAGATACAATGCATCATTGATGTCAGTATGCTGCGAGGATGACCTTTATACAATCTCGGATAAGTATGTGAAAAAAAGTAATGAGGAGGGTAAAAGCAAGATAAACAGCCTATCCATCGAGATAGATCATTTTGCTCATACAGTAGAGCCTCTATATGCCCAATTCTTAAAACAGATAGATGATATTAAAAGAGAGTGGGTTACAGGATATGACCACTACAGACTTAATTATCTTGAGAAAAGGGAATTTGCTCTACATATCCTTACACAGTATTTTCGGATGCCGCAAACAGGGGATGTTATGGTGGATGACTATATCAGGATGGAGCGTGCTGGTATTGATATGGTGAAAGAAATAATGGCTGTGCAGACTGGCAATGAGGAATTCAGGAAATTGGAGATAGATGTAAAATGCGAAAAGCCTGCGCTGCATGCTAATTTGTCCTATCTGGATAATGAAACGTTGATGATGTTTGCTAATGCAATAGCCAACAACATCCTTGTGTTTTGGATAAGTAAGGGCAACGATTTTTATACTTCAGACTTTCCAATAGTAGTTTCGCCACATGTGGAAAATGTAAGACCAATGTTTATGGGGCTAGCACAATATGGTGGTGAGTTGACTATGCCTTTGTCGCCAGGACTGGCGCTGTCGGTATATGATCGTTCATATTTTAAGAATAAAGAAGACATAGATGGAGCATTCGTAAACGCTGACAATAAAGAAGTGAGAAGGCAAAACTATCTACGGTATATGTATGCAACGCAGCATGTGTTCAGTTATAAGAATGATTTCAGTCTGATTGATTTTATCTATGAACTTGAAGGAGCCCATCCTTTCTGGAGCCCCAATTATAGGGCAGAGATTGTAAGTGGACTAGGAAAGTATTGATTTATCATGTTGTTTTTATGCTCTTGACAGAACTGCCTACTTATTTGTACCATAATACCGAACTTCCTCATCGAGGAGATGGAGCATTGTTTCATTACACCAAGTTTAGCTCTTTCCTGAAGATTATGGAGGACATGACATTACTTCCGTCTTCTTTTGGAAATTTGAATGATATGAATGAGGGAAATGTTAGCAACATGAACAGCCATAGAATGGCATTTTCAAATATACTATTAGGCTTAAATTTGATGTATAGTCTTATCTGCCTCCATAGGGCGAAGGTGTAGAACAAAACGAAAATGATAGACCTCATCAAGAAGTTTTGCAGCCTTGGATGAATCAGCAATATTTAAGCCTCTACTTTTTAGTAGTTCTATTGGTAGTGTTTCATCGAGTGTGTCCGGAGCCGGTCCCTCGGACTCTTTAGATATGCAAATATAATCAGTTTTCTTTTGGTTCGTCATCTTCGGCAACGGCCGAAGCGGAGCGAGCCATTTCAGCGAGCTCGCGCAGCTTCGGATCGTAGCAGCCGGAGGTCGTATATTCCGGCTGCGGTGCCGCCTTCTCTGGCGGGAACAGCGTTTCATCCAGATCAATTCTAGGCACCTGCCGCAGGTACGATTTCTTATCCATGGCCGTCTTTCCCATCAGCAGAAGGACAGATTCTTCGTTAGGCATCGCACCCCGCATCCTGGTGACCCGTCGGAAGTCCTTCTGGAGCCTCTCTATCCAGTTTGTCGTGTAGATCATGGCCTGGATGCGATGGTTGATTGCGACACTTTAAATGTACCGTCCATATCACTTTCAAATGTACCGGGTGTATCAGAATGAAATGTACCACCCGTATCACTTTGAAATGTACCGCCTGTAGCGGAATCAAATGTACCCCCCCCAGTTAACCAGTGCCAGCATGGTTGGGGCAGACCTTTGGAATGGTCGCAAACGGTTTGACAATGTAACTTTGTGGTAATAAGAATACCACAGGGTTATGGCAAACGTAAAAGCGACAATGACAGACATCAGAGTAATCATCCGCGAGCTCTCACGCGGGACATCACTACGAGAGATGGAACGAAAGCTGCAACTCAGCCGCACATCTCTAAGGAACTATCGTGACCGCGCTGAAGCGACCGGCAGGAGTATGGCTGATCTCCTTTCCTTGAACGATGCTGAGCTGCAGGCAATCATGCAAAAAGGCTATGGCCATCGTGGCTGGGACGCAGACAGGTATGCCTTTATGCAGGAGAATATTGAAGGCTACGCAAAGGACATGATGCGCAAGCACATGACCTATGACGTCCTGTACGAGAAATATCTTAGGAGCACGGACAACCCTTACGGATATACACAGTTCAAGGCAATCATCCAGGAATACGAAAAGAACCACGACTACAAGTACCATAATGCGTACGAACCAGGCCGTGAGATGCAGTTTGACTTCGCCGGCGACAATCTGTGGATAGTCGATAAAGATACCGGGGAGGCGGTACGGGCGATCGTACTGGTGTGTGTCCTGCCGTACTCAATGCTCAGCTATGTGACCGCATTGCCAAGCACAAAGATGGAATATCTCTTCCAATCGCTTTCAAGGGCCGTCAGATACTTCGGCGGTGTGGCAGAGATCTCAAAGACGGACAACATGCGTCAGTGGATAAAGAAGACTGACCGTTACGAGCCAACTCTGAATGAAGCCGCCAGCCAGTGGTGTCTTCACAACGGTACCGAGCTGGATGAATGCCGCTCCAAAAAGCCACGGGACAAAGGTCCAGCCGAAAGCCTTGTCAACCAGACATACAGGTACTACTACAACCGTATCTGTCGTGACACATTCTTCTCCTATGATGAGCTCAACAGCAAGTTGGATGAGTTGAACGATATGTTCAACGGCAAGACCCGCAAGAACAAGACATACAGCCGCAGGGAACAGTATGTACGAGAGGAACGTTCCTATATGCTACCGTTGCCTCCAAAGCCATTCCTCCTGAAGTATACCAAGGAAATCACCATCAACTCCACCTATCACTTCCAAGTCGACTAGAACCACTTCTACAGCGTACCCTATCAGCATATAGGCAAGAAAGCCAAGGTTATATACGATGCGGAGAAGGTGGAAGTCTGGATTGGTCTGGACAGAATCGCGGCTCACGACAGGAAGCACTCCGATGGATACACGACAGTTGAATCACACATGCCCGAGAAGCATACAGCATACAAGCGTTCAAAGGAAATAAATGCCGCCTATCTGCTGTCAAAGGCCAGCCAAGTGGGTCCCCATACGCGTGAATCCATCGATTGTATCCTTAAGTCCGCTTTGTTTGTACAGCAGGCCTACCGTTCCTGCCAAGGTGTCCTTCGCCTGGCCGGAAAATACGGGGCGGAACGTCTTGAGGCGGCCTGCAGAAAAATAGAGCCAAAGACGGCCTCTACATATAAACGCATCGAAGCAATACTTAGGAACAATCTTGACGACACGCCTCCGGCACAATCGGATATGATGCCATACATGCCGAAGAATGACAACGTAAGAGGGTCGTCTGCATATCAATAGGATATCCACGCTGGCACGCAAATAAATACAAACTAATGAACACACAAGAAATAATCCTCCAGTTGGAGGGACTCAAACTCAAGGGTATGGCAGAATGCTACAAGGCCCTTCAGGGCATGCCCGTAAACCAATGGCCAACTTTGGACACATTCATGGCAAGGCTTGCCGAAGCCGAACAGCAGTACCGGAACCGCAAGCGGACTGAGATGTACCTGAAGACCAGCAAACTGCGCTATAACGCCGTTATGGAAGATGTCATCTGCTCGGAGGAGAGGAACCTGAACAAGGAGATGCTGCTCAAGCTTATGGACTGCACCTTCATTGACAGGGCGGAGAATCTACTCATTGACGGCAAGACAGGATGCGGAAAGTCCTTCTTGGCATGTGCTGTCGGAAGGCAGGCATGCTTCATGGGACACAGAGTGGAATACTTTTCCATGAACAAGTTCGTCGAGCGGATAGCGCTCGCCAAACTTGACGGAAGTCTTCTTAAGGTCATCAATCATATCGAGAGAAATGACCTCGTCATCTTTGATGACTTCGGACTGCAACCGCTCGACAACAACTCGCGTCTGGCCCTGCTGCAGATACTTGAGGACTGCTATCAGAGGAAATCAGTGATCGTGACATCACAGCTTCCTGTCTCAAAATGGTATGACTACATCAATGAACCAACCTTGGCTGACGCCATCATGGATCGCCTCACCGCTAACGCGGTTCGGATTGAACTCAAAGGTGACTCAATGAGAAGGAAGAATCGAAAAAAATAATAACTTTGCCGAACCGAAAGCGACCATATCCGAAGCGGTACATTTGAAAACGCTCCAGAAGGTACATTTAATGTGATATAGTCACACGATGCTGCTTACGGCCGGCTTCTTCGCGAGCAAGACCATCGGCGTGGACTTTGACCCCCTGCAGGCGATGGACAACTACGGCATGCGCGACGAGCAGGAGAAGTGTTTCGCCCTCCAGAAGAGTCCCCTGGGACACGACAGGCTCAGAACTTGGTCCGAAGGCGGCAAGAGAGGACGCATGCTCATCTACTTCGTGGGCCTCATCCTCGCCTCGTATGTGCGTTCCGTATGGCAAAGGGATGAAGTCCTGCGGAAGAGGTTCCCGTCAACCGAGACGGTACTGGCGGAGATGCGCACGATCCGATGTATAGAGCATACCGGCAAGATGAAGTTCATCACTCCCTTTGTCGGATCGCAGGTTGACATATGCAGGGCCTTCGGCTTCGACATCCCCGACGGCTGTGCCCCTGTCTACGTCTCGAAAGCCAAGCCGATGACAAGAAAGAGAGGCCGTCCGGCCAAGGCCAAAGTCGAGAAGCAGGAATTATAGGTATACAAAAATGAAAAACTCAGATATAGTAGTAAAAAAGACAAACCAATTTCTTTCTCGTTGATGTTTCTGCAGATTTCTGGGTAACGTGTTTTTCCTATTGTTCCCCTTTTCAAATAAAATAGCTCGATACAATTGAGTAGCTTATATAACGATATACTGCCCATTTGCTTTTCATTCTTGCTACTCCCAGAAATAACCCTTGCCCAATTATGTTGTAATTAGTATTCAAATATTTCCGCCCGCTTGCGATATTATACAAATTTTGTATAACTTTGCAAGTGAATAGATCAAATGCGTAAAACCATGAGCATTGCTGACTGGATAGAAGGACTGGCTCCGAGCGGCCGATACACGTTCTCCAAGGAGGATGTGCGGAAGGCTTTTCCTGCCATGTCCGCCCCTACCATCGACACAGCCCTGCACCGCTCCGTGGCCAAAGGCCGGGTATTCTCCCCCTGCCGAGGATTCTACGTAGTCGTGCCCGAGGAATACCGGCTTTGGAAGGCCGTGCCGCAGGAAGTGTACCTGGACCGTATGATGCAGTATCTCCAGCGAAAATACTACGTCTCGCTGCTCAGTGCCGCCGAGCGCCACGGCGCAGCGCATCAGGCCCCGATGGAGTTCCTGGTGATGGTTGAGCCTCCTGTGCTGCGCGACAAGGAGCGCGAAGGCTATGCCATCCGCTACGCCGAGCGGCGGGAAATCCCTATGGCCTATGTCCAGCGCCTGGAAGTGCCTGCCGGCTGGCTGAATGTCTCCGGACCGGAACTGACGGCAGTGGACCTGGTGGCCTATCAGGAGCACATCGGTGGTCTCACGAGGGCTGCAACGGTGTTGGAAGAATTGTCACTGAAGCTGGATTTCACCAAGCTGGACGCCGGCTTCCTGAAGGTCGCATCCGCCCCCGTATTCCAGCGCATGGGCTACCTACTGGACTGCGTACTGGAAGAAGAAGACATTGCCGATGGTCTGCTCGCTCTGATGAAATCCGGAGGTATGAAAATGAAAGCCGTACCGCTCAAACTGGGCGCATCGGTTGATGACGCCGAAGTGGACAAGAAATGGAAAGTGGTGGTGAACCAAGAAATTGAAATTGACGACTTATGATACAGAGAGCATTCATAACCCAATGGGGTACGGTTGTACCGTGGTCTTCTCCGCGTCTGGTGGAGCAGGATCTGATTATCTGCAGGGCGCTGGTGTCGATATACAGCGGTCCCTTCCTGAAGGAGCATCTTGCCTTCCGTGGCGGCACGGCGCTGCACAAACTCTATCTGGAGCCGCAGCCCCGCTACTCGGAAGACATCGACCTGGTTCAGGTGAATGCCGAGCCCATTAAGGAGACGATAGACCATTTGCGCGAAGCCCTCTCCTGGCTGGGCGAACCCGTCGTCAAGCAGAAGAAGCACAACAACACCCTCGTCTTCCGCGTTCTGCCGACCGATGTGGGCGCGGGCGAGATCCACCTGAAAGTGGAAATCAACTGCAAGGAGCATTTCAGTGTCTTCCCGATGGTACGGCTACCATTCTCAGTGTTGCCCAGGAATTCTG
>OQVP01000874.1_pt1 | contig 11085 bp, 11 predicted proteins | sample 1691541 | NCBI WGS metagenome assembly OQVP01 (sample SAMN03418258, study PRJEB22391) | human gut metagenome | biome: human-gut; feature: organic feature; material: feces | host: Homo sapiens | place: Tanzania | collected 2013-01 | reverse complement strand
ACAATGATGTGGGTGTAACACGGGAACGTATCTGTTTGATGGGAAGGACATTACCCATGCTTCCGGGAAGCAGCTCGCCACGATCCGCAATCAGGATATCGGCTTTGTGGTACAGGATTTTGCCTTGATTGCGGATGATACCGCCTTGCAAAACGTGATGCTGCCTTTTTATTTCTCCCGGCGCACCTCACTCCGGGAGGCAAAGGTACAGGCGATGCACGCTTTGCAGCAGCTGGGGATGGATTCCATGGCGCAGAAGCCGGTGAATAAGCTGTCCGGCGGCCAGAAGCAGCGGGTGGCGATTGCCAGAGCCATTGTACATCAGCCCCGACTGATTCTTGCGGATGAACCAACGGGAGCGCTGGATTCCCGAACGGCGGAGGAAATTATGGGCGTATTCCAGGAACTGCATCAGAATGGCAGCACGGTAATCATTGTCACCCACGATCCGGGCATTGCGCAGCAGTGCAGCAGGATCATTGAAATTCAGGACGGCAGGATTGCAGGTGCTTGATGCGCTTCTTCCCTGTGCCGGGGAACTGGGGGATGCATGCGGAGAGGAATCCCGTGTATGCCACATACGAAAATATACTATTTATAATGTATAAGAAACCGTCGGAGCAGAGCACTCCGGCGGTTTTTTATACCTCAACATTGAAGAAATCAAAAAAATATGCTACAATAGAACTGAAACATGGATTTATTACACGGAAAAGAGGGGAGAGGCATGACAAATCGGCTGATAAGGAACTATGCAGCCAGCGGCATTGTTCTGCTCTCCGTTGCGTTGGCATACATATTCCGTCTTATTGGTAGGGGGAGCTTTTATCCTACGCTATTTTCTTATCTGCGCAGCTTTATCTATATCGGCGTGTACGCTGCCTGGGGGCTTTCCGTTCGTCAGCGTATTGTGCAAAAGCAGGTGAGACGTTATCTGACCAGTGTGTCGGTGCTACTGATCCTGTGGTTTGTTTTTCGGTCGGCAAAGTATTTTATTTTCTGGCAGCCGATCCCCATACGATACCTGTGGTACTTGTTTTATCTGCCGATGCTGTTTGTGCCCATGCTGGCACTGTTGATCGCCATGTCTCTTGGAAAGCCGGATACCTATCGCCTCCCTGGATCGACTGCCATGCTTTGGTTGATTTCCGGTGCGCTGCTTCTGCTGGTGCTGACCAATGACCTGCACCAGCTGGTATTCACCTTTCCCCAGGATGCTGCTCCGTGGACAGACACGGATTACGGCTATGGCATCGGGTATTTTGCCGTGATCGGCTGGCAGGTGCTTTGCGGAGTAGCAGCGCTGATCGCCATGCTCCTTCAGTGCCGGATCAAAAACGGCAGGCGATGCCTGTGGCCGGTGCTTCCGCTGGCAATCTCCCTGACCTACCTTGCGCTGAACTATGCCGACGTGCCCTGGCTGAAATCCCTGCTTGGGGATGTAACTGCCTTTCAGAGTTTTATGCATATGCTCTGCTTTGAAGCCTGTATTTCCTGCGGATTCATCCATTCCAACAGCCGCTATGGGGAACTGTTTGCCGCCTCTGTAGGCACCTCTGCGGAAATCACCGATCAGGATTTTTCCATTTGCTATGCTGCACGAAACACGGAGCCGATTTCGCTGACCACAATGAAACAGGCGGTGAGCCATCCCGTTCCGGCAGGAAATGGCCTGACGGTTCATACCATGCCCATCAGCGGCGGCTATGCCGTATGGACGGAGGATGTGTCCGCATTGCTGGCTGTGAAGGAGGAATCCGAAAGCCTTGCAGAGGAACTCAAGGAACGCAATGACCTGCTGCGGTATGAGTATAAGCGTGAGGCAAAGCACCGGAAGGTGGAGGAACAAAACCGGCTTTACGATCTGCTGCAATCGGTTACCCAAACCCAGATTGACCGCATTGCTGTACTGACGCAGGAATACCGGACGGCATCTAAAGCCGATCCGGCACAGGCGAAAATAATGCTGGGGGAAATTGCTGTGCTGTGCAGCTATATCAAGCGCCGGAAGCATCTGACGCTGCTTGCTGACCGAGATTACAAGGTTGCTGTCAGCGAATTGGAACGGGCTGTGTCCGAATCCCTGCAAACGCTGAAATTGCTGCACGTCCGCAGTACGCTGTATATGGAAAGTGGGGATCCCATGCTTTCCGGCAGGACGGCAGCGGCAATTTTCGATTTTTATGAACAGGTCATCGAAGCCGATCTGGAGCATCTGCAAAGCGTTCAAGTGAGTCTTACCAATGCCGGAGCGCTCCGCTTCTCCTTGTATCTATGCTGCAAAAGCGATTTGTCAGCACTCGCTGACCGTCCCGGTGTCCGATACGAGTCGGAGGGGGAGGATGACTATCAGTGTATCCTCTTTTTTCCGGAAGGAGGTGCGCCATGAGCCCCTTCTCTGCAATTCCCGCTGTTTGGCAAACTGTGATCCCACTGGTTCTCTTTTGTGAAGCAGTGCTGGAGCTTGGCTTATTGTTGTACCAGCTCCTGCATAGTCGGATGCCGCTGCGGAGCCTGCCCTGCGCTGTGCATTTGGGGATTTTGGTCACGCTGCTCCTTTCTGTGACCCAGGGAGATCCCAATGCGGGCAAGGATGCCTTTTTGATCCATGCGGCATGGTTGTTTTTTGTGATCGTTATTGTCCTTGCGGCACTGCACTTTGCCATTGCATTTCCGAGAGAATACCGCCGCCGCAAAAATGAGTTGTCTCCCTTCTCTATTAAAGAGGCCACTGACAAGCTCCCTATGGGTATCTGCTTTGCTGACCCGGACGGCCGCATGATTCTGTGCAACAACCGGATGCGGCAGCTTTCCTTTGCACTTTGCGGTCATGAGCTGCAGATTGTTCAGGATCTGGAAAATGCTTTGGCGCACCCGAGCAGCACTGTTACCGTGAGAGGCGATTGCTACATTCTGCCGGATCAAACCGTCTGGCAGTTCCGTACCCAAGCCATTATTGTGGACGGCAATGATCGTTGGCGACAGATGACTGCCCACAATGTAACCGAGCTGCATCTTGGAAACGTTCGGCAGGGAGAGATCAATCAGCAGCTCCGACAGGTCAATCAAAAGCTGCAAAAAATGTACGAGCGTATGGCGGATGACATCAAAGAGAAGGAAAGCCTGAATCTGAAAATTCACATTCACGATACCATTGGCAGAAGCCTGCTTACCATTCGTGACATCATCGCCAGCGGTGAGGATACCGATCAGAAGATTGCATCTTTGCAGGAGGCAGTGGGGGTGCTGACCAGTGACCGTACTTCTCCCTGCGGCTCCATGGAGCAGGTGAAACAATCGGCAAAGGCTCTGGGTGTCACGGTTCAGGTGGAGGGCTATCTGCCGCCGGATTCCAATGTTGAGCAACTGATTGTTACTGCAGCAAAGGAATGCGTGACCAATTGTGTCAAGCACGCCGGCGGCAGTCTGGTGCAGATCCACATCGTTCAGCAGAATGGTCTGTATGATATTACCATCACCAACAACGGCACCATTCCTACAGAGCCCATTCGGGAGGGCAGCGGGCTTACCTCCCTTCGCCGCAGTATTGAAGCGGCATGCGGCGAAATGTATACGGCATACAAGCCGTGCTTTGCCCTGCTCATTACGCTTCCGGAAAAGGAGAACGACTTATGATCCAAACGATGCTTGTAGAAGATGATCTGTATATTCAAAAATATTTTGCCGAGCGACTGGAGACAAATGGTGGATTCCGTCTTGTTGGCGTGTACCGTGACGCTTTTGAGGCTGAAAGACACTGCGATCGCACTGTACAGCTGATTTTGATGGATGTGCAGACCCAGCATAAGCATTCCGGTCTTGCTGCTGCCGGGCGAATCAAGCAGGCGTTTCCCAATGTGAAGATTCTGGTGGTGACCTCCCTTGTGGATCCGGAGGTGCTGACAAAAGCCAGAACGGGCGTTGCGGATAGTCTGTGGTATAAGGATCACGGAATGGCGGAGCTTTTGGATGTGATCCGGCGCACCCTTGCCGGAGAACACGTTTTTCCGGACACTGCGCCTGCGGTGGAGATGGAGGATACTATGTCCGATCAGTTTTCTCCCCGTCAGCTGAGCATTCTGCGGTGGTACATTCGTGGGCTTACCTATCAGGAAATCGCCGACAAGCTGGGCATTACCAAGCGAGGCGTCCGTTGGGCGCTGGATGATATGGTGGAAAAAGGAGGATTTGAGAACAGGGAGGCTCTGGTTGCCACCGCCATTGAAAACAAGCTGATGGTTACCACCTTAAAAGAAGAAGCATGAAGCTTCCCCTTGCGCTTTATGGCGCAGGGGGATTTTTTGTCCCGGCTTTTTGAAAATGAGGGGTTTTTCTTCGGTTACTGTCACAAGTGACAGTGACAAAAGGGGAAAAATCAGTACAATAATAGATAGGCAGCACCGTACAATTTCTGTGCGTTTTGCCTGTATAGACTCGTAATTGCAAAAGGCGGTGATGCAAACATGAGAAAAATGGTGTTAGACATGCAAAGCGGTATTCATGCCCACAACATGGAGCGCATGCTGATGCAGAAGCTGGAGGATTACCAGGTGGTGATCTCCGAGTCGCCGGATTCCACCGCCGAGTGGTGCAAGGTGCACAAACCCAATGTGCTGCTGATGGAGGTCAAGGCGTATTCTCCCTGGATGTTTTCCGAGCGGATGAAGATCCGTGAAAAGCTTCGGCAAAGTAATCCCGACTGCCGCATTATTTTGTTTGTAGATGATGAAAGCGATTACGATCTGACGGAACATGTGCGGCAGGCAAAGCGTGAAGGGCTGATCGATGCCTTTTTGTTTGGCTCGGTGTCTGAGAATTATTTTGCTTCGGTTGTTGACAGCATGTAACAGTCGGTCAGATATAATGGTACTGTTGCCACTCTTGTTTTCGCAACAGGTTCAGAATGAAGTGGGTCATGATTACGGAAAATACTTGTGCAATTTGTGGGGCATCCATCCATATATTTCAGTCCCAGAAGCTGGCGGACGGAAACTATCTCTGCCGTAAGGTATGCTGTAAAATGGAAATAGTGGCGTAGAGGACATCTGGCTGAATGTGTTGCGTTCGTGAAATGAATTAGGAGGTGGTTAGTATGAGATTCAGACAAGCTGCTGCATTCGTGATTGCATTGCTTTTTGGAGTGGTCATGTGTTCAGGATGCGGGGCGGAGAAGCATGAAAGCTCCGCCAAACAATCTGCAGTATCCGGCAGCGGTTCTTCTGTTGCCGCATCCACGGCAGCAGAACGGATGGATCCGAAGCCTGTAGAATCCAGCGAGCCAACGGAGGGAACGGAGCCTTTGGACTCGTGTGAACCGACAGAAGAAACGGATCCGCAGCTTCTGGGCTTGCATACGAGCATTGATGAAAGCGGCTATCAGGTGGGCATTGCATACATTGGGTATGTTGGTGCTGAGAGGACGGAGGAGGAGATCCGCATCTACCTGGAAGGCAGCCCGTATGCGGAAGCGTATGCCTTTCTCTGTGATGCGCCCTTGGTTGATGCAGACGGCGCAGAGCTGTACGCAGTCGTCACCACGAGAAAAGACCGGAGTGCATCCGTTTATCCGGCGGATGTAAACGAGGAGGGAACATACGACGTACATATGGAGAAGCCCCTGTATAAAGGAAAGGGCACAGACTGCTTTTTGCTGTATTGCAATATGAGCGAGGTACACTCTAATGTATCCATCGCAATTCAGACGGGGGACGAGCGCCTTTTTGTGAATCCGATGATTTCCGGCAAGGATGGCAGGCTTGGAAATCTGGATTGCTATGATTTTTCCATATATACGGATGGCAGCGAAACGCAGGATGATGTCATGATTGCATACGGCGTTTTGTTAGAAGCGGACGAGGTGCAGTCCTATATGAATCTGGGCATGACTCTGCAATACACCGGTCAAATTCAGGTCATTGATGGGCACTCATGCTGGATCTTTGCTCTGGGTACGGATCACGAGGATCAGTTTGTCCGGGAATTGTATTATGGCGTATGCGATAATCTGATTTATTCCTATGATGCCATAACTGATACATGGACGGCGCTGGGTGGATGACAGAAATTGCACATGGATCCGATGATGAGATCCGGGAGGAGAGAGAATATGCCTATTTATGACGGTCTGAACACCACACCGCAGGTGGCAGGCGGTACTGCACAATCTGCTGGATTCCAACGGGAAACCTTTCGTTTTACTGTGCTGCTGGAGAACCTTGCGCAAATGCAGGCGTTTCCGGAAGCTAATCTCAGTACGCCCTATCAAACGGCGGTGATGACGGTATTGGCGCTCTGCGCATATGCAGCTGATAAGAACAGGGGCATAGAAATGCTCAACTGGCTCAGAGGACCCCGTCCGCTGAACGGTCAGGAAATCTCATTTCTAAACGATCGGTTCCGTGGCGGCAAAACCTATCTGCCGTATACCTATTTTGCCGGGGCAACGCCGGACAATGGCTACACGCCGGCACAGCCCTACACAATTACCGTGGAATGCGGTCATTTTTCCGAGGAAGAAGCTGGATATATGAAGCTGTTCATCCCCTGCGGCGGTGCGGACAGTCCACGCCCGGTAAAGCTCCGCCAGCGTGGTCAGGATGGTAAGTGGTTCTTGTGGGAGCAATATCTGCTGACCGGTGTGCGTCTTCCAAAAGCAGCGGATCCTTGGGCATGCGGGCAGGATGGGAGCGCTTCTGGCAGATGATCCGGAGTGGTATACTATAATAGAATGGAGGAAAGAGTATGAAGAAAAAAATTGCAAAACAGCTGTTGAGCTTATTTTTATCTTTTGGTATGCTGTGTGGTGTTGTGGGAACGGAGGGTCTGCCGATCAGTGCGGAAAATAACTATGACATTTCCCTGACCATTACATATCCAAGAGTCAGAGAAGTGCCGGAGGCACCGCAAGATTTTGACAGTACTGATTCTTTAGATCTTACTTATCTGGGGTGTGAATGGAAAAATGTTGAGGATACGGAACAGTGGGATGATGGCACAGAGTTTATTGAATGGATGTATACGTTCGTGAACAGTAGGGATTTTAACACGCTGTATAACTTTGAAGACGGGAAAATGTACTACCAACGCATCTATTTTATGATCAAAAATGTCTCAGTATCCATAGATGATGAGGCAACCGCTACTCTGGTGGATTCTGCAACAATGCAGAAGCTGAATGCAGACACAGTCAATCTGACAAGCTGTAAAGATCTTATGGATGAGCTTGGCGGCTCAGTAGACCTGCCCTCTGGCATGACAATAAACGATTCCCTGATGTACATTGACACAGGTTCCCTGATTTGTTCACCCATGGGACATATGCATACTGAAAGTTCCAGTTGCGTATTTGATGATCAGAACCATTGGAAAACATGCCCTGAATGTGGGATTAAACTGGTGGATACCGTTCGCAGTCACAGCATCATCCATGGCATGCTTGAAAAATGGACATGCAAACAGAGTGCAACTGAAAAACGGGAAGGCATTTGGAAGAAAACATGCGATTCTTGTGAGTATGTGTATGATACTATAAAGGCTCCTGTTGTTTCTGAGCAGACCATTGTTTCCAGTTACGAAGAACTGCAGGCGGCACTCGCTAAGGGTGGAAAGCAGTGGATCACCTTAAAGTCGAAAAGTTCTGCAAATACATGGATATATCAAGAAGACATGGACACTGATAATATGTTGGTTCTGGATGATCCGGATGCTGACATCACGATCAACTTGAATAATTGTAGTGTGATTCGGGACACAGGTAGGTATGATGATGCTCTATTTGACATCCGGCAGGGTAAACTGCGTATTTTCAGCACACAACTGACAGGCATTCCAGTAAATGACTACAATATGCAATTTCGTAGTTTGGCCCGTACATCCTGCTTGTTCCGGGTTGGGGAAAATGGTACTCTGCGCCTGACGAATGTGAGCGGTTTTACGCCCTACGAAGGTATGGCTTACGGGCAACCCATGGTCATTTCCGAAGGAAATCTGCAGATCGATGGGGGATATTACTGCAATATGATTGATTCGTTCTCGTCCAGTGGAAGCACCCGTGGAGCAGCAATTCTGATTGACGGTGGCACAGCTGTTATCAATGGCGGCAGATATGCAGGCACGGCTTGTGGCATTGCTGTACGGAATGATGCACAGCTAACAGTTAACAACGGATATATTGGCAGTTGGGATAACGGATTGTACATTGGAGACAATGCGAGTGCAGTGATTCATGACGGCGAGTTCGACCGCTATGAAAAAACGTCTTCTTCTTCAAAATCCCAGAATTGTGCCGTTATGATGAACAGCACTGGTGATCTGACCATATATGGCGGTAGCTTTTACGGAGCAAAGCAGGGCTTGTTCCTGCAATCAGCCGGACAGGTTACTATTTGGAACGGTTCTTTCAAAAGCAGGAATCCCAGAGAAGCCCAACAGGGGGCAATGGTGATTTCTGATATGGAAAACATGAATATCACAGTCTACAACGGGACATTTTCAGGGACAACCGGAATACGGTCCAACGTAAAGTTTCCGTTGAAAGACATTCTTCCGGACAAGAACAGCAATGGCATGAGGGCCACGGGTAATGGTGTGGTGATTGATCTCAACACAGAAGCATTCGTATTTGGCGAAAACCGCCTGACGATTGAAAAATCAGTTCCTATAATCACGAAACAACCTCAGAATGTAACTTTGATTTCGGGCAATGATGCAAGGTTCTCTGTAGAAGCAATTGGTGCCGTGCGTTATGAATGGGAAATATTTGATGTAGAAGATGAAACGCAGCAGCCCTATTCCAGAGAAACTGTATTGGCACACTGCTCTGGCGTCAACAGCTTTGAAGAAAGTACATTTCAGATTTATGGTGTCAGTTCCTGGTTTTTGAACAAAGCGGTACATGTATGGATCAAAGGCAAGGATGGCGGTGTCACCTCTCATACAGCATATTTTAACATTATTGTCAAACCGCCGGCAGAATCATCTCAGCTTAAAAATGTGATTGTTGCGCCTGGCGGCACTACGTCTTTTACTTATGAAACTTTGTATGCAGATGAATTTCGCTGGTCTTTTACCAATTATGAATGGGATCAGATAGATAATGAAGAACTGTTGGAATATAAAAGCAACGGTCGCACATTGACGCTGTACAATGTTTCTGAGTTTTGGGACGGAGAAACTGTTTATTGTGATGCACTCAATGAATTGGGGTACATCACCTCGGATAAAGCAGTTATCACAGTAGGTGTTGCAGGAGACGTGAACGAGGACGGAGCAGTAACTGTTGCGGATCTGCTGATGCTGCAAAGATGGCTCATTCAGTCCGGTACTGTCACCAATGGACGGCTTGGAGATCTGGACGGCAACGGTACTCTGAACGGCACTGACCTGTATCGACTCAAGCGCATGCTGCTGATTGACGCATAACAACAAGAATCCCTCTGGCAGGATCCTGCCAGAGGGATTTGTGCGCGTAGAAAGATTATTATTTGAAGCAAAGCTTTTGCACAATGGTCATGACGTCATCCGCTGTGACCAGGTTGTCCTGGTTGATGTCGGCGTTCTGTGCACCGGGAACCAGCGGCGTGACAGCTGCATCCTCTGCGACCATGCGGCTGATCAGCACGGCGTCCTTAATGTTCACTGCGTTATCCAGGTTTACATCGCCAAGCAAAGTGACCGCAGGAGCCGGCTTAGTGGCTGCATTCAAAAGATAATGAAATGTTCAGCCTGGTAATGCAGGGTTATGCTTTGGCGGATGAACCTACCGGTAAACTGGGCACCAAGGCTGCAACATCTTGCCGTAATGCCATGTATGTGACAATCCTGCGAAAAAATGAAAACTGTGTGAAAATTAGCACTCTCCACTTGACAATGCTAATCCTCCGTGCTATACTATAAACAGAACAAAGGAACAGAGCAGCACCAAAGGATTCCGGTGCTGAACCTCCGTGCCCTTGCTCAGAATCATGAAAGCATGTGATGAGTATAAGGAGGACTGACCTATGTTGTATCCTAGCATTTTTGGTGAAAACTTGTTCGATGATTTCTTCAGATTCCCTGACTTTGGCAGAGATGTGGAGAAGAAGCTCTACGGCAAGCACGCTGCACAGGTTATGAAAACCGATGTGCATGAGCATGATGACCACTATGAAATCGTGATCGATCTGCCGGGCTTCAAGAAGGATCAGATCAATCTGGAGCTGCGGGATGGGTATTTGACCGTCAGTGCTGCAAAGGGCCTTGACAAGGACGAAAAAACCACAGAAGGCAAAATGATCCGTCAGGAGCGCTACGCAGGTGCTATGCAGAGAAGCTTTTATGTGGGCGATGCTGTGAAGGAAGCGGATGTAAAGGCAAAGTTTGAGGACGGTGTTCTGCATATCACCGTGCCGAAGGCAGAGCCCAAGAAAGTGGAGGGTCACAAGTATATCGCCATTGAGGGATAATGCCCCGCTGAATTTTGACTTCTGAAATAAGAATCCCCGAAGTTGTTCGATGGAACGGCTTCGGGGATTTTTTTGTAGGGTGACGCTGTGAAAGCAATGTGCGGCATTCCATGCACCGACAGACATTCTATTTTAGTGAGAATACAGATTCTCAATCCGTATCCTGCTGCATGCTTGACAGGAACATGTTGAACAAATATAATGAGAGCAACATCGCACAAAGATTGCAGCGCGGGCATTGGAACGGCGCTTTCTGCGTTGCTTTCCTGTGCTGATCCAGTGGAAATGTCGCAAAACCGGCATTTGCGGCACATATACACTTCGACATGACTTCATATGAAAAATTAGTGATTGCATATTCTGTCGAAGTGTGTTATAATATTCACGATATGTATTATTGGGAAGGTGTGTACTTATGAACAAAATCTCCATCATCGGAACCGGCAGCGTTGGTTCCACCATTGCGTACTCTCTGGCCATTATGGGAATGGCGTCCGAAATCGTCATGATTGATATCAACAGCGAAAAGGCTCTGGGCGAAGCGCTGGATATCAGACAGGGCACCCCCTTCTGCAGCCCCTGCTCCATTTACGCAGGCAGCTATGTGGATGCAGAGGATTCGGACATTGTGATCCTGACATCC
>OQVP01000871.1_pt1 | contig 11120 bp, 7 predicted proteins | sample 1691541 | NCBI WGS metagenome assembly OQVP01 (sample SAMN03418258, study PRJEB22391) | human gut metagenome | biome: human-gut; feature: organic feature; material: feces | host: Homo sapiens | place: Tanzania | collected 2013-01 | reverse complement strand
GATAACCTCCGCGCTGCTGGTAACCACCGCGCTGCTGATAACCGCCCTGACGTGGCTGGTAACCGTTGTTCATCTGCTCTTCAGAGCCTTCCCCTTCATTGTTGTTATTATATTGTGGACGATATTGATTACGCTGATAGCCGCCCTGCTGGTATTCACCATCATTCTGATAACGTGGACGATAGCCACCCTGACGCTGCTGGTATCCACCGCGCTGCTGGCCATATCCGCCTCGCTGCTGGTAACCATCACGCTGCTGATAGCCTTCACGTGGCTGGTATCCCCCTCTATCTTCGCGCTGTGGACGATTGTTCATGAGATTTGCGCCAAATCCTTCAGGACGGAATTCGTTGTCGTCGTTGCTACGTTGTGGGCGATAGCCCTGACGAGGACCGTGGTCAGAAGAATAAGCAGCACGCTGTCCGATGCGCACACGCTGACGAGGACGTGGAGTGTAACCACCTTCCTGATAATTGCCCTCACGGGTTGTCTCGCCAGAATTAGTATTCTGCGCCTTTTCGATGTTTTCGTTTTGTGTTTCCATTTACTTTAATTTTACTTTTGAAAAATAATCTTTAAAAATTGAATCTGAATAAAATGTTTTCTATTGAAATATCCTATGGAAAGGCGATGCCAATCCATGGGATATTCGTTTATCTGTAAGTAGGTGATCAAAATTATTTTTTAATGAATAGATAATAATATTTGTTTTTCATTATTATAATATCTATACTCTCTTGTGCGCATCTACGTCCTGTTTCATCAGTCATGATGCCCGCATCATTCCTTCTTCTACAGAACGTAGCTGCATCACAATAGAGCATAGCTATTATAAAAATAATTCTGATCACCTACTTGTAACAGATCAAATGCCTGTGTAGTTTCCTGGAGTGATATTCATCAATTCTGCCTTTACAGCATCGCTGACATCCAGAGTCTGGATAAACTCATGAATGGTTTTCTCATCCATGTGCTTGTTGGTGCGTGTGAGAGCCTTGAGAGCCTCATAAGGATGAGGATAAGCTTCACGGCGCAGGATGGTCTGGATAGCTTCAGCCACTACAGCCCAAGTGTTGTCAAGGTCGCGCTGAAGAGCCTCTTCGTTGAGGATAAGCTTGCGGAGTCCCTTGAGTGTGCTCTGTATAGCGATGACAGAATGACCGAGAGGCACACCGATGTTGCGGAGCACGGTGGAGTCGGTAAGGTCACGCTGAAGTCTGCTGATAGGGAGCTTCTGGCTGAGGAACTGGAGAATAGCGTTAGCGATGCCGAGGTTGCCTTCAGAGTTTTCGTAGTCGATAGGGTTTACCTTGTGTGGCATTGCGCTTGAGCCTACTTCGCCAGCTTTGATCTTCTGCTTGAAGTATTCCATAGAGATATACATCCAGAAGTCGCGGTCGAGGTCGATGATGATGGTGTTGATACGGCGAATTGCGTCGAAGATGGAGCTCAAATGGTCGTAATTAGAAATCTGAGTGGTGAACTGTTCGCGTTCCAGTCCGAGCTTTTCGCTTACAAATTTGTTTCCGAAAGCACGCCAATCATACTCTGGGTAAGCCACATGATGAGCGTTATAGTTGCCAGTAGCGCCACCGAACTTAGCTGTATGCTTGCATGCTTTGAGCAGCTGGAGCTGTTCGTTGAGTCGATATACGAAAACCATTATTTCCTTTCCGAGTCTTGTAGGGGAAGCAGGCTGTCCGTGTGTCTTAGCGAGCATAGGAACGTCCTTCCACTCTTCTGCATACTGCTGGAGCTGTGCGATGAGTTCTTCCACCTGTGGAATGAATACTTCATTGAGTGCTTCCTTGACAGAGAGAGGCACGCTGGTGTTGTTGATGTCCTGTGAAGTGAGTCCGAAATGTATGAATTCGCGACTCTGCTCGAAATATCCTTCTCCGAGACCGTTTTTCTCCATTTCGTCAAGTTTCTCCTTGATGAAGTACTCTACCGCCTTGACATCATGGTTTGTCACCTTTTCTATGTCCTTCACGCGTTGTGCGTCCACCTCTGTGAAATTCTGATATATTTCGCGGAGCTGTGGGAAAAGGGCTTTGTCGAAGTTCTTAAGTTGTGGGAGTGGTAGTTCGCAGAGGGCGATGAAATACTCTATCTCTACGCGCACTCTATATCTGATGAGTGCAAACTCGGAGAAATACTCGGCAAGACTTTCCGTCTTTCCTCTGTATCTGCCATCGACTGGTGAGATGGCTGTCAAAATGTCAAGATTCATTTTCCTATGGTTTGTTATATTCTGTTTTGGTATTTTTTCTATGATATATTATAATCCTGTAAGCTACTGGTATCAAGTATGGACGGATTGTAGATTTTCCCTCCTGTTATGATGTCATTTTTTTAATGTTGTATGCTGTATCAAGAATATTTATTGTGTGATGTTGTTGCTTCCAACAGTTATGTTGCTATATTTAACTATTATCTCGCTTAATTGCGTGCAAAGGTAATGAAATTATTTCTACTTACCAAGAAAGTGTCTATTTTTTAACATAAAAAAATTCCGCCTCTAAGCAAATGCTTATCGACGGAATCAGTGTGAGAGAGAGAGGTGGGCGTTGACGGATTCGAACCGCCGACCCTCTGCTTGTAAGGCAGATGCTCTAAACCAGCTGAGCTAAACGCCCGAAAGAGAAGTAATTCTCAAAAGCGATGCAAAGGTACGGACTTTTTTTGAATCCTCCAAATTTTTTCGCTATTTTTTTTTCAAAAACTTGCATTTTAGGGTGATTTTTTGCGTTTTTCCTTGTTTATGGGGTAGTTTTTGGTGATTTTAGTGCTGGTTTTTGTGATTTGGGCTTGTGGTGGAGTTGAGGACGATTTTGTTGATATATGAGGCGTAATGTGGCGGTTGGTGCACTTGTTGCTTTGAAAGTGGGGTGGGTGGGGAAGTGGTAAGAATGATGATGACGGTAAGATGAGGTATATATATAATGTACGTGCGCGAGGAATTTTCAGGCTTTGGAGTGAAAGTTTTTGAATGTTTTTCGCATGAAAGAGGTGCTTGTGAAAGGACGGAAAAATGGAACAAAAAAGTGATGTCTTAGGTATGGATTTACTATTGCTTAGTTATTGCGGTGTAAAAGCTTAGTTATTGCGGTGTAAAAGCATAGATATTAGGAGATAAAAGCATAGTTATTAGAGGGTAAAAGCTATGCTTTTGCAAGTGGTTTGTAATCAGATGGTTATGAGGGGTGATTTGTATTGACTTCTGGGGTTGGAAATATGGAACAATTTTTCTTTTTCTTTTGGTTTATGGATTGTAGGGATAGAGGGGTAAGGATGGTGGGGTGGAGGGGTGGTGGACAACCAAGGACGGTTGACCTTTGGGCGAGTGGTTGGTCTTTTGCTGTAGGCTTATGGCTGGTATTTGTAAAGAATGAGCCGTTTGGGCGGGGTGGTGTTTTCATTTTTTAACAGATATTTCTTGTGAAAAATGATATTTTTTCGTAATTTTGTATTGATTAAACCTTTTCCGGTTTCAACGTATAGTTTGAAATAATATAAAAAATAATATCATAACATGAATATTACGAGCGATTTTAGAAAATATGCTACTGGACATCTCCGTATGAACGGAATGGCTCTTGACGATGTGATGAATGCGCAGGCGCAGTATCTTAATCCTTATATTCTGGAAGAACGTCAGTTGAATGTGACACAGATGGATGTATTCTCCCGCCTGATGATGGATAGAATCATTTTCCTCGGCACAGAGATAAATGACTATACAGCAAACACAATACAGGCTCAGTTGCTGTATCTTGACTCAACAGATCCAGGCAAGGATATATCAATTTACATCAATTCTCCCGGTGGTAGCGTGACGGCAGGCTTGGGTATTTATGATACTATGCAGTTTATCTCCAGTGATGTGGCAACTATCTGCACAGGTATGGCGGCTTCTATGGGCGCAGTGCTGCTCGTTGCAGGTCAGGAAGGTAAGCGTTCTGCTTTGCCTCACAGTCGTGTGATGATCCATCAGCCACTCGGTGGCGTCCAGGGTCAGGCAAGTGATATTGAGATTGAGGCAAAGGAGATACAGAAATTCAAGAAGGAACTCTATACCATCATCTCTAATCACTCACATACACCATACGAAAAGGTGTGGGCAGACTCAGACCGCAACTACTGGATGACAGCAGAAGAGGCAAAGGAATATGGCATGATTGATGCCGTATTGGTGAAGAAGTAAGAGGGAGAGGTATTTGCAGAAGAAGAAAAAAGAAACAAGAATCCCTATATATATAATAAGGTGGCAAAGAAGATAACGAGACAATGCAGTTTCTGCGGACGCACGGAGAGTGAGGTAAACTTCCTCATTACCGGAATGAACGGTTTTATCTGTGACAGTTGCGTGCAGCAGGCATACGAGATAGTGATGGCGCAGACCATGGCTGATAGCAAGAATAAGGCGAAGGCCAAGTTTGGAAATATCACCGATGTGCCAAAGCCTTCCGAGATAAAGGATTATCTTGACCAGTATATCATCGGTCAGGATGAGGCAAAGAAATATCTGTCAGTGGCGGTGTACAATCATTACAAGCGCCTTCAGCAGCAGGAAGAAGATGACGGAGTGGAGATAGAGAAGAGCAATATCATAATGGTAGGCTCTACTGGAACGGGTAAGACATTGCTTGCCCGCACCATAGCAAAGCTCCTGAAAGTGCCTTTCACAATCGTAGATGCTACGGTTTTCACCGAAGCAGGCTATGTGGGTGAGGACGTGGAGAGTATTCTTTCTCGCTTGCTTCAGGTGGCAGATTATGACCTTGAGGCGGCTCAGCGCGGCATTGTCTTTATCGATGAAATCGACAAGATAGCCCGCAAGAGTGATAATCCAAGCATTACGCGTGACGTAAGTGGTGAGGGCGTGCAGCAGGGTCTGCTGAAACTCCTTGAGGGAACTATGGTCAATGTGCCGCCAAAGGGAGGTAGAAAGCATCCAGATCAGGATTATATCCATGTGGATACACGTAACATCCTCTTTATCTGCGGTGGAGCATTTGATGGTATCGAGAGAAAGATAGCACAGAGAATGAATACTCATACCGTGGGATATAACTCCGTGCAGAATGTTCGCAAAATAGACCAGAAGGACTTGATGAAGTATGTTCAGCCACAGGACTTGAAGTCATTCGGACTTATACCGGAGATAATCGGTCGTCTGCCAGTGCTTACATATCTCAATCCGCTCGATCGCGAAGCTTTGCGCAGAATACTTGTGGAGCCAAAGAATTCCATCGTGCGCCAGTATATCAAGCTCTTCAAGATGGATAAGATAGACCTTACCTTCACTACAGAGGCATTGGAGTATATCGTGGATAAGGCGGTGGAGTATAAGCTTGGTGCTCGCGGACTCCGTTCTATCGTGGAAAGCGTGATGACAGACGCTATGTATGAATGTCCTGGCAAGGGAATGAAGGCATTTGAAGTCACCAAGGACTACGCCGCAAAGCAACTTGAGAAACATTATTGATACGAATAGTATCCCCTCTTGTAGAAACGAAAGAAAAAGGTGGCAACACCTTTATATCGACAACTAATATAATATGAAAGACGTTGACCTTTTAGGAAAACTGAAGCAGTACTTCGGCTTTGACAAGTTTAAGGGCGATCAGGAGAAGATAATCCGCAATCTGCTCGACGGCAACGACACCTTTGTGCTCATGCCGACGGGTGGAGGTAAGTCGCTGTGCTATCAGTTGCCTTCACTTATCATGGATGGAACAGCAATAGTAATCTCACCGCTTATCGCACTGATGAAGAATCAGGTGGATGTGATCAACGGCATGAGCGAAAATGACGGTGTGGCGCACTGCCTTAACTCGTCTATGAACAAAGCTGCGATAGACAAGGTGAAGGCGGATGTTAAGTCTGGCGTCACCAAACTGCTGTATATGGCACCGGAATCCTTGACAAAGGATGAGTATGTGTCATTCCTTCAAAGTGTCAATATTTCATTTTATGCTGTCGATGAAGCACACTGTATTTCGGAATGGGGACATGATTTCCGTCCGGAATACAGAAAAATACGCCCTATCGTCGATGGTATCGGCAAAGCACCAATCATTGCTCTGACCGCTACAGCGACGGATAAGGTGAGAATGGACATCAAGAAGAGCCTTGGCATCGTGGATGCTACGGAGTTTAAGAGTTCATTCAATCGTCCAAATCTCTACTATGAAGTGCGTCCTAAGACCAATGCTGTGGATAAGCAGATAGTGAAATTCATCAAGGCAGAGGCAGGAAAGAGCGGTATCATCTATTGCCTTTCCAGAAAAAAGGTGGAGGAACTGGCGGCTATACTTATTGCCAACGATATAAAAGCGGCGCCTTACCATGCCGGTCTCGATGCAGTCGTAAGGAGCAAGACGCAGGATGATTTCCTGATGGAAAATATTGACGTCATCGTAGCTACGATAGCATTCGGTATGGGTATCGACAAGCCAGACGTACGCTTCGTCATACATTATGACATACCAAAGAGTCTTGAGGGCTATTATCAGGAGACTGGTCGCGCCGGACGTGATGGTGGCGAGGGAAAATGCATCGCATTCTATTCGCATAAGGACCTTCAGAAGCTGGAGAAATTCATGGCTGACAAGCAGGTGGCTGAGCAAGATATCGGTCGTCACTTGCTTCAGGAGACTGCAGCTTATGCGGAATCATCGCTGTGCAGAAGAAAACTGCTCCTCAATTATTTTGGAGAAACATACGAAAAGGATAATTGTGGCAACTGTGACAACTGTCTCCATCCTAAGGTGAAGATAGAAGCCACGGGGCAGTTGCAGTGTATTCTCTCCTCAGTAAAGGCGATAAAAGGCGGTTATCACACGCAGTATGTGATTGACTTTGTCAAAGGTCGTGCTACTGATGATATAGTGTCGCACAAGCATAACCAATTGGAGGAATTTGGTTGTGGTGATGATTTGAAAGAGAAGAAGGACAAACTATGGGGCCCTGTCATAAGATATGCCATCATAGAAGGTTTCCTGAAGAAGGAAATAGAGGACTATGGCACGCTGAAACTTACCGCTGCAGGAAAGAAATGGCTTAAGAATCCAGAACCTTTCTATGTGACGGAGGATAATGAATTCAATGAAGAAGAGTATGATTCTTCTTCTGAAGGCGCAGGAGCAGTGCTCGATCCGGAGCTTTTTGCCGTGCTCAAGAACTTGAGAAAGGATGTGGCGAAACAGCATAATGTGCCACCTTATGTCGTGTTCCAGGACTCATCGCTGGAGCAAATGGCTACAATGTATCCTACCACACTTGAGGAACTCTATACTATCATTCCGGGAGTAGGACGCGGAAAGGCCATGCGATATGGTGCGAAATTCTGTGAAGTAATCAAGAAACACTGTTCAGAGCATGAGATAACACGCCCTGCAGACCTTCGCATACGTACTGTAGCCAAGAATTCCAGAAAGATAAAGATAATCCAAAGCATAGACAGCAAGATGGCGCTCGACGATATTGCAGAGTCTATGAATATGGACTTTGATGATTTCCTCACCGAGGTGGAGCGCATCGTCTATAGTGGCACGAAGCTCGACATCAACTATTTCCTCGAAGAGGTGATGGATGATGATGTCGTGGATGATATCTATGATTATTTCAGAGAGAGTGAGACGGACAAACTTTCCGTGGCTATGGACGAACTGGGAGGCGACTATGAAGAGGATGAAGTGCGACTCGTGCGCATCAAGTTCCTGTCAGAGCTTGCCAACTAATAATCCTTATGCTCCGTAGGCATATAGTGCAGCCAATGGGAGGATTACCATTTCGTGGCGTTGATGCGTCGCTATCGCCACTTTGGAGGGCATTCGGTCGATTCGCTTTGCCGTGTTTGCGTTAAATTGATTTAATGCTGTAAGAAAATGCGGACACTATAGTGAATATGTGAAAAAAAAGTAGTAAATTTGCACGCAATATAAAATATTCAAGAAAATCATGGCTTCATTTATTGCAGACAAAGTAGTGATGGAAGGTATTACCTTCGATGATGTATTGCTCATTCCGGCATACTCGGAGGTTCTTCCTCGTGAGGTATCTCTTAGTACCAAGTTTTCCCGTAACATTGACCTGAAAATCCCATTCGTGACAGCAGCAATGGACACTGTCACAGAGGCTCCTATGGCTATCGCTATCGCTCGCGAAGGCGGCATCGGCGTTATCCACAAGAATATGTCTATCGAGGAACAGGCTCGTCAGGTGGCAATAGTAAAGCGTGCCGAGAATGGCATGATCTATGATCCTGTGACCATCAATCCTTGGAAGACCGTAAAGGACGCTCTCGATATGATGGCTGAATATCACATCGGAGGTATTCCTGTGGTAGATAAGGACAACAAACTCGTGGGTATTGTCACAAACCGTGACCTGCGTTTCCAGACTGATATGGATCGCAAGATTTCAGATGTGATGACAAAGGATAATCTTATCGTTACCCATCAGCAGGCTGACCTTGATTCTGCTGCTTCTATTCTTCTTGAGCATAAGATTGAGAAATTGCCTGTAGTGGATGAAAATAATAATCTCATCGGCCTTATCACATATAAGGACATCACTAAGGCTAAGGATAAGCCAATGGCATGTAAGGATGCTAAGGGTCGCCTGAGAGTGGCTGCTGGCGTAGGCGTTACCGCTGATACATTCCAGCGTATGGAAGCTCTCGTTAAGGCTGGCGTTGACGCTATCATCATCGATACCGCTCACGGACATTCCAAGGGCGTAATCGAAAAGGTGCGCGAGGCTAAGGCTGCCTTCCCTGACGTGGACATCGTAGTAGGTAATATCGCTACTGGAGAAGCTGCAAGAGCTCTCGTTGAGGCTGGTGCTGACGCAGTAAAGGTAGGTATCGGTCCTGGTTCTATCTGTACCACGCGTATCGTTGCTGGTGTAGGAGTTCCTCAGTTGTCTGCTGTTTATGACGTTGCTTGTGCGCTTGAGGGTACTGGTGTGCCTCTTATCGCTGACGGCGGACTCCGTTATTCTGGTGACGTAGTTAAGGCATTGGCAGCTGGTGGCTACTCTGTAATGATTGGTTCACTCGTAGCTGGTACAGAAGAGGCTCCTGGTGAGACTATTCTCTACAACGGACGTAAGTTTAAGTCTTACCGTGGTATGGGTTCTCTCGAAGCTATGGAGAAAGGTTCTGCAGACCGTTACTTCCAGGGTGGCGTGAAAGAAGCAAAGAAACTCGTACCGGAAGGTATCGCTGGTCGCGTACCTTACAAGGGAACTGTTCAGGAGGTGATTTATCAGCTCGTAGGCGGTCTCCGCTCTGGTATGGGATATTGTGGCGCTGCAGACATCATGTCTCTCCACAATGCTAAGTTTACTCGCATTACTAATGCTGGCATTCTTGAGAGTCATCCACATGAGGTGATCATTACTTCCGCTTGATCCGCAGCTTACACCGATTGAAAACAGTAAGAAATATTTTGATAAATACGGGAAACTGAAACGTACCTGCGAAGCACTTTCCAGGCTTACGGTCGAAGTCAGGGACGAGATTGATCATCTGGAATCCATCCAGAATGCGCTCGATATTGCACAATCCGAGGATGACCTTGCACAGATCAGGGAAGAAATGATGGAAAGCGGTTATGTCCGTCGGAAAGGGAATGCGAAAAAAGCCCGCTTCAAGAGCCATCCTCTTCACTATGTCAATCCGGACGGCTTCCATATTTATGTTGGCAAAAACAATTTCCAGAACGATGAGCTGACCTTCCAGTTTGCCACCGGCAATGACTGGTGGTTCCATGCGAAGGGCAGACCAGGTTCCCACGTCATTGTAAAATGCGAAGGACGGGAGCTTACCGATGCCACCTATGAAGATGCCGCCCGCCTTGCTGCCTTTTATTCCAAAGCAAAGGGTCAGTCCAAAATTGAAGTTGACTACCTCCAGAAAAAAAACGTAAAAAAGCCCGGTGGTGCGAAACCAGGCTTTGTAGTATATTATACCAATTATTCAATGATGATTGATGCAGATATTTCCAGACTGACTCTGGTGGATGAATGAATCAGTTTCGTCACTCGCAGAATCATGCGGAATATTCTTAATCGTCCAGCCAGTAATCCTCATCCTCCGGTGTCGGGAGCGTTGCTTCCGGCACTTTTTTATTCTTTCTGTATTCTTTCTCTTCCTGTATTTTACTATTTTGCATTTTGCTATTTTGCATTTTACTGTTTTGTACTTTGGCGCGTTCTGCTGATGTCTTCGATTTCTTTGTTGATTTCTTTGCCTGTATTTTTCCGGGCTTTGCATTAGTCAATGAATCAACAGGCGCTTCCGGTTTTAACAGGTGGGTCTTCTTCGCAATTTTAATAAGAAGTGTTCCCTTGGGCAGGCCCTTCATCTCCTCTTCCGTAATGGCTCTCCACCGGATCACCAGCACAAAATATACCGCACAGGCAAGCCCGATTGCAACAGCCAGACACACCAGGTTAATGGGGAGCAGCTGATAGAGCCCGAAGTAGGTTCCATAGGCCACTGCTCCCATTAAAACGGAGCAAAGGATCGGCCGGATAAAGGTACGGTCTACTTCCTGCTTATATTTCAAATGCTTACGCACGGAAATTCCATTAAAGATACATAGGAGGAATGCATAAATAACACTGGAACCTGCATAGCAGTACAATCCCCATTCAGGCGCAAGATAAACCATGCCAAGCACCATGATGACCGCATGAATGATCAATGCAAGCAATGCATTGATGATCGGTGTATTCATCTTACCGATCGACTGTAAAACTGCCTGGGTAAGAGTGGATAATCCATATAACACAATCGTTATGGCAAGCACGGCAAGCATCGCTGCGGAAATATCAAGGGATGCCTTCTGGTGGAAAATCACCTGCACACAGGGCCGGCTGAGTACTCCCATTCCCACGGCTGCCGGAATGGAAATAAACATCGTTACCTTTACGGAACGTGACACCTTACTCTTTGCGCCCTCAAGATCTCCACGTGCAAAGTCACTGGAAATACCGGGGATCAGTGCCGTAGCCATCGCACTTGCAAGTGCAATCGGAATGTTGGCAAGCTTCGTTGCCTTCGCCATCGCACTTAAATCAAAGGATACTGCTGCTTCTGTCTT
>OQVP01000870.1_pt1 | contig 11138 bp, 10 predicted proteins | sample 1691541 | NCBI WGS metagenome assembly OQVP01 (sample SAMN03418258, study PRJEB22391) | human gut metagenome | biome: human-gut; feature: organic feature; material: feces | host: Homo sapiens | place: Tanzania | collected 2013-01 | reverse complement strand
CCTTATTATATAGTCTTGGACGAGGTGCAGTTGATAGAAGAATTTGTGGAGGTTATTCTTAGCTTGACACACATGCGGAATGTAGATGTGTATGTGTCAGGCTCAAACTCTCGTTTCCTGTCAAGTGATGTTGTGACTGAGTTCCGAGGCAGAGGTGACGAGATACGCATCTGGCCTCTCACCTTTGACGAATACTTTAGTGGTATTGGTGGAGATATACGCAAAGCTTGGTTGGATTACTATACTTTTGGAGGACTGCCACAGGTGGCTTTGCTTGAAACGGAAGAAAAGAAAACAGACTATTTGCGTGGTCTGTATGAAACGACCTATCTGTGTGATGTAATTGAGCGCAACCATCTACGCAATCCAGAAGGAATGAAGGAATTGGTACGTGTGCTTGCTTCTGGTATAGGTTCTTCCACCAACCCAACAAGAATAGCCAATACCTTTCAATCTTCACAAGGGGTAACCATAAAAAGAGACACTATAAAACAATACATTGACTATCTGAAAGACTCTTTCTTGATAGAAGAAGCCTTACGCTATGATGTGAAAGGCAGAAAATATATCGGCACCGAGACAAAATACTACTTCGCAGACATCGGCATACGTGCTGCCATTCTCAACTATCGCCAGCAAGAGGAAACGCACATTATGGAGAATATTATCTATAATGAACTCCGTAGTCGTGGCTATAACGTGGATGTCGGTTTAGTAGAACTTGGAGGCAAAGATGAGAATGGAAAATTTGTCAGAAAACAGTTGGAGGTTGACTTTGTGGTAAACCGTCCTCCATACAGGGTGTACATCCAGTCGGCTTTCCACATGCCTACGCCAGAGAAGGAACAGCAAGAACGTCGCCCATTGTTGTCAATCAATGACCACTTCCGCAAGATTGTCATTGTTGGTGATGATATCCATCGCAAGGAGGACGAACTCGGCCTGTTGACTATTGGCTTGTTGGATTTCTTGACGGACAAAGAATTACTTGAACTGGGATAAACGTAATAATGATATTTTTAGCGAATACACAAATCCAGTCTTTGCTCAGTTGTCTATTATGAAACAATTCTCTAGAAAAAGTGGGTGTCTCAGATTATATACTTACCTTTGCCATATTGACAAACAAACTGTAACATACACAATATAAAAACATTATTATCACTACTTACGATATTGAGTCTGATGTTTATAAGCTGCTCAGCTTCGTCAGTCGAGTCAGATGAAGACAACAAGATTGCAGACCGCCCTATCACGCCCAAAGAAATGCAGAGGATGATGGGACGTGGCGTTGATGTGCAATGGGCTGAATTTAGCAAGAAAATTGAACTCTACGGAGAAGACGAAGTCAAAGCGATCAAGCAGAAAGGATTCAATACGGCAAGAATACGCACGAAACTACCTGCCGACGAAACGCTTTTCAAAGTTCTCGACCGATGTATAAATGACTGCCTCAATAATGGTATTATACCAGTATTGGCATACAATGCTCTAGACTATGAATTGAGTCCCAATGAAATGACATTGGCAGAATTTGCCGAATGGTGGAAAAAAATAGCAGAGCATTATGCCCACTCTTCACACCGCCTCGTATTCAACCTTAATATAGAATGGAGCGATGTGGCAGGAAAGGATTATGAGGCTATCAATCTCTATAATCAGACTATGGCTGATATTATCCGCGAATCACCCCCCCCACCAGAATACTTATTCTGTCGCCAGCCAGACTTTCGAATCCGGCATATCTGGATCAGATGGTGATACCAACCTCGTGCGGTGACTATGTGATGGCAGAGTGGCATCTCTATGCTGCTGGGCCGAGCAAGGATCCTGACAGCAAAAAATATTGGCTGACAGGCACAGAGGAGGAAATGCAGAATATACGCGACATTATAAACCTCGGTGTGGTATGGCAAGAGCGTACTGGTATTCCTACTTGGGTTGGTGCGTGGATGCCTGGCAACTACAATAAAGGTGACGACTATACCGTTGAAGAACAATGTGTGTTTGCATCGTTCATGGAATCAGAACTGGAGAGGTATGACCTCCCATGGGCGGTAAATAGTCTCGATAAGTTCTACGACATATACAACAACTGCTGGTATGATGATATGCTGCCTCTTATAGATGTTCTTGCAAAATAAGTTTAGGGAATAGAATCTCCGATTCTAAAGGAACCCTCAGTTCCGGCATCGTGACTGATATTGCAGGGCAATCCGAAGCCAAGTAGTTCTCATCGTAACGGAATATGTATCCACTCCCTGTATGCCGTTCAACCAGTACACCGGCCTTTCGGTCATTCATCTATACATCCAATTGTCTCATCACTCATTTCAAACTGTCTGACGTACCCTGAAGAGGACTTCCATCCCCAGAACATCAAGGATTCTGGAGATGGTGGACAAGGAAGGATTGCCTTTCTCTCTTTCTATGTCCTTGATGGTTGCCAGACCGACACCAGCCATCTCCGCAAGATCCCGCTGAGAAATGGCAAGGGTCTTCCGACGTAATTTTATTTCTTCTCCGCAACCCATAAGTCTAACAAATCATACTTTCAGGCCCAGAATAGAAAAAAACCTTAAGCCAGCAAGAGTAAGTACGATTTATCATACTTTTTTTTTAGCGGCCGCACTAAATTTCAGATTTCTTCGTGCAGCAGTACTGGGAGAGGACGATGCCGAGGACGGCGATGAGGACGCCGAGCCATTGGAGGAGGGAGAGGTGCTCGCGGCCGATGACTTCGGCGACGAGGGCGGTGGCTACGCACATCATGGCGAGGAAGACGCTGGACTTGCCCACGCCTAACTTCTTGATTGCCATGGCCCACAGAGAGAAGGCAAGGCTGGAGCAGAGGACAGCGAGACAGAGGATAGGTTCCAGGACTTCCCAGGAGACGAGTCTCGCGTCGAAATTCTCGATGCCTCTCGTCAGGAAGAACGGCAGGAAGTACACGGTTCCGATCAGGAACTGGTACATCACGATGACCTGAGGCTTGTAGCCGTCGGCGAGAAGTTTTGTCAAGGAGGCGTGGCCGACCTCTGAGAAGACGGCTATCATCAGGAGCACGACTCCGAGGATGAAATTCTGCGGCACACCTTCATCTCCTCCTTGCTTGAGCAGAACCAGACAGATGCCTCCCAATGTCACGGCTATTCCCAATGCGTTGATGACCGAGATACGTTCTTTAAAAAACAGAAATCCTGCGCCTACCGAGAAGATAGGAACTGAGGCTATGATCATGGCGCTGATGGTCGGTGAGCCGGTCTCCTTGATGCCGTAAGTCTCGCAGAAAAAGTAGATAAGCGGCTCAAACAAAGAGAGCAGCATAAATTTCCAGATATCCTTGCGGGCTATAAGACGGAACTCTTTTGTGAGAATGTTGAAGAGAAGAAGTATTATTCCGGCGACAAAAATCCTTAACGGGACGAAATATGAGATCGGGACTCCGAGAGCGATCAGTCTGTCGCTCCAGATGTAGGACATCCCCCAAAGCACAATAGCCAATACGGACAGTAGATAGATTACTGCCTTGTTGTCACATATACTTCTTGTCGCACTCATAGATACCGGAATACGATTAGTTAATCATCTTTCACTTTCACAAAGATAATCATTTTTTTCTTTCGGAAAGAAATAATATTCAAATATTAACTAACATTTTAATACCCGCTTATGAAAAAGCCAACGCCTTTCCATAAGCGGGATCATAGGTGGCTCACCATCCGGAGAACCGTGATTTCCTAGAACCTTAGTCTGAACAGATCACCCTGAGCCTGGATGTAGAGGTCGCCCCTGTAGTAGGCGCAGTCCTCAAGCTCGCCGAAAGTGGCTTTCGTCAAATCAATGACATTCTGCATGGTACGGGTGTACAGATTCCAGACGTAAAGGATTGAAGGCTGCTTCTCCTTGCCGAATCCGGTCGGCATGAAAAGCTGTCCGTTCTTGATGAAAAGCCCTTGGCCGATCGGGTTGAAATGAGTCTGGTAGGTGTCCTCGATCAGATAGTTCTCCAGCAGATCATCCTTTGTCAAGGTCACGAGCCCGTCCGTGGATTCGTTCAGTTTCGGGATGCGGAACTTCACGATGCGATGACGGTTGAGGGAATTGGTGTTGTCAACGGTGTTGCCGTAGCCATAAAGGTAGTTGTTGTCCGGATCAATGACCCACTGGAGGGCGTAGCCGAAAAAATGGTCTGTGTCCTTGAAGTAGATTGTCTGGACTAGTTCGGATGACTGGAGATCATTAGCGACACGCTCGACGTAAAGCACGTCCTTGCGGCCGTTGATCGGATTCCTGTTGCACTGGCTGACGTACAGAAGCGGGAAACGGTCTTCCTTGTCATAGAACGTGCGGCCGAATGTGGCCACATTGGCATGGTTCACCTTGTCGTAGCTGGCAAGCTTGAACGGTTTGCACTCTCTTGTGATCTTCTCTCCTTCAATCTTATAGACGGTCAGCCAGCCGGAGTTCTGGCAGCTGAAGATGTAGTCTCCCCAGATGTCCATTCCCTGGTAAGCCTCCTTGTCGGCGCCTTGAAACTTGAGCAGATGGTCGCACCTGAAAGTGTGCTCGGTAAGGTTCACGGGAACTCCGGTGTAGGTGTACTGCCCGGAAGTGGCCGGCTGCGCCATCAGCGCGGCCGGAATCAGCAATGATGCCAAAAGAATATACCTTTTCATTTTTACTAAAATTTAATGAATATTATAGTTCTAGTCTACGTTTTCTCCTGCAAGTTTGTAATTATGAGTCCACTTGAAAAAGTCTTTTTTTGAAAAATATGTGCCACAGGTACTTTCAACGGGGGTAAAAAGTGGCGAATGGAACTTTTTCAAGTGGACTCAATTATTAATTAATCAAAATAATTAATCAAAAAAAATGAGACATTCTATCTATTCAAGACCGAGAGGGGTCTCGCTATCCTTCAATGACAAAGCGATTTACATGATAAACGCACTACTTACCAACGACAAAGCAGCCGAAGGGGTTTCGGGGAATCCCTTCCCCACGCCCCCTCGGGGCTGTCACGCAGTGACTGGAAGTTGTCACACAGTGACTCGGAACTGTCACGCAGTGACTGGAGGTTGTCACGCAGTGACTCGGGGCTGTCACGCAATGACTGGAAGTTGTCACGCAGTGACTGGAAGTTGTCACGCAATGACTGGAAGTTGGATATGAGCAGTAAAAAAAGAAAGGAGGCTATTTCTAGTCTCCTTTCTTTTTTTACTGCTCATCCGGGCCTTGGTCGTCAGGACCGTTCTGCGGGCCTTGTGGGCCGGCCTGAGGGCCATAAGGATTCTGAGGTCCTTGCTGGGCACCGGCCTGGGCGGCGCGGTTCATGTCCTCAGAAGCGGCGTTCCAAGCCTTCGTGAGTTCCTCGGTGTAGCGGTCGATGTCAGAGATGTTCTGATTCTTGACAGCTTCCTTGAGGGAGCCGAGGGCAGACTCGATGGCTGACTTCTTGTCAGCAGGAATCTTGTCGCCGTAGTCCTTCAGATTCTTGTCGGACTGGAAGCAGAGAGCGTCGGCGTTGTTGATCTTGTCAACCTTCTCCTTGGCCTCCTTGTCGGCGGCCTCGTTGGCCTTCGCCTCGTCACGCATCCTCTGGATCTCATCCTCAGACAGTCCTGACGAAGCCTCGATCCTGATGTTCTGCTCCTTGCCGGTGGCCTTGTCCTTCGCGGACACGTTCAGGATACCGTTGGCGTCGATGTCGAAGGTAACCTCGATCTGAGGTATTCCTCTTGGAGCAGGTGCGATGCCGTCAAGATGGAACACACCGATCTCCTTGTTGTCCTTCGCCATAGGACGCTCACCCTGAAGCACGTGGATCTCAACTGAAGGCTGGTTGTCAGCAGCGGTGGAGAAGACCTGAGACTTGTGTGTAGGGATGGTCGTGTTGGACTCGATGAGCTTTGTCATCACACCGCCCAGAGTCTCGATGCCGAGTGACAGCGGAGTGACATCAAGCAGAAGCACATCCTTCACATCACCTGCAAGCACACCACCCTGGATTGACGCCCCGATGGCCACAACCTCGTCAGGGTTGACGCTTCTGTTAGGCTCCTTGCCGAAGAATTCCTTGACAAGTTCCTGTACCTTAGGAATACGTGTGGAACCTCCGACGAGAAGAACCTCGTCAATGTCGGAAGCATTCAGTCCGGCGTCCTTAAGCGCCTGACGGCAAGGCTCGATGGACCTCTGGAAGAGGTTGTCGCAAAGCTGCTCGAACTTGGCTCTGGTCAAAGTCTTTACAAGGTGCTTTGGAATTCCGTCAACCGGCATGATGTAAGGCAGGTTGATCTCGGTCGATGTCTGGTTGGACAGTTCGATCTTGGCCTTCTCAGCGGCTTCCTTCAATCTCTGAAGCGCCATAGGGTCTTTCTTCAGGTCGATTCCGCCATTCTCGTTGGCAAATTCCTGGGCGAGCCAGTTGATGATTTCCTGATCGAAGTCATCACCACCAAGGTGAGTGTCACCGTTGGTTGACTTAACCTCGAACACACCGCCACCCAGCTCAAGGATGGAAATATCGAATGTGCCGCCACCAAGGTCATACACAGCGACTTTCATGTCTTTGTTCTTCTTGTCAAGACCGTAAGCCAGGGCTGCGGCCGTAGGCTCGTTGATGATTCTCTTGACATCGAGTCCGGCGATCTTACCGGCCTCCTTTGTGGCCTGACGTTGTGAGTCAGAGAAGTAGGCAGGAACTGTGATGACAGCCTCGGTGACTTCCTGACGGAGGTAGTCCTCGGCGGTCTTCTTCATCTTCTGGAGAATCATCGCTGAAATCTCCTGAGGTGAATAGAGCTTGCCGTTGATGTCAACACGCGGAGTGTTGTTCTCACCTCTGACAACCTTGTAAGGCACTCTGGCGATCTCCTTCTGAACCTGTTCGTAAGTCTCACCCATGAATCTCTTGATGGAGAAGACTGTGTTCTGCGGGTTCGTGATGGCCTGACGCTTTGCAGGATTACCGATCTTTCTTTCACCGCCATCGGTAAAGGCGACTACTGAAGGGGTGGTTCTCTCACCCTCGTTGTTGATTATGACGGTAGGCTGGTTGCCTTCCATGACCGCAACGCACGAATTCGTGGTTCCAAGGTCGATACCAATAATTTTTCCCATATTCTTAATCTCCTATTTTTCTTGTTTTGTCTTTCTTTGCCCGCATCCGTTTTCCGAACCCGGACATTTTTCTGTCCGTTTCCGTTTACCGGCTTCGGGAGCTTGTTTTTTGCCCGGCCTCATTTCAAAGCCAGACGTCAGGAGTATTATCGAATGTTATGCCAATCCCATGAATATGCCAATTTGACAGTCGCATCCCTTTCCGAGCCACTCACCCATTGACAGTCATTGTCAGTCCATCATCTCCTTGTCACTCCGGATCATCATGGCAGTTTTTCCGGAATGTGATCAGGCAATAATTGTGCGGAATGCAGGAGAAAGGAGTACGCATCGACGGCCTTGTCCATGACTCCCACAATGATTGTCTTAATAGTCAAGATGTTAAACAAAGCATTTTGTCCATAAGTAATTAGGTCGGAGAATGCATTTACTGCGTAAATTTGCATTACCGAGAGGATTGAGTCAGTAATATTCATAAAGGTGACATGGTAACATTCATAAGCATATTCATAAAATTAAGTATCCAAGTTTCGCATTTGCGAAACACCACTCTTCTTCACTGCTTGCAGTGAAAGCAAGTCCCTCCCCCGAGGGGAGGGATTTAGGGAGGGGGTAACGTGAATTGATGTGGGTGGGCAATCACCTTCGAACGTGAGATAATGTATTTAACAGCAGGTGATTGCCTACTTGCGAAAGTTGAGTTAAAGTATGAGAAAGTTGGTTTTGTTGGGAGCGATTCTGCATTTCGCGATCGGGGCGGGGCATCTGGCCTGCCTGTTTTGCCTTGAGGCAGTGTTCAACATCTATGGGATAAACGGGATGATGGGTGAGATTGCCGCACATGGAGCCGGGCTGCCGTATTTGATCACGGTCTGCATCGCCGTTGCGTTTTTTATCGCCGGAAGCTACGGGCTGTCGGTTCTTGGACTCGTCCATCGGATGCCACTCCAGAAGATCGCGGTCATCACTATGTTGGTTGTCTTCTTCGGGAGAACGATCTGAGGAATAACGATGCTGGTAGAGAATTTTTCATGGCTTGAGATGTCATCAACAGGTGTCGCCGCTCTTCTTGGAATATGCTACATTCCTTGTTTGAGAATTATCACGGGAAGAAAACGCAAAAGCGGCCTGACAGAGGCATTCATCGGTTAATAAGTGAAGATCAATTTAGACTGAATATCATGAAATTGAAAGCCAAAGGATGACAGCTCACCGCTTTATAATCAGCGCTTTATGGAATCTTGCCCGACTCCCGCTTCCGGCCATTAAGGTTTAAAAGGGAGGTTCAAGCGGCTTTCAGTTCACCTTGTTCGCATTTGTACTCCAGAGGGCGCTATTATGCCAAAGGAAATGTAAGAAGTGGGCTACAGGTGTCGGGAAACGGTTTCGGCGAAGTCCTGTACCTTGACAGTCTCGGGAACGGACTCGGAGAAGGTCTTGAGGCAGAGAGGGCAAGCCGTGACTATGGTTTGAGGATTGTTGGCCAGGAGGTTACCGACTGAAGACTCGGTGATCTTGGCACGGTCACGAGAATCCAGAGTAAGGCTGCCGAGACTGCCTCCGCAGCAGATGCTCTCGTCGCCTTCCTTGGTGGCTTTCACCAGCGTGCCGGCTTGGGCCAGAACCTCACGAGGCTCTTTATAGACTCCACAGCCACGGCCGAGCTCGCACGGATCGTGATAGACTATGCGCTCGTCCCCGGCGGTCAGTTTAAGTTTCCCTTCATCGACAAGACGTTTGATGAACTGGGTGTAATGGAGCACCTCAACGCCTTCGAGAGCATATTCATCCTTAAAAATCTTGTAGCAGATCGGGCAGGAGAGGACCAGGGTGCGGCAGCCGGAGCCGAGGATCATCTTCCGGTTGGCGGAGATGGTCTCGTAGGCGGCGTCGGTCTTGCCGGCGAGCATCAGAGGACGGCCGCAACATATTCCTCCGTCACGGTCGGCGAAGATGTAGTTCACTCCGGCGGACTTGAAGACTTTTTCCACGGATTTGATGATCCTTGGGGTGAGATGGGTCATGCAGCCGGCGAAGTACATCACTTTCCAGTCTTCGGATGTTTTTTGAATATTTGTGGTCACTTCGACAGGTTCAGTGAGCGAAGGGGATGGATCAGTGAGCGAGGCATGAGCGGTCGCTGTTCTTGTCGAAGCGACTGAGCCGGCAGTAATTGAGCAAGCATTGGCAGCCACACAAGCAGAAACAGATGAACTATTCGAGCCAAGCGAACCTTCCATAAGGTACGAATAGTCATACGGCAGCGAATTGTTCACCGTAGCCCTTTGCGCGCGGCGGAGCGCCGGAGCGTCAACCCCCACCGGACAAAGCGCATGGCACTTGTCGCACATCAGGCACTTGTCAGCTATCGCATTGATCTTCTTCTCGTTATGCCGGCGCAAAAAGCGAATGAAATAGACCGATGAATATTTCAGATTCTTCTTCTGCACGTTCATCGGACAGGCGTCCAGACACAAGCCGCAGCTGGAGCAAGCGTAGATCTCCGCCTCCGCTACACCTTTGCGAGGATGCCGTGGCTGAATCCCGGCGTTGCGCAGCAAGATCCACAGGACTTCGGTCAGGATGTGCATATACCGGCTGAACGGCATCGCGGCGAAAAACAGCCCCAAGCATATTGAATATGCCCACCACACCGGCATGAAGAATAGCTTGTCTCCGAATATCCAATGCCACAGATGGTTGACAGGCACCGTCAGGAAACTTCCACCGCTCAAGTCGGCGGTGAAGCTCTCGGCCAGAAGCCTCAGCGGAAAAATCATCCAAAGGCTGTAGAGAGCCACACGGTCGGCCAGCGACGGCTTCGTGGTGTGGCGCATTCCCAACACGATGGATCTGAACCTTTTGAATATGGCCATTCCGACTCCGGTGAGAACGTAGAGCAGGAAAAAGTCCATCAGGAAAAAGAAGAACCAGCCCCGGAGCGTCACGTGACCGGGATTGATCCAGACAAAGAAGCGATAGAAAATCGGGTAGAAAAGCCCTCCGTCCGTCCAGGCAAGATGCTTCGGCACGAACAATGCCACTTCAATGTGTCCAAGCACAATCAGCATGAACCATCCAAAGGCGATGGAGGAGTGCATGTAGCCGAGCAACGGCTTGCGTTTCCAGATCTTCGTGTGGAAAAGGCAGTCGCAAAACAGGTCCTTGATGTTTTTCAGCGCGATCTTCGGCGTGATCAATGATTTCCAGAAACGTCTGCGGTCGTCTGCAGGAATCTTGGCCAGAAGCCTTATCAGTCCCACAGTCAGCCAGATAAGCATAAAGCTGATGCCGACCACGAACGGAATCACGAAGTTGCTGTAGCCCGACGGAATCCTGTCGATGACCTCCGGAGCCGCCTGAAGGGGCAATGAATATAATAGAGGGTTCATTTCGTACTGAAAATTTTGTTACCTAAGAGATAGCCCTTTCCCCGCCATTGTCACAGCATTCCGAACAAGTTCTACTGTTCTCCGTCCGCACGTAAGGGCAGTATAAATAACTAAAATTGAGAATTAATAACTATTTATTGCCATACACCTTAGCTATTGACAGGATGAGATGTCGTGTGTTGATGCCACGTGGACAGACCATCGAACACTTTCCGCAAAGCTGGCAGGACTTCAGAAGGCCGAGAGCCTTGTCCGGATGGCCATTGTGGAGTTCCTCGATGGCGGCGCGGAGGCTTGTCTGAATGAACTGACCGGCGGTGCAGACGGCGGTGCAGCTTCCGCAGGCCATGCACTTGCGCACGTCCGGCTCGATCGCGGCCAACTCTTCGAACTTTTCCCTGTCGAACAGGTCAAGATTTATTCTGGAACTTGGAACCAGACCGAAACCGAAATCTACCATCTCTCGCGAACCAAAGTCTTGTAATTCTTAACATTCGGGAATATGTCGGACAGATACCGGTCAATCTCCACGACAGCACCACGGGCATCAGCCAGAGTCTCCGGCAACGTCTTCGGGCCAGTCGCGGCCCCGGCAAGGGACAGTCCGGCTCATCCGTGGAC
>OQVP01000869.1_pt1 | contig 11144 bp, 9 predicted proteins | sample 1691541 | NCBI WGS metagenome assembly OQVP01 (sample SAMN03418258, study PRJEB22391) | human gut metagenome | biome: human-gut; feature: organic feature; material: feces | host: Homo sapiens | place: Tanzania | collected 2013-01 | reverse complement strand
GCATGATATTTTCTTTGTGAATATGATGTACTGTGTTTTTTATCCAGTTTGCATTCCGTTCTTCCGGCGGTGTCCCGGTGAACCGAATGATTATTTTATTGTACGCATCCTTCGTCACCGTCAGATGTCCTGCTGCCCGCAGGCACTCCAGCTCCGGTTTCAGCCCTTCGTAGAGCTCCGGCTCCGTTTTAATCAGATAAACCTCACAATTACAAGAAATCCATTTTTGTATGGCATTTATCAAAAGCTCTGCCACACCTTCCTCCATAACCTGCAGATAGGATAAATCCAGAAAAAGCTTTTCGTCCGAAAATTCCTGGTCTACCGTTTCCTCGGTCGTTTCCCGGAATAAAATCCGGTTCTGTAAGCATTGTTCTGCGAAGCCTTCCCCTTTCAGCCGCAAATACATGGCTGCCTCCGCATGCATACAGATATAGTGAGACTCCCCCTCACTAATAAATGAATACCGCATATTCCTCTCCTAAACACATTTTTATTTCCGAAACTTTCAATTCCATGTACATTTTATCATTGTTTGTATTGCAATGCAATATTGAGGGAGCGTTTTGTGCGAATTTTAACGTTTTTTATACATGTTTCGTCCCAATATGCCGCAATGCCTTTGCTTTATTCTGCACATTTTGTACAATAACCGCCAGAATAAGCGTTCCCGGAACGGCTATCAGACAGTACAGCCAGGGCTTCCGGATGTCCGTGCAGTTCGTAAGCCCATATAAAATCATGCCCTGCATGGCGTAGATATATAAAGAATATTTGCCCAGGAAAGCCGTCACCCGGCATCTGACCGGTATTTTCATGCACAGCCACATCAGAGAAATCACAAAGCATACCGCCGATACGGCTCTGGCTGTCATATAGCATACTTCCGGCAGCCGGAAGGTATGGGCAGGCACATAGGTTACGGCGAATAAAATCCCCGAAACCGTAAGCCCCGTCCACCAGTGCCCGGCGTTTTGAGCATAAGTATCTATCTTCTCTTTCCGCATCTGCCAGATAATTCCTGCCGGAAATGCCCATACCGATATGTAAATCCAGTAGCCCCATTTGAAGAAAATACCCGCCGCACAATACAACGCCGTTCCTGCCAGAATACCCGCTATCTGCATCCGGGGTGTTTTCGCCAGACGGTAAACTATGTAAAATATCAGATACAGAAAAAGAATGGAAAAGAAAAACCAGCCGTTTGTGACAAAGGTGGGATACAGAACCGCAGAGTGGAAAATCTCCGCTGCCGTAAACCGCCTGCCAATACATAGGAAAAAAAACAGGTACAGAAGCATAATAAAAAGATATTCCCCATACAGGGACAGTACCCGGTGCCTTAAGAAATGTTTCAGATAATCCTTATTATTATGGTATTGCAGAGAAAGTCCGTAGCCTGAAAAAAAGAAAAACACGGACACGGACAGATACCCCATACTCTGCACCAGAATGTGCACATAATACGGCAGTTCCACCGGGTTAAACTGTGCAATGTGGTGCAATAGTATGAAAACCGCGAATATCCCCTTTACGCAGTTTGTATTTTCTTTCGACAGGTAATCCTTTGTCCGTTCCATGTTTCTATACGCCTCTTACAATAATTCCTCTTTTATTCCCCTGAACTCCTCTACTCTATTCCGAGATAGTACAATAAAATTTCCGCCGCAATATGATCCCCTAAAATCTGGTAACCGGTATCATTCGGATGCAGACTGTCTGACAACAGATTTGCCGCCACCTGCGGATCGTTGCCGTCCATAAAGCCGATATTGTATAACTCAATCAGATGAAAACCGTTTCTCTGTGCCAGAATTCTCTGCTGTTCCAGATAATCGTTCAGGGTGGGCGTTCCTCCCGCAAAGCCGACCACTTCCGTCGAACTGTCCACCGCCGACGTAGGATATGCCGTCACCACAAAGAAATCGGTGGAGGTGTAATACTCACCCAGATAATTCATCAGTATCTGGAGCTGTCCGCAGTAACCGGATGTGGAACCGGAGTCAAGCGTACCGAAGTCTTTTTTCTCCAGAGTGGTCAGGTAGTCGTTCAGACCCGCATACATGACAATAATCTGGCTGTTGATATTAAACAGCTGGTCCTGGTCCATGGCAATGGAATACATGGAATCTCCGGTATAGTTGGCAATCATTCTGCCGCCTTTTCCGTTGTTTAACACAGTTCCGAACCGCAGGGCATCCTGCACATAATTCACGTAGCTGATGTACCTGCCGGCGCCGTCCACATTGCCGCCGATACCCTCCGTTACACTGTCACCAACAAAGGTGATCTGGATATTCGGGAAGCTGCAGTCGGCAGCGCCCAAAATCAGCTTATCCAGCTCGTTGATTTTCAAGGTTTTTTCGTAGGAACTGCTCCAGCCGTACACTTCCTTCCGCTCTGCCACATATCCTCTTATGGCATCCACTTCCTCCTGTGTCAGGGAATCTGCCTGCCATAAAACATTACCGCTCACATCCATTATGGCATGTGATCCTGCCAGTACCTCTCCGGGTACTACAGGTGCCGGTGTAACAGCCGGTTCTGTTTCTGCCGGCGTTGTTTCCTGCGGAGTCGTTTCCGGTGGTATGGTGCCAGTCTCCGGTGTTTCGTTGTTTCCGTTATCCTGCTGTTCCTTCTGTGCCATATATTCCTGAAAATCCTTGTAATTCCGACGGTAATCAATATAATCACCGCTAAGCACCACAACGCCTAAAAACAAAAGTACCACAACCAAAAAGGATGCTATATATTTAAAGTCTACTTTCATACATCTTCTCTCTTTCTTTTCTCCCTGTCTGCTTTTGCATCCCACTTATAGTAACACTTTTTCACAAAAAATACATCTTAATTTTTTATTGCATTTTCCGCAAAATCACCTTTTCTTTTCCATAATATGCCGCAATATTCTCATTAATCCAGTAATTAGGCTCTCCCTCTTCTACAATATCCGTAAAATAAAGTACATGGGGCTTCACGGAAAAAGGCTCCGCTTCCACCACCGTGACATCGGGATTTTTATAATCCACCAGTCGCTCCTGCGCTTCCGTATAATAGGTCTTTGCCTCCCCATTTGCTAAAGAACGCAGCGCAGATACGGAAGAAAACGTATTCTTATCCGGTGTGCCTGCAAAGATAAGCAGCACAAGCACAAAAAAGATTCCCTGCAGCACAGCCGTATACTTGCCAAGGACAGAAATCACGGTATGAATGTCACGGTAAACTTCCTTTTCTCCTTCCTCTGTTTTCCGTGCCAGCCAGCCGAGTCCGTAAAAAACATCAAAGAAAATCAGAAGATAGAACAGACTCTGGAGCTGATTTTTAATACGTCCCGAATCCACATTACCTACCCCATAGAGAGAGGGCGCAAAGCCGGCGGCAAACAGGCAGAAGGAAAAGAACCAGACACTGAGCGGATGCGCATATCTGTATTTCTTTTTGCTCTCCCTGATCACTTTTCCCATGACGGGAAGTAAAAAGAGTACAATCACAACAAAGAACGGCGTTATCCATTCTTTTGTGTATTGTACTGCCTGTACAAATGACAGCAGAATTGCTTTTACCGGCGCCATTCCCGTTGTACCGGACTGCCGCATGCTGTTTCCCGGTGAGCACATACTGATGCCAAATCCTATCATCAGAAAAATCCCCGGGATAATCTGCTGCCATTTTATTTTTCTGTTTACAACAACAAATAAAAATACGGTTCCGATTACCGCAAGCAGTCCTGTAGTATACTGGCTGCCCCCAACTATAAGCGCCAGCAGGGAAGCTCCTATTGCATAAGCCGCTTTATTCCTGGTTTTTGCAAGCTTTCCGCTCCATATCTGCAAAGCGGTAAACACAAACAGCAGATAATGCAGCGTTGTGTAGGCAATGGCCCCCGCATACCAGAAAAATGCTTCCGACGGTGACGGCACAGTCTGTATGACCAGGAAAGAAAGCAATGCCCAGATTTCCAGACATTCCTTCCGATGCGCATCCTTTCCGTAAAAACAACTGACTATGCAGCGAATTGTTACATATAATGCCGCCAGAATGCTTCCCGCCATAACCACCGGTGTTATCCAGGTAAACTGTTCCCCGAAAACACCCGGATTAAATACATCCAGAAAGCTGACGGCATAACATCCTATCCATGTCTGATAGGATTTTGCCACATAGGACAGTGCATAGGAAAGAATGCTGCCTATTCCTCCTCCCTCCGTCACGACTCTGTGCATCTCTTTACACATGGAAAAGTCATCGGCTGACATGACATTGTATCTGCCTATATACAGAAGCGGAAGCAGCGATACTCCCAAAAGCAGAAGACATGCAAGACTCTGTTTATTTTTCAATTTAGTTTCCATCCTTGTTTTCAATTTACGTTCTCCGTCTTCTTTTCCTTTTCAGTTTCCGGCTGCCTGCCGGTTCTCTCACTGATAATGTATCTGGGACGATGTTTTACTTCCATATACATTTTACCTATGTATTCCCCCAATACTCCCGTACAAATAAGCTGAATGCCTCCGATAAAACACACCACGCAGACTATACTTGCCCAGCCGGCTACCGTCTGTCCGGTCATATGGGATATCACCGCCCAGATAATGCCGATAAATCCCAGCATGGAAACCAGAATTCCCGCCATGGAAATCATGCGGATTGGTTTGTTGCTTAAGCTGGTAATACCGTCAAATGCCAGCGCCAGCATCTTACTTAACGGATAATGGCTTTTTCCAGCCATTCTCTCATGTCTTTCATAGTAAACAGACGTGCTCTTGAACCCCACCAGTGGAAACATACCCCTTAAAAAAAGGTTCACTTCTTCAAAATGGGAAAATTCCTGTAATACCCGGTTGGATACCAGTCTGTAATCTGCATGATTATAAACCACATTGCCGCCCAGTGCATTTAAGAATTTGTAATAGCTCTGTGCCGTAAACCGTTTCCAGAAAGTATCCGTGCTTCTGTTGCTGCGGACACCGTAGACTATCTCGCAGCCGTCAGCATACGCATCTACCATATCCTCCATGGCATGGATATCGTCCTGTCCGTCGCAGTCTATGGAGATGGTGATATTGCACCTGTCCCTTGCCTCCATAAGCCCTGCCAGCACGGCATTCTGATGTCCTCTGTTCCGGCTCTGCTGTATCCCGTAAAAATGTTCATTTTCCCCTGCCAGCCGGGATATAATCTGCCATGTGGCATCCCTGCTGCCATCGTCTATAAACAGGATTTTACTGTTTTCCGCAATCTTATTTTTTTGTATCAGTTCCTGCAGTTCCCCTAAAAACAACGGCGCCGTAATCGGAAGAACCTCTTCTTCGTTATAGCATGGAATTACCATCCAAATACAAGGTTTGCTCACTTCAGCCATCCTTTCTCATACAGAAAACTCTTAACTTTCCCCAGACTGTCCAGTTCTTTTTGCAGCTTTTCATAATCTACCCGGTAAGGCGGGCAGACATCAGCCTGCTGCCGGAAACCTTCGTTTGGTGTTTCGGGCAGCTTCTCACACAGATGAAAACGCTTCAGAAATTCTTCGAAATTCCGGAAGTTCTTTTCAAACTGCCGGTTAAATTCCGTATAATCCTGCCCCCTGTAAAAATCGTACAGGGTTGCTTTTTTTTCATCGGTTACTATCGGCACCGCATAAAATTCGGCCAGTTCCCGCACACGCAAATCATAATTGCCTTTATGAATATATACACATGCCGGTTTTCCCGCAAGCAGGGAAATCAGATTTCCGTGAATCCGGGTGCCGAACATATAATCGACATTCTTCTCTATATACCGGTACCATTCCTGCAGGTTGGCAAAATATTTGACCCTGCCTTCCGCCAGAAGCTTCACACCGAAGTAACCGTATTTCTGAAGCAGCTCCGGAAATGCCGTTAACGCACCGTACAATGCTTTTCCGTACTGGTCCTGACAAATGTAGTCTGCAGGATACCTTGCAAAGGAATCCCGGTAAAGCTTTTCGGAAAAATCCTGCACTCTTCCGTTCAGTGCCGGGTGGAAATCCTTTTCTTCCTTTTTGGCATTTCCGATTTTCAGAAGTCCGTTCTGGTACAGTGACGGACATCCCGTGGCATAGGCAATTTTCTCCCTGCCCGCTTTATCAAAAAGCTCCTTGGTATAATCCCCCCTGCAGGCAATGGCGCCGCCGCTCTCTTCCACCATATCGGCGAAGGTGTTAAGCTCTGCCGCAATCTGCCCATACAGGCTGTCCATGGTATCCTTTCCCGTTAACGTAAGCCCGATGCCCAGTACAAAAACAGGAATGGTAATCCCCTTAATCAGCTTCATGACATTTTCAAGATATGCTGTATTGCTCTGCAGTACATTTGCCATGGGATACAGCACACAGTCATAGGTTTCGTTTATCTCATTCTTATAAGCATCCGCATCCCCGTTCATTTTGTACCAGTCGTAAAATTCATAGGAATTTCCGGGAAGTCCGGCTATAAATCTTGCGGCATTCATGAACATCAGATTGCCGGTATTTCCGATGTAATTGTCAATCCATGCAGAAATATCCTGTGCGTTTTTCATAGCTTCGGTATCCGTCCAGTTGCCGGTAAGCATAATCAGACATTTCATAGCTTATGTCCTCCCCTTTATCGTCATTTTATTCTTCCGGTGCTTCATCCACATTAGATTCTCTCTCCAGGAAAATGGGTCTGTGTTTGACCTCCATGTAAATCTTTGCCAGGTATTCCCCGATAACACCTAAAATCGTGATAACGACACCGCCTAAAAACAGCAGCACATCCATCAGACTGGAATATCCCGTTCTTGCCCCCGGACCGTTCTGCAACGCCTGCACAAAAATAATCACCGCATAAATCAGGGAAATCAGCACAATAATAAAACCAAAATATATGGTGCCGCGCAAAGGCGTCGTGGAAAAGGACATGAAACCGTTGCAGGCATATTTTACCAGTCCCCCGAAACTCCACTTTGTTTTTCCCGCTACTCGCTCTACATTTTCATATTCAATCCACTTGTTCTTAAACCCTACCCAGGCATACAGTCCCTTGGTAAAACGCTCGCTTTCCCGCATGGATACAATGGCCTCTACCACATTTCTCTTCATTAGGCGGTAGTCCGTGCTGCCTTGCACCATTTCCATACCCGTAATTTTCTTGATAAGGAAATAGAAAAACCGGGAGAAAGAGCTCCGGATGGGCGGTTCGCCCTTGCGGGAAACTCTCCGTGCGGAAGCGCAGTCATAGCCTTCCTCATCCAGCGCCTGAATCATATCCCGTAACAGTGCGGGCGGGTGCTGCAAATCCGCGTCCATAACCGCCACATAGTCACCTCTGCTTTTGGAAAGTCCTGCGTAGATGGCTCCTTCCTTACCGAAGTTTCTGGAAAAGGAAATATAACGGATTTTTCCTTTTTTCTCTTTTCCTACCACCTTTTTTATTTCCTCTAACGTGTTATCCCTGCTGCCGTCGTCAATATACGTAATGATAAAATCGTAATTGTCTATGGTCTGAAACGTTTCCTTGATGGCTTCGTAAAATAAAGCCACACATTTTTCTTCGTTGTAACAGGGAACAATCAGTTCTATCGTCTTCATTCTTCTCACCCTTGCCTCTATTTCACAGTTTTATCTCTGTCAGCCTTGCTATTTTTTCCATTGCTCGTATTTCCGGAAGCAGTACAGATTAACGGCTGCTCCCACGCTGTTTTCCTCCGCCAGCCTTAACATTCTTTTGGTGCGGGAAGAAGTTCGCTCCTGCCGGCAGTAACTTACGGTTTCCTTCCCCACCGGTGTTTCCATGAAACGCTGCAGTTGTTTTTTCAGCTCTCCCGTAACGAAAAGCTCCTTTAAGGATATGTGCGGTGTAATCATATTGTCCAGCATATAGCACAAATAACGATACAGCTGCGGCATCATTACTTCTTTTTCCTCTGGAAAATCCGAAAACTCCTCCGAAAGCATTCTTCCCAATGTCAGAATTTCATCCGTATAATAGGTTTTAATGATGGCATGGGAAATGGAACTCTCCCGCATCCGGTAAAAATAAAAAAATCCTGCTTTCAGGTAATAAATACTCTCCGCCTCCAGAAGACAGGCATAACTGCAGGCGGCATCTTCTCCCAGACGGATGGAATTGTCCACCCGCATCTGGTGTTTCCGCAAAAGCTCCCTGCGAAACAACCGGCTGCAGAGGGACGGCTGGAAGCCAAAGGAAAAATATTCTCCCCTGCTCAACATTTCCGGGTATACCTTCTTTTTTAAGGCCTCTTTGTCATAGAACCCACCGTCCATATTCTGGGACAGCGGCTCCTCTGTTTTTCCTGCTGCCACAAAATCGGAAATAACTATATCGGCGCCGGTATCAGAAGCCTGTCCGCACAACTTTTCCATCATGCATTCCGCAATCCAGTCGTCCCCGTCCACATATGCCACATAGGTGCCCAGAGCTTTAGAAAGCCCTGCTTTCCGTGCGCTGACAAGTCCTGCGTTTTCCTTATGAATGACACGGATGCGCCGGTCTTTTCCGGCATATTCATCGCACAGCTTCCCGGTGCTGTCCTTGGAGCCGTCGTCTACCAAAAGCAGTTCAAAATCGGTAAAGGTCTGCCTTAAAATACTATCCACACACTGCGGCAGATACTCTTCCACATTGTAAGCCGGTACCACAATACTTAAAAAAGGAGTTCCGTTACTCATCCGCCACCTCTTTCACCCAGGTTTCTTTTTCCAGAAAGGTATATTCGTACCCCATTTTAGCAAGCCATCCCAAAGCCGTCTCCAGTTTATCCGCATTGTCCTGAAAACACCATGCATGGGTAAATACCACCACCAGACGGTCGCATTTATGTGCATCCAGAGCTATGAGAATGTCATCTGTTTTTTCCAGCCGGATATCCGTTACATAGTAACTCAGTTCTCCCGGACGGATACCGTCCCTTGACCTCAAAAGATTTTCCGCCTGTTCCTTGGTCAGATTGTAGCAGGAATCACTGTCATTTCCGCAAAGCATACCTTCCACACCTTCTTTTTTCAGTATCTGCACCATCTCATCCGTTGCATACCAGTAGTGAAGACGCAAAACATGGGCAAGGGATGCTTCGCCTGCAAAATCAAGAATTTCCTGATTAACCTTCTCTATGCCCTCTGCAAATTCTTTGGTTGTCACCCCTTCCTCCTCGGGAGAGGTTTCTGTGATACTGTGAAAGCCTATTTTCAGCCAGTCTGCACTGTCCTCAAATTCTTTTTTGTAAGTATCCGGAAAATCCGCCAGATTATAGGTATCCAGTTCGCCAAAAACATATAAGGTCACTTTCAGACCATATTCTTCATGCAAATTCCTTAGTCTTCCCAGTACTTCATTTTCAAATATACTTTCATAACCGTGAAAAGAAATATCCTGAAAAATCTGGGTGGCATCGTCTATGCTGAAATGCGTGTATTTGGGAATGGTTCTTACCCTGTTTAATGGTTCTTCCGGGGTCTTTTCCGCCTGCAGGGCGTAGAAGATATAGGTTCCCAGAGCAATTCCCAGAAGCAGCAGAAGCACAAGGATAACTATCTTTATTCGGTTTCGATTTTTATTTCTCCTAACGCTACGTGTCCCCAATATCTGTGACTCCATTCCATTTTGTGGGCAAAATCCTCGCCCGCTTTAATTTCAAAACAGTAGGCATCCTTAACTCCGTCACAATTCCGGAAGGTGCCAAACTGGTTTACTTCATATAAAATAAGGCTCAGGGTATACTTACCCGGTACAATATACTGCGTATCCAGGCTGAACGTAACTTTCCTGTCTTCTCCGCATTTTGCCTCAAATGCTTCTTTTGAGGTAATCATGGTAACCGGCGTGCCGTCCGCATAATGAATAATGGCACGGATATACATGTGCAGATCCTGCTGATTGGCAGTAAGTGTCAGCTTAAAACGCATTTTGCTGTTCTGGACAAAAACACTGCTGTCCGCATCCAGCACCTCTAATTTTTTCATGAACGCCACATGGCTCTTATGCTCCTCCGCTCTCGGAAACTCCTCTAAGTTCAATTTCAGCGGCGAATCCTTCACCGTACCCATGTAAATCCGGATGGCTTCCTCCACATTGCCGTCATAAATGATGCGGCCCTTGTCCAGTACCACGCAACGGCTGCAAAGCTGCTGGATGGTGTTCATATTGTGGCTGACATACAAAACAGTACGTCCTTCCTTATCCGCCACATCTCCCATTTTCCCCAGACACTTTTCCTGGAATTTCATATCGCCTACCGCCAGTACCTCATCCATTACAAGGATTTCAGAATCAAGGTGTGCAGCCACGGAAAACGCCAGCTTTACATACATACCGGAGGAATAACGTTTAACCGGGGTATCAATGAATTTCCGGCACTCGGAGAACTCGATGATGTCTTCCATTTTTTTATCCACTTCACTTCGGCTCATGCCTAAGATAGCGCCGTTTAAGTAAATGTTTTCACGTCCCGTCAGTTCGCCGTGGAAGCCCGTTCCCACCTCCAGCATACTGGAAATGCGGCCCTTGATTTTCACTTCCCCTTCCGTGGGCGCCGTAACGCGGGAAAGAATTTTTAACAGAGTGGATTTACCGGCGCCGTTGGAGCCGATAATACCCAGGGTTTCCCCCGTTTTAACCTCTAAGTTCACGCCGTTTAACGCCCAGAACTCCGTACCGCTCTCTCTTTTTTCCCCGATTTTCAGATTGGGGTCGTCTTTTCCCGTTTTCTTCGCCCACCAGCTCTGTAAATCGGCACTTAAGGTTCCGCCGCCGATGCTGCCGAGCTTATATCTTTTCTTTAAGTTTTCTATCTTAATAACCGTTTCCTGCATACTGTTTCCATGCCTTTCCGTAACCTTAAAACCACTTTGGAAACCTACACGGTATCCATGAAGGTTTTCTCAATCTTGCTGAACAAAAGAACGCCGATAACCATAACCACTATCGTGGTAATCCAGCTGATGCCCCAGGAGGCAAACGGAATGTAACCGGTTCCTAAGAAAGCATAGCGGAAAATCGTCACAATGGGGGACACCGGATTTAAAAGATAAATAAACCGGTACCGCTCCGGTATCTGGCTTACGGAATATACAATGGGGCTGGCATACATCCAGAGCTGCACACCGAAGGTCACCAGTATGGTCAAATCCCGGTACTTGGTGG
>OQVP01000868.1_pt1 | contig 11145 bp, 8 predicted proteins | sample 1691541 | NCBI WGS metagenome assembly OQVP01 (sample SAMN03418258, study PRJEB22391) | human gut metagenome | biome: human-gut; feature: organic feature; material: feces | host: Homo sapiens | place: Tanzania | collected 2013-01 | reverse complement strand
TCGGTGAGCAACTTGTATCGGTCGAAGAGATTCTTGATGCCGATGCCTGTCCCATATATTTCAAAAATTCTTTCAGAGAAAAACGATAATGATCATAATCCCGTTTCTGATAAAGCTGCTCTTTTTCTTTCCCTTTCATAATTCAATCCCCGCTCTTTCCAGTTTTTCCACATGAAGGAGAGATGCTGTCTTTACAAGACCTTTTCCCTCCTGCCACTGATACAACGGCCTGATGCGGATTTCTCCGTCCTCAAAACCGCACACTTCTGTTACCTCCAATAGCTTTCTTGACTTATCCCTCATCCTTCCCAGATGCACCAGAATATCCACCTCCGCAAGATCCACACAGTACTTGATCTCGTCAGAAGCATAGCGGAAGTTCAGGGGTACCGCCAGGGCACCGGTCTTGAGAATGCCGAAATAAATGGGCAGCCACTCCAGGCAGTTCATCAGCAGGATCGCCACCTTGTCGCCCTTCTTGACGCCCCGGGACAGCAGGAGATTGGCAAACCGATTTGCCTTTTCGTTGAACACGCTCCAGGTGATCTCCCGCCGGTAGTAGGACACTGGTGCCGGCTCGATCAGCTCGTACTCCTTCCAGGTTACCCGATGGACTTCCTGGATATCCGGGTTGATCTCCACCAGGGCTGTGTCCTTGCCGTACAGGATGGCGTTGCGTTCCAATATATCTGTAATGGTCATAATGATCCGTCCTTTCTGATCGCTTCATAAGTCACCTTTCATTTTATCACATGAAAGCGCAAAAGTAAATAGGAAATACAGAAAAAATATATGTTTTTCAATTTTCCTTGTACCCTGAATGCAGGGAATAACGAAAAGATGATTTATTTGTTATATTTATTCACCCAACGTACATGTTTAATTTACACTCTGGCAAGATACAGTTTTCTCTGGATGTGATATAATATAAATAGGTATTAAATACACGTCGTTTCGGGACGGCGGACAGGAGGAAGTGCCATGAAGTACGGCGTGAAAATGTCGGATATTGCTAAGGAGTTCTCGGTCAGCGTAGTCACAGTTTCCAATGCACTGGGGGATCGGGGCGGTGTCAGTCCGGAGCTTTGTGCAGCCATCAAAGCCAAGGCAGTGGAACTGGGCTACCGTCCCTCCGTGGCACGGCGACCCCGGCAAAAGCAGGAGACCGGGGACAAGCCTGCCCGTCGGTTCCTTACGGTGGGGATCCTGACTGCGGAGCGCTTCTGCGGCGATAAGGGAACCTTCTACTGGGAACTGACCCAGCGGGTGACCCGGCTGCTCAAGCGCAGCACCAATGTGCTGTGCGAAAGCGTCTCCATGCGGCAGGAGAAAAACTGCCTGCCGCCGGAGCTGGTTACCAGTCATAAGGTCAATGCCCTCATCATGCTGGGACAGATCGGTCACGACTATCTGGATATGATCCTCCAGGTGGGTCTGCCGGTGGTGTTCCTGGATTTTTACGATGAACATTACCATGTGGACAGCATTGTGTCCGACAGCTACTATGGGGGCTATCTGCTGACGGATTATCTGATCAGCATGGGACACCGGCGCATTGGCTTTATGGGCAATGTAACCGAGACAAGCAGCATCCACGACCGGTTCATGGGCTACATCAAGGCGCTGATGGAGCACGGGATCCCCTACCGGAAGGATTGGACTCTGGCAGACCGGGAGCCGAACGGCCCTTTGATTACGGATCTGGTCTTTCCGCCGGATATGCCCACTGCCTTTGTGTGCAATTGCGACGAGACTGCCTTCCGGGTGATCTCTGCGCTGAAGGAATCCGGCTACCGGGTGCCGGAGGATGTGTCCGTGGTGGGCTATGACAACTACATGGTGTCGGATATGTGCGTACCCTCCATCACCACAGTGGAGGTGAACCTGGAGATCATGGCCCAGGCAACGGTGGATATCATCTTCAAAAAGCTGGAGCATCCGGATTACAGCGAGGGGAAGCGGATCATTCCCGGCAAACTGATCATCAAAAATTCCGTCCGCCGATTGCAGGAGCATGAGCATGAAAAAGTGGAAAGCAAAACAGGCGTGGATTGAGACGGCGATCCTGCTGGTCATTTTGGCAGGGGTGTTTCTGATACAGCAGGCAACAGGGTGCTGGCTGGATGTGCGGTACGAGCCATTGCTGTACGGACTGATCCTGGGACTGTACTGGCTGCTCCGTTCGGTATTCCGCCGCTTCTGGACACAGCGGAGATAAAGGTAAGGGGGTGTGGGCATGCAGCAGGACACGGAGAAAAAGATTGCGGAGCATTTGTTCTCCCAACGGGAGGAGAGCTTTGCTCACGCCTCCTTTGACCGGGAGATCGCCTTTTACGAAAGCATCTGCTCCGGGAATATGAAGCTGGTGCGGGTGTTTATGAAGCCCCTGTGCTGTGAGGGCTGTGGGGTGCTCAGCGAGGATCCCCTCCGGAACCTCCGGTATCACATGGTGGTGCTGGCTGCACTGATCGCCCGGTATTGCATCAAAGGGGGCATGTCCCCGGAGGAATCCTACACTCTCAGTGATTTTTACATCATGAAAACTGACAAGTGCCGGACAGAGGCGGAGATCCGCCGGGTGCACCTGGAAATGATCGAGGATTACACCGGGAAAATGCGCCGCATCAAGCTGAACGGAGCCTACTCCCGGCAGATCGTCCATGGGGTGGATTACATCATCACCCACCTGCACAGCCGGATCCTGCTGGAGGATGCTGCAAAGCATCTGGACATCAGTCCGGCGTATCTGTCCCGGCTGTTCAAAAAGGAAACCGGCATGACCTTCAGCGACTTTGTGAACAAGCAGAAGATCGAGGAGGCTGCTGCTCTGCTGCTGTATACGGAATACAGCGATACCCAGATCAGCACGCTGCTGGCGTTCAGCTCCCAGAGCTATTTCATCAAGGTGTTCCGGAAGTACATGGGCACCACTCCAAAGCAGTACAAAAAGCAATACAACATTCCGGATCTTGCAGGTCGCTGAATTGCAGTGGCCTGTTTCGTTTTGGTCAAGATTTTGCTATTTTTATCGTGAAAGTTATAGAAATATTTGTGCAGATGCACTATGATTAAAAAGGAAAAATGAATGAATCGGTATGCTTTCACATACCGTTTGCCGGATGCGGCAAGAACGCCGGGGCCCCCGGCGACAAAAAAAGAGGGGGAACATTACCATGAAGAAATCTGCGATTCGCAGGCTGGCAGCAGCTGCGGCGGCGTGCTCAGTGCTGGTATCCGCACTGCCTGCACTGCCCACTATGACCACTCTGGCAGCAGGCAACATCATTACCAATTCGACTTTTGAGTCCGGTACTTCCGGCTGGGGTACCTACAAGGAAAGCGGCGGTGCCTGCTCTCTGTCCACGGAAAACGGCAGACTGGCGCTGAAGATCAGCAACGTAGGCAAGGTGAATTATGCGGTTCAGGTATTCTACGACATCATTCCCTTGTACAAGAACGGGGTGTATCGGCTCAAGTATGACATTTCCTGCAGCACCAACCGGTTTGTAGAATGCATGATCCAGCAGAACGGCGGCACCTACCAGGCATATACCTGGAAGGGGCTGAATCTGACCAATTCTCCCCAGAGTGTGAACTATACCTTCACCATGGAGCAGGATACCGACATCATGTCCAAGCTTGTATTCAACTGCGGGATTCAGGAAGCGGATGGTGCTCTGCCGGAGCATACCATTTACCTGGATAACGTGTCCCTGGAGCTGATCGACGACAGCAAGGTGGACTACTCCGCATCCAGACCCTACGAGCCTCCCATTGTGACCAACCAGGTTGGCTATCGCTGCGACAGCCAGAAAACGGCAGTATTTCGCAATATGGGCAGTGCCAGCGAATTTTCCGTTGTGAACGTTGCTACCAAGCAGACTGTTTACACCGGGCAGCTGTCCGGGGACAAGACCAACAGCTCTGCCAACGAAACCAACCGGGTGGGTGATTTTTCTCAGGTTACCACCCCGGGCAAGTACTACATCACCTGCGGCAGCCTGGATCCCTCCTACACCTTTGAGATCGGGGACGATGTTTACGGCAACCTGCTGGATGACAGCGTGAAGATGCTCTACTTGCAGCGCTGCGGCACTGCGGTTCAGGACAGCACCTTTGGTCACCCGGCATGCCACAGCACCATGGCGACCATTTATGGCACCAATCAGCAGATCGATGTTTCCGGCGGCTGGCACGATGCCGGGGACTATGGCAGATACATTGTACCGGCGGCAAAGGCAGTAGCAGATCTGCTGTATGCATACCAGCAGAATCCGGAGCTGTATGGAGACGCAAGCGGCATTCCGGAAAGCGGCAACGGGGTTCCGGATATTCTGGATGAGGTTCGCTATGAGCTGGAGTGGATGCAGAAAATGCAGCGGCAGGACGGCGCTGTTTATCACAAGGTGACCTGTGAAAACTTCCCGGGCCATGTGGCACCGGAAAAGGAGACTGCTCCCTTGATCGTTACACCGGTTTCCTCCACTGCAACTGCTGACTTCTGCGCATCCATGGCGCTGGCGTATGAATTTTATAAGGATGTGGACAGCAGCTTTGCAAAGGACTGCCTGAGCCGTGCGGAGCAGGCATGGAGCTACCTGGAGCAGAATCCCAACTTCAACTTTTCCAATCCCTCAGATATTTCCACCGGTGAATACGGTGACAAGTCCGACCGGGACGAAAGATACTGGGCGGCAGCACAACTGTATCGGGCAACCGGCAGCAGCAAGTACGAATCTGCTTTGAACAGCATGGCTGTATGCACCGGCATGGACTGGGCAACCGTGGGGGACTACGGCAACATTGCCCTGCTGACCTGGGACTCCATCAGCAAGTCCTCCTCTGCCTATACCAAGGCAAAGAGCGCAGTGCTGACACAGGCGGATCAGTTGCTTTCCAAGTCCGGCAGTTCTCCGTACGGCGTAGCGCTGACCAAATATGATTGGGGCAGCAACATGACCGTTGCAAACGCCGGCATCATCCTGGGCCTTGCATATCAGCTGACCGATCAGGCTTCCTATCTGAATGCTGCCAATGCACAGCTGGATTACCTGCTGGGTGTGAATCCGGTGGGCGAGTGCTTCTTCACGGGCTATGGTACGGTTTCTCCGGAAAATCCCCACCACAGACCCTCTATGGCAGTTGGCAAGGCTATGCCCGGTATGCTGGTAGGCGGTGTCAACCAGAATCTGGAGGATTCCGCAGCGAAGGCATATTGCCAGGATCTTCCCGCCGCAAAGCGGTATGTGGACAATGCGGAAAGCTACTCCACCAACGAGATCACAATTTACTGGAACTCTCCTCTGACCTACCTGGTGGCACTCACCGGGGAAGGCGGCAGCACACCCGTAGTGGAAAAGTATCTGCTTGGGGATGTGAACAACGACAAGACCATCAACGCCTTCGATCTGGTACTGGCAAGACGGGGCTTGACCACTGGCTTTGACAACCAGTCCGCAGAGCAGGCAGCAGACGTAAACCGGGATGGCAAGGTTACCGTTGCAGATATCGTTGTGATGCAGCAGTATCTGCTTGGAAAAATCAAGGCATTCTCCGGCGAGCCCGCAGTCACCACTGCGCCGCCCCAGACCACAGCACCCACCACGCACACAACCGTTGACGCTATACAGACCACACAGAATCCCAGTGGGATCCAGGACTATGGTACACCTATGAATCAGAATGCGACCATGCAGGCGGATTTCCGGAAGGGCGCAAATGCGGAATTTTTTGCATCCGATGGATGGACAAATGGCAGCTGCTTTAACTGCGGTTGGTACAAGGAAAACACTTCCTTTAACGGAGGTGTGCTGAACCTTACCATTGATAAGGATCACTCCGGCAAGTACGCTTACTCCGGGGCAGAGTACCGTACCAACGGCTACTACAAGTACGGCTACTACGAAACCTCCATGCAGGCAATCAAGAACGACGGGGTGGTTTCCTCCTTCTTTACTTATACCGGTCCGTCAGAGAATAATCCCTGGGACGAGATCGACATTGAGGTGCTCGGAAAGGATACAACCAAGGTGCAGTTCAACTATTACACCAACGGGGTGGGCAATCACGAGTATATGTACGATCTGGGCTTCGATGCCTCCGAGGGCTTCCACACCTACGGCTTTGACTGGCAGGCGGATCATATCACCTGGTATGTGGACGGTAAGGCGGTATACACCGCTTACGGCAATATGCCCACCACCGCCGGCAGCATTGCGCTGGAGGGCTGGGTACCGGATAAGGACGCCTTTGTGACCAAAAAGCTGCGGGAGTCTGGCGCGCTGATTTTGGCCAAGACCAGCCTGCACGAATTCGCCATCTGGGGCGAGACCATCAGCTCGGTAATGGGGCAGTCGGTAAACCCCTATGACCCCACCCGCACCCCCGGCGGCTCCTCCGGCGGCAGTGCTGCTGCTATCGCTGCAGGCGAAGCTATCTGGACTCTGGGCTCCGATACCGGCGGATCTATCCGTCAGCCGGCATCCTTCAACGGTTGCGTTGGTATTAAACCGACCTACGGCCGTGTATCCCGTTATGGCTGCGTAGCATTCGCATCCTCTCTGGATCAGATCGGACCTATCACTAAAGACGTAACTGACGCTGCTTTGGTGCTCAACACCATCTGCGGTAAGGATGAGATGGACTCCACCTCTCTGAACGTAGAGGTTCCCGACTTTACCAAAGCACTGGTAAATGACGTTAAAGGCCTGCGCATCGGTCTGCCGAAGGAATATTTCGGTGAAGGCGTTGATGCTAAGGTTAAGGCTGAAATTATGAAGGCCGTTGAAAAATATAAAGAGCTGGGCGCTGAAATCGTTGAGGTTTCCCTGCCGCATACCGAATATGCTGTAATTACCTATTACATCATCGCTCCGGCTGAGGCTTCCGCTAACCTGGCACGCTTCGACGGCGTTCGCTACGGTTACCGCAATGTAGATGCAACTTCCGCTCCGGAAATGACCACCATGAGCCGTACCGAAGGCTTCGGTCAGGAAGTACGCCGCCGCATTATGCTGGGCACCTACGTACTGAGCAGCGGTTACTATGATGCATACTACAACAAGGCTATGCAGGTTCGTACCCTCATCCGCCGCGACTTTGAAGCTGCGTTTGAAAAATGCGACGTACTGCTGACCCCGACCTCTCCGGTTCCTGCTTACGGCATCAACGACAAGATGGATCCGCTGACCATGTACATGCTGGACGTAACCACTATTCCGGTAAATATGGCCGGTCTGCCGGGTATTTCCATTCCTTGCGGCTTTGCTGATGACGGCATGCCTATCGGTATGCAGCTGATCGGCAAGGTTCTGGACGAAGCAACCATTCTGCGTGCTGCTTATACCTTTGAACAGGCAACCGAATATCATAAAGTATTCGCACCGCTGGGAGGTAACAAATAATGACTAAATATATTACCGTTATCGGCCTGGAAGTTCATGCCGAACTGAAAACCAAAACTAAAGCATTCTGCAGCTGCTCCACTGCCTTCGGCAGTCTGCCTAACACCCATGTATGCCCTGTATGCCTGGGTATGCCGGGTGCTCTGCCTGTGCTGAACAAGCAGGTTGTTGATTTCGCTATTAAAGCAGGTCTGGCACTGAACTGCGATATTCAGAAATTCAACAAATTTGACCGTAAAAACTATTTCTATCCTGACCTGTCCAAGAACTATCAGATTTCCCAATTTGATAAACCTATCTGCCTTGGCGGTCATATCGACATTGTTGTTGACGGCGAGCATAAACGCATCGGCGTTACCCGTATCCACATGGAAGAGGATGCAGGCAAGCTGAACCACAGCGGCGCAACCATCAGCACCTCCGACTCCTCCGCAGTTGACTACAACCGTGCAGGCGTACCGCTGATTGAAATTGTATCCGAGCCGGATATGCGTAGTGCTGCCGAAGCTCGTGCTTACATGGAAAACCTGAAAGCTATTCTGGAATATACCGATGTCTGCGACTGCAAAATGCAGGAAGGCAGCCTGCGCTGCGACGCTAACATCTCCATCATGCCTGAAGGCGCTAAGGAATTCGGTACCCGTGCCGAAATTAAAAATCTGAACTCCTTCCGTGCTCTGGAACGCGCTATCAACTATGAAGTTGAGCGCCAAAAAGAGGTTCTGGAAGACGGCGGCCACGTTGTTCAGGAAACCCGTACCTGGGATGAAGCTAACGGCGTAACTCTGTCCATGCGTTCTAAAGAAGAAGCACATGACTACCGCTACTTCCCTGAGCCTGACCTCGTTCCGGTACAGCTGGACGATGCCTGGATTGAGCGTATTCGCGAAACTCTGCCGGAGCTGCCGGCTCAACGTCAGGCACGCCTGATGAGCGAGCATGGTCTGCCGGAATATGATGCTTCCCAGATCGTTTCCACCAAGGCTATGGCTGAATACTTTGATGAAGCAGTTAAGACCGCTAAGGACAGCAAGGCAGTTTCCAACTGGCTGCTGGGCGATGTATCTGCTTACATGAACAACGAAGGCATTACCATTGCTGACTTCAAGGTAACCCCTGCACACCTGGCAGAGCTGGTTAACCTGATTAAAGACGGCGTGCTGTCCAGCAAGCTGGCTAAAAAGGTATTTGCCGAAATGCTCAAAGAGGATGAGGCTCCGAAGGCTCTCGTTAAGAAGCTCGGTCTGGAGCAGGTTAGTGATGAAGGCGCTATCCTCAAGCTGGTTGAAGAAACCATCGCTGAGAACCCGCAATCCGTTGCTGACTACAAGGCCGGTAAAGATAAGGCTATCGGCTTCCTCGTTGGCCAGATTATGAAAAAATCTCGCGGCAAGGCTAACCCGGGCATGGTTACTAAAATGCTCAAGGAAAAAATGCAATAAGGCAACTGTCCATAAAGCACCATCTGCTTCGTTGTGGTGAAGGTTTTGCGTGATGTGTTATCTGGTCGCTAAGGATACAGCAAAACATGGTTGTTATGCGTTGAAAACTATGCATGGGAAGCATTTAGTAGAATTAAAAAGATTTTTAAATGAACTTGTTGCTGCCAAAGGCATTCAGTTAGTGACAATCAGCAGACCTACAGCTTTTGGCGAGTATGCACCTTATCGTTTTGCGCAAAATGAGGAAGAATTTGTTGCTCTTGTCAAAGCGATGTAAGCATAGTATTACTGTTAATATGTATTTTAAGGCTCCCCGTCTGAACGGCAACGTTCAGTAGGGGAGCCTTTTTATATTGCCTTACTTACTGCTGCAGAATTTTCAACAACTTCATTGGTGATATGTTATAATTTAGATAACAGTTTGTTACAAGGATGGTGAGCAACGTGAATTATCAAATTGAAGATGTTTTTAGTCCGCGTTCTTTTCCTCAAAATACATATATTTCCCGTAAGCTTGATGATGAAGAAACTGTTGATGACAGATTAAGACGTGCTTTGGCGATGAAGGGAAACCTGATTTTTGTTTCCGGTGCGTCTAAATCCGGCAAAACAGTGCTTTGTCATAAGGCTATAGCTGCTGAAAGCTACATTGCACTCAGCGGTAACCAAATAAGCACTAAAGCAGATTTTTGGAACCATATTGCAGAACAGCTACCGCTGTCAGACGCAGTTGTAACGACAACCGGCGGGCAGGATACTGCTGCTAAAACTGGGCAGGCGCAATTTGCTGTTAATTTTGGTGTAGCTAATATGGGAGTAAGCATCAATAAAACTAATGGTGCTGCCTTTAATCAGCAGCTGGCAATGACCAACAACAGAACAGAGCGCCAGATAATTCAATATCTGATTGATAATGACAAGGTATTGGTAATCGACGATTTTCATTATGTAGCGCGAGAGATGCAGATGTATATTGCACGTACCTTGAAAACAGAGCTTTTTAACGGCTTGAAGGCGGTAATCATTTCCTTACCGCATCGAAGTGATGAAGCAATTATCTGCAATCCTGATTTAATCGGCAGAACTACCTCGATTGAAATTTTGCCGTGGACTGCAGCCGAGCTAAAGGCTATTGCTGTCAAGGGCTTTAAGCTGTTGGGCATGCCGATAGGTGAGGCTGAAGAAGATCTTTTGGCGCAGGAAAGCATTACTTCGCCACAGCTGATGCAGGAAAATTGCTTTCAGCTGGCTTTTGCAGCAATGCAGAAAAAGCAGCCTATCAGCGGGGAACTGGTGCATTTTGCCTTTAAGCAGACAGCACGAAATTACGCACATTATGAGCGTCTTGTAAAGGCGATTGTGCAGGGACCTGTGCAGGGAATTGGTAGACGTAAGCTTTATACGCTCGCACAGGGCAGTGTGGATATTTATCATTTACTGCTATTGGCGTTTAAGGCGGATCCGCCTGTTACCGAGTTGAGTATGGTTACCTTGAAGGAGAGAATCAAGGGCTTGTTGCTTAGCAAAGAGCTGCTTTCCAGTACGATTATTTCTGCAACCATCAACAAAATTATTAAAATTGTTGAAGCGACGATGCCTGATCTGGATGCACTGGAATATAAAGCGCAGTGTCTGTATATTTTAGATCCGTTTTTGTTATTTTATTTGAGGTGGAAGTAGCTTGCGCAAACGCTGTATAATATTCTTGTAAAGCAAATGAGGAGGTTTTTGTTATGACTATGAAAAAAATCAACGCCTTTGAGCAGGGCGAAGCAATTTTAAAAACTCTGTCCAAGGGTGCCTTTCTTACTACTGCTGCCGACGGCAAGCAGAACACGATGACAATCGGCTGGGGCAGCCTGGGCTTTAGGTGGGGGTTGCCGACATTCACTGTTATGGTGCGCCAAAGCCGTTATACCAAGGAGCTGATTGACGCTAATCCGGAATTTACCGTCAGCTTCCCGATAAAAGCGGGCTTTGCGCCGGCGCTGGGAGTGTGCGGCAGCAAGTCTGGCCGTGATCTGGATAAGTTTGCAGCTGCAGGCTTAACTACGGAAGCAGGCGAAACTGTCAGCGTTCCTGTTATCAAAGGCTGCGGCCTGCATCTGGAATGCAAAATCGTGGAGCATTACACCATGACTGAAGATAAGTTTGACAAGGGGCTGGGCGAGAAATGGTATGCCAACAAGGATTGGCACACCTGCTACACCGGTATCATTACTGCCGCTTACGTAGAGGAATAACAAGTAAAGTCTTATGACAAACGCAAAAACAGCTGCCGCAATGCGGCAGCTGTTTTA
>OQVP01000867.1_pt1 | contig 11145 bp, 9 predicted proteins | sample 1691541 | NCBI WGS metagenome assembly OQVP01 (sample SAMN03418258, study PRJEB22391) | human gut metagenome | biome: human-gut; feature: organic feature; material: feces | host: Homo sapiens | place: Tanzania | collected 2013-01 | reverse complement strand
AAATACACCTTTTCTTATGCTTTACTCCTCGTTATCGTCGTCGGGGACGGGTTCTTCGGTGATAACTTCATTTTTCTCCATATCCGCCGCCTCTGCGATCAGCTTCGGATTTTTTACGGCGGAGGAGTTGATGGAAACCTTGTCTGCACCGGCACGCAGGGTCTCCCGGAAGTCATCGATGGTGGAAATGCCGCCGCCTACGGTAAGTGGTACGAATACCTGCTGGGCAGCCCGGCGCACCACGTCCAGAATCACGCCCCGCCCCTCATGGGAAGCGGTGATATCATAGAACACCAGTTCGTCAGCACCCTGCCGGTTGTATTCCGCTGCACACTCCACCGGATCCCCTACGTCCTGGATGCCCTGAAAATTCACGCCCTTGACCACCTTGCCGTTGCGTACATCCAGGCAGGGGATGATTCGTTTTGCAAGCATACCTGCCACTCCTTTCAGTCAGTTTGATTCTCAGGCTGTGCCTCAGCAATGGCTTCCCGCAAATCCAGCGTACCCTTATACAGGGACTTGCCGCAGATGGTTCCATACAGCCCCATCTCCCTGCAAATGCGGATATCCTCAATGGTATGCACGCCGCCGCTGGCAATGATATTACACTGCCCACGGGTGGCATCTGCCAAAGCGGACAGCTGTTCCGCATTGACGCCGGACAGCGTGCCGTCCTTGGAAATATCCGTGAAAATGAAGGTACCCACTCCGGCACGGATCATTTCCCGGGCAAGGGCAATGTAATCCACATCGGAAGCATCCAGCCAGCCCTCTGCGGCTACCTTGCCGTTTTTGGCATCGATCCCCACTGCGATCCGATCCCCGTATTCTGCCACCGCTTCCTTGACAATCCGGGGGTTTTTCAGGGCAATGGATCCAAGAATCACCCGGCTGATACCCCCGGACAGGTAATATTCCACCGTGTCCAGAGAACGGATGCCGCCTCCGAGTTCCACCTTCAGCAGCGTATGCTTTGCTACATCCAGGAAAATGTCAGCGTTGACTGGCTGTGCGGATTTTGCCCCGTCCAGATCCACCATATGGATCCACTGGGCGCCTGCCTCTGCAAAGCCCTGGGCAGTGTCCATATAGCTTTCTGCCACTTGTTCCGCAGTCTGGAAATCCCCCTTCCAGAGCCGGACACATTTGCCGTCCTTGATATCGATTGCTGGTAAAATAATCATATGTTCTCTCCTTATGCCAACGCCGCAAAGTTCCGCAGCATCTGTAACCCGATCTCACCACTTTTTTCCGGATGGAACTGGGCGCCGAATACATATGCTCCGTCATATACCAAAGCGGGAATGGTGCTGCCGTATTCACAGGACGCTGCAATCACCGAATCCGGGCACATAGCCTGATAGGAATGCACAAAATACACATATGCATCCTCCGGCAGATCCTTCAGCATGGGGCAGTCCAGCTTTTGATCCAGCTTGTTCCAGCCCATATGAGGAATCACCAGCCCGTGATCCGGGATCCGCTCCACCGTTCCCGGAAGCAGTCCCAACCCCTCGCAAGGCTCAAATTCATAGCTCTTCTCAAACAACATCTGCATGCCCAGGCAAATCCCCAGAAAGGGCTTCTCTTTTGCCTGCTGCTGTAAAAGCTCCGTCAGTCCATGGGCATGGAGCATTTGCATGGCACTGGGGAACGCCCCCACTCCAGGCAGAATGATGGCGTCCGCCTGGCGGATGGTGTCCGGATCCTCTGTCAATATGTGTTCCTGTCCCAGGTATCGCAGGGCATTTTCTACGCTGAAAATGTTTCCTGCCCCGTAATCGATTACTGCGATCATTACAACGCCCCCTTTGTGGAAAGTACTGTACCGGTTTCATTTTCCGTAATCGCCGCTTTCAGTGCATGCGCAACCGCTTTGAAGGCTGCCTCGCACTTGTGATGATCGTTGCTGCCATACAGCATGTTCACATGCAGGGTGATACCCGCATGAAAGGCAAAGGCACGGAAAAATTCCTCCGCCAGATTGGTGTCGAATGCGCCGATCATGGGGGTGGCAAAGCTGCCATTCCACACCAGAAAGGGGCGGTTGCTGATGTCCAGGGAGGCGAACGCCAGGGACTCGTCCATGGGAATATACGCCGTGCCGTATCGGCAGATGCCGGACTTATCTCCCAGTGCCTGCTTCAGCGCCTCCCCCAGTACGATGCCCGTGTCCTCCACCGTGTGATGGGAATCCACATACAGATCCCCCTTCGTGTGGATCACCATGCTGATGCCGCTGTGGGCGGACAGGGCAGTAAGCATATGGTCAAAAAAACCAATGCCTGTGTCGATCTGGGCTGTGCCCTTTCCGTCCAATAACACTTCTACGTGAATCTGGGTTTCCCGGGTATTCCGGTCTACAGCTCCTGTTCTCATAGGCTCTCCTCCTTGGCAGAAAGTGTTTGCAGGCTTTGGGTCAGTGCCTCCAGCAATGCTGCATTCTCCTCCGATGAGCCGGTACAAATCCGCAGAAAGCCCCGGAACCGGCGGATAGCAATGGACGCATCCAAGAGCATCTGATACAACTGTGCATCATACGAGGTACGCACATAGACAAAGTTTGTGCGGCTGTCGTACACCTGTTCTAATATGTTAGGATACTTAGATTGTAACTGCGTGATTCCCTGATACAGTTGCTTTGCACGCTCTGTAATCTGTGCTGTGCATGCACGGAGATAATCCGGCTGCTGCAACAGAATGGTGCCGATGGTCTGGGCGATCATATCCGTATTGTAGGGGGATTTTGCCGCACGAAGCGCCCGGGTGATGGTCTTTCCGGCTACAGCAAACCCGAGCCGGATCCCGGCAAGCCCAAGCGCCTTGGAACAGGTCTTGAGAATGATGCAGTTGTCATATGCGGAAAGCTCCGGCAGCATACTCTGATCCCAGAAATCCATATACGCTTCGTCCAGGATCACCAGGCAATCCAGTGCATTCAACAAACGGCGGATCTCAGTACGACCTACCCCCAGAGAAGTGGGGTTGCATGGGTTGGAGAAAACCACTGCCTTTGCATGGGTTTCCTTGCAGAAGGCAATGAGCCTGTCCACGTCGATGGTCAGATCCTGCCGCTTGGGGCAGACCTCCACCTTCAGCTCATACAGACTGCTGTAAAAAGCATACATGGAAAAATCATGTTCCAGGGTTACAATGGTGTCGCCGCTTTCCAGAAAACAGCTGGTGATGATGCTGATCAATTCATCCGACCCGTTGCCGGAGGTGATGCAATCCGGATTCAACCCGTAGTAAGCTGCAAATGCTTCATTCACCTTCTGGGACAGAGGATCCGGGTATCGGTTCAACGGCAGGGCGGCAACAGCCTCTCCGATCTGCCGACGCAGCTCCCCCGGCAAGGAAATGTAGGATTCATTGGCATCCAGCCGGATCTGATATGTGCCCTGAATGGGATCATAGGGTACCAGATCCGTCAGCTTCTGATTCAGCTGATACTGCATAGCATTCTCTCCTTCCGGTCAATCCTTTGCAAACCGCACCTTGATGGCATTGGCGTGGGCGGTCAGTCCCTCCCGCTCTGCGATCAGAACAATGTCATCCTTTGCGTCCGCCAGAGCTTCCTTGGTGTAGTACACATAGCCGGAACGCTTTAAGAAGCTGGAAACGGACAGGGGGGAGAAGAACCGTGCTGTGCCGCTGGTGGGCAGCACGTGATTGGGACCTGCGAAATAGTCTCCCAGAGGCTCGGAAGCATACTGACCCAGGAATACGGAGCCTGCATTATCCAGTCTGCCCAGATACTCCATGGGGTTCTGCAGGTGTACCTCCAGATGCTCCGGCGCAATGGCATTGGCAAGCTCCACTGCACAATCCACGCAGTCGCAGATCAGAATGGCACCCTGATCCCGGAGAGAGGCTTCGATGATCTCCTTCCGGGAAAGGCTCTGTACCTGCTTTTCCAATTCCACCAGCACTGCATCCGCCAGCTTCTCGCTGGTGGTGACCAGAATGGAGGACGCCAGCTTGTCATGCTCCGCCTGGGACATAAGGTCAGCGGCTACGAATGCGGGATCCGCCGTATCATCCGCCAGCACCAGGATCTCACTGGGACCAGCCACCATGTCAATGTCCACAACCCCATACAGCAGCTTCTTGGCAGTGGCAACGTAAATATTGCCGGGTCCTACGATCTTATCCACCCGGGGGATCTGCTCCGTGCCGTATGCCAAAGCCGCAATGGCCTGGGCACCACCACTGAGAAATACCCTGTCCACGCCGCAGATGGCTGCTGCCACCAGAATATCCGGGTTGGGAGTGCCGTCCTTCTGGGGTGGCGTTACCATAATGATTTCCTCCACCCCGGCGATCTTTGCCGGAATGGCGTTCATCAGTACACTGGAGGGATATGCTGCCGTGCCGCCGGGCACATATAGACCCACACGCTTCAGACCTCGGATTCGCTGTCCCAGCAGAACCCCGTTGGGCAAGGCGTTGACGAAGCTGTTTTCACGCTGCCGATTGTGGAAATCTGCAATATTTTCCATGGCATCCAGCAGTGCATTGACAAAATCCTCATCCGCCTCGTTCAGCGCATCCTCAATGACCTCCTGGGGCACCTCATAATATTGGGGCAGTTCCCCGTCGAACTGCTTGGTATACTTTTGTACAGCCTGATCGCCGCCTGCCCGGACGGTTTCGATGATTTCCGTTACGATCTGGCTTACCCGCTTATCTGTTTCGCCGGTACGCTTTGCAAGCTGCTCCAGAAATGCCTTCTCGTCGGTGCCGTTGGCATAAATCTTCTTCATCATGGCTTTGTCCTCCTATTTGTTCAGCTGTGCTTCGATCTTTTCGATCAGGGACTCGATCTGCGCCTGCCGCAGCTTTAAACTTACCGTATTCACGATCAACCGGGCAGAAATGGGCGCCACATCCTCAAAGACCTCCAGCCCGTTTTCCCGCAGGGTTGATCCGGTTTCTACGATGTCCACAATGCCGTTGGCAAGATCCAGCAGGGGTGCCAACTCCACGGAGCCTTCGATCTTGACGATCTCAACGTCCATACCCTTGGCTTCAAAAAAGGCTCTTGCTACATTTGGATATTTGGTGGCGATGGTCTTGACCCCGATGCCGGCGTAAAAATCGTCACCCTTTTTGCCGGCAAGGGCGAATTTACACTTGCCGAAGCCCAGATCCACCAGTTCGTAGAACTTTCCGTTCATTTCCATAATGGTATCCTTGCCGACCACACCCATATCGCACACGCCGTGCTCTACATAGGTAATCACGTCCGCCGCCTTGGCAAGTACCACTTCCAGGTTTGCGTCCGGGATCGGCAGAATCAGCTTTCTTCCCTTTTCCCGGACTGCGGTACAGTCAAAGCCCAGAGATTCCAGCAGCCCGATCGTGTCCTTTTCCAGTCTGCCCTTGGTCAGGGCAATGCGCAATGGTTTTTCCATTTCCGTCTCTCCTTTATACCATCAGCCGGAAATGATTTCCGTTGCTGCTTCGTCGTTGATGATTACCAGCTTGGCAATGCCTCGCTGCCGTGCATAGGCTCTTGCATCCTCCACCGTATCCTGCATCGCAAGCTCCACAATCAGACCCTCCGCCCGGAGCTTCTTTGCCCGGCAGATTGCCTGTGCCGCACAGCCTTCTCCGGCAAAAATCAGCACATCACTATGTACAGGTACCTGGGGATCATGCTTTGCATATACCTGGGAAATGGCGTCCACATGCACTGCAAAGCCGGTTGCCGGTACGTCATAGCCAAACTCTGCGATCAGTTTGTCATACCGTCCGCCGGACAATACCTCGTCCCCATAGCCGGACAAATAGCCCTTGATGATGATGCCGGTGTAGTAGTCCGTCCGGTTGACCATACCCAGGTCAATGGTCACCTTGCCGTTCTCGCACAGCCGGACTGCATCCTCATACACGCTGCGGAGATTGTCCAGAATAGCCTGCATCTTCTCACCCTTGAAGTACCGGGCAGCCTTTTCAAAAACCTCCTCGCCGCCGAACAGACGTGGCAGCATCTTCACTGCCCGGACTGTTTCACTGTCCCCGATGGTATCCAGCAGGTCATTGAGGGCAGGATAGTTCTTGAATTCAATCAGACTGCGGATCTGTTCCTGGGTTTCCTCGTCCGTGTGCAGCTGATTCATCAATTCCTTGAATACGGCAATATCCCCAAGCTCCAGGGAGAAGGTGTCGTAGGCACAAGCCTCCAGCACCTCCAGGGCAGTGGAGATCACTTCCAGATCCGCCAGCTTGGAATCCGAACCGATCAGCTCAATGCCAGTCTGGGCAACCTGGTCGCTGCGTCCCTTTAGCTGGGGTGTGTTGGCATATACGCACTGGTTGTAGTACAGCCGCAGTGGCAGTGGCGCATCCTTCAGCCGGGTTGCAACCACCCGGGCGATCGGCATGGTGGAATCCGGGCGGATCACCAACAGCCGTCCCTTGCTGTCCGCAAATTTATACATCTGCTCCTGGGGGAAGTATGCGGACTTGTGACTGAATACATCAAAAAACTCCAGGACCGGTGTGATGACCTCAGAAAATCCCCGGCTTCTGAAAATCTGTTCGATCCGGTGCTCCACGCTGCGGCGCTGTGCGCATTCGGTAAACAAATAATCCTTTGTGCCCTCCGGGGTAATCAAATCGTAGTATCTCATGGCTGCCTGCGGCTGCTGCCGCACTCCTTTCATCACTTTACTATGCTAACATGTTAGCATAGTATTATAAAAAAGTCAAGTTAGAACAGCGTCATCTGACTGGATTTCGGCAATGCGCCCAAAGCGCCGATGCTTTCCAGGGTATCCACTATGGTTTTTGACGCACCGCACTTGTTCTGGAACTCCTCAATGGATACAAAATCCCGTGCCTGTGCGGTCTCATACAGGCTCATAGCCGCTGCTTCTCCCACGCCAGACAACGCACCAAAGGGAATCCGGATCTTTCCGTCCTCAATCAGGTACTTCACCGCATGGGATTTATACAGATCGATGGGCAGGAACTCATACCCTCTGGACATCATTTCGTTGACGATCAGCAGGATATCATACAGGTCGTTTTCCTTCTTGCTCCGGTCATTTCCAAGAGCACGCAGCTCCTCGATCCGGTTCCGGACGGCAGCAATGCCCCGGACTGCCAGATCCGCATCAAAATCTCCGCCACGGACAGTAAAATAGGTGGAGTAAAATTCCAGGGGCTTGTGGAGTTTGAACCAGCCCAGCTTGATGGCTGCGATAACATAGGCTGCCGCATGGGCCTTAGGGAACATGTACTTAATCTTCAAACAGCTGTCTATGTACCACTGGGGTACGTTGTGATCCTTCAGCATCTGGATCCGCTCTGGGGTAAAGGTTTTCGGTGCCTTACCCTTACGGGTGTCCTCCATGATCTGGAACGCCTGCTTGGGCTCGACCCCCTTATATAGCAGATAGGTCATGATGCTGTCTCGGGTACCGATTACCTCCGAAATGGTACAGGTCTTGTTCTCAATCAGATCCTTTGCGTTGCCCAGCCATACATCCGTACCATGGGACAGACCGGAAATCTGCAAAAAGTCGCTGAACTTAGTTGGCTTTGCGTCCATCAGCATGCCAATGGTGAAATTGGTACCCATCTCTGGGATGCCCAGACTGCCGGTGGGACAATAAACGTCCTCTTTGGTGACCCCAAGCACGGATACGTCCGTACACATGCGGATCACGTCCGGATCCGTAGTGGGAACGTCCGCAATCTTGATGCCGGTCAGATCCTCCAGATGCTTGTACAGGGTGGGCACTACGTGTCCCAGCTCGTCCAGCTTCAGTATGGTATCATGCAGGCTGTGAAAGTCGAAGTGGGTTGTGATGACGTCGGAATCCGCACTGTCCGCCGGATGCTGTACCGGGGTAAAATCATATACATCATAGTCGGAGGGCACAACCACCATGCCTCCCGGATGCTGTCCGGTGGTGCGCTTTACGCCGGTACAGCCCTTGGCAAGCCGGTTTTCCTCTGCCGGATTCTGGGATTCATTCCGATCCTCCAGGAAATGCTTGGCGTATCCGAATGCGGTTTTCTCTGCTACAGTACTGATGGTACCCGCCTTGAACACATTGGCTCTTCCAAACAGCTCCTCCGTATACCGGTGGGCGGAGGACTGATACTCGCCGGAGAAATTCAGATCAATATCCGGCGCCTTGTCCCCGTCAAAGCCCAGGAAGGTTTCAAAGGGAATATCGTGCCCATCCCGGCGCATTTCAATGCCGCAGTTGGGACAGTTCTTTGCCGGCAGATCAAAACCGGAGCCATAGCTGCCGTCTGTGATAAATTCGCTGTGCTTGCACTTGGGGCATACATAGTGAGGCGCCAGTGGGTTGACCTCCGAGATGCCTGCCATGGATGCCACAAAGGAAGAACCAACGGATCCACGGGATCCCACCAGATAGCCATGCTCCTCCGAGTTGGAAACAAGCTTCTGGGCGATGATGTACAGCACGGAAAAGCCATGCTTGATGATGGAGGACAGCTCCCGATCCAGCCGCTTAGCCACGATCTCCGGCAGGGGATCCCCGTAGATCTCCCTTGCCCTGTTGTTGGTGATCCGGGTCAGATCCTCCTCCGCCCCTTCGATATTCGGGGTAAAGGTGCCCTTGGGGATGGGGCGTACAAAATCAATGAGATCGGCGATCCGGTTTGTGTTTTCCATCACTACCTCGTATGCTTTTTCCTGTCCCAGGTAGGAGAATTCCTCCAGCATTTCATCGGTGGTGCGCAGATACAAGGGTGCCTGCTGATCCGCATCCTTAAAGCCATTGCCAGCCATCAAAATCTGCCGGTATTTTCCGTCCTTGGGATCCATGAAATGCACGTCACAGGTGGCGACCACGGGCAATCCCAGATCGTCCCCGATCTTACAGATCATCCGGTTCCAGTTTTTCAGATCGTCTTCAGATTCTGCCGTACCATTCCGGAGCATGAACGCATTGTTTCCCAGAGGCTGGATTTCCAGATAATCATAAAATTTCGCAAGCTCCAGCAATTCCGCATAGGGTCTGCCGTCCACCATGGCACGGAACAGTTCCCCCGCCTCACAGGCACTGCCGAACAGCAATCCCTCATGGTACTTAAGCAGCTGGGACTTTGGCATCAAGGGCTTTTTGTAGAAGCAGTCAATATGTCCGTAGGAGATCAGCCGATACAGATTTTTCAGTCCGGTCTGGTTCTTCGCCAGAATGATCTGGTGGAAGGATTTCAGCTTCCTTGCATCGATCTTCTGTACCTTGGTGTTCAGCTCCGACAAATACTCCAGCTTTTTTTCCGTGATCAGTCGTCCCACAAGCTCCAGATAGATTTTTGCAAGCATCATTGCGTCGTTGTCTGCCCGGTGATGGTCAAACTTCCCCAGCTTCAGGTGCTTTGCCACAACGTTCAGCTTATGCTTTGCAAGATCCGGCAGCATAGCCTGACACAGCACCAGACTGTCTATGTAAGCATAAGCGTACCGCTGCCCCGCTCTGCCCGCAGCCGCATCGATAAAGCTGGTATCGAACCGGGCGTTATGGGCAACCAGCACCGGATCCTCTCCGCAGAAGGCAAAAAATTCTTTCAGCGCCTGGGACGCCTTTGGAGCTTCTGCTACCATGCCCTCATGAATTCCGGTCAGATCTGTGATCTCCGGAGGAATGGGACGCTCCGGGTTCACATAGGTGTGAAAGGAGTCCGCCACCCGCATATTCTTGACCTTGATGGCGCCAATCTCCGTGAGCCGATCCCGTTCCGCACTGAGTCCAGTGGTTTCCACATCAAAAATAATGATCGTGTCGTTGACGGTCTTGTCGGTTTCCCCAATGAGGATCTTTCGCTCCGCAATGTCGTTGACCACATACGCCTCACAGCCGTAGATCACTTTAAAATCCTTCGCCTTGCCGATGGCATTCATGGCTTCCGGGAATGCCTGGGCTACTCCGTGATCCGTAATGGCAATGGCGTGATGCCCCCATGCCTGGGCACGGGCGATGAGATCGGACGCAGAGCTGACTGCGTCCATGGCAGACATGGTGGTATGCATGTGCAGCTCCACCCGCTTTTTCGGTGCATTGTCCATGCGGATCTTCCGTTTCACCAGCATCAGATCCATGGGCATCAGGGTGATGTCCTTATTAAACGTATCGAACTCTATATTTCCTTTTGCAACTACCGTGCAGCCGTTTTTCAGCTTGTCGTATGCTGCTTCGGACAGCTTTTTAGTGTCAATGAACATTTTCAGCATAATGGATCCGGTATAGTCGGTGATATAATAGCTGAGAATGGTTTTCTGTCCGTTTTTGACCTCTTTCCGGTCTGGTATGTCGAAAATATCTCCCCATACCACCACCTTGGTATCCAGTCTGCCGGTAGCCTCCTGGAGGGAAATGGGCTGTTCTTTGATGGTGCCGCCCCGGATCACCAGGGCAGAGCCTTCTTCGATCTCAAAGGGCAGATGCAGCAGCGCCGCATTGGCAGCAACCACCTTGGGAGCTGCTGCTTTCCCGGTACTGCCGGATGCAGGCGCCGTGAGCTGATCCCGGTGCTGGGGAATGGCTGCTGCAACCTTGGCAATCAGTTCCTCATGCTGGGCGGCAGGGGCAGCGTCCTCTCCGGACAGCTCCACCAGAAGCTGCAAGCCGTACTGTTCCTGGATCAGCATGCTCAAAGCCCGGCAGAATCCGGCTTGCTCCAGGATCTCCCGTCCCCCATGCACCAAAGAAATGGCAAGCTTGTCCGCCTCCCGTTTCACTCCGGCATGATCCAAAAAGCCATTGAGCACGGACATGCGCCGTTTCAGCTGGGAAATCAGTGATGAATAGCTTGTTTCCAGGGTGAACAGCTCCGGCGCATACCGGCAGGCAAGGGTCACCCGGGACAGGGACAGCCGATGCTCCAGTGCCGTTTCAAAGGCAAACATGGTTTCTGCATCCAGAACCTGGTCGTACCGCACATGAAAGGTCATTTCCGTGCGATTTTCCGTATAGGTCAGACGGTAGAGCATACCTTCCAGTGCGGCAGCCGGCAGTTCCGGTGCCAGATCCGCCAAAAAGTCAGCCAGTTTCAATTCCATGCAATCACCTTACAGCTTTTCGATTTCCTTTAACAGTTCCGGCACGATCTCCGATTCCGGAATCTTGCGCAGGCACTGATTCTTTTTGA
>OQVP01000865.1_pt1 | contig 11168 bp, 8 predicted proteins | sample 1691541 | NCBI WGS metagenome assembly OQVP01 (sample SAMN03418258, study PRJEB22391) | human gut metagenome | biome: human-gut; feature: organic feature; material: feces | host: Homo sapiens | place: Tanzania | collected 2013-01 | reverse complement strand
TACATTGAGCCTTGCTTACAGCATGCAGAAGCTTTTGAAAAGTAAAAGCCTCGTAAGGCGTATGCATGCTTGCGAAACAATGGGAGCCGTTAACGTTATATGCACAGACAAGACAGGAACGCTGACACAAAACCAAATGACGGTGACATCGGCTTTGTTTCCGGAAAATTTGAAAGCCGATAAATTCGTTGCGGAAAGTCTTTCTTTGAATTCATCAGCCTATTTGGATTGTTTCGATGACGGGAAAATAAAAGTAATCGGCAATCCGACGGAAGGAGCCTTGCTTTTGTGGCTGAAAGATGAGGGATACGACTATATAAAATACCGAAACGAAACCGAGGTATTGGAGAAACTGCCATTCACGACAGAGAATAAGTACATGGCAACGGTTATTTTCTCCAATGTTTTCAAGAAAAAAATTCTTTTGGTCAAAGGAGCGCCTGAAATTGTGCTGCAAATGTGTACCTCTTTTGAACAAGGCTTTGATATAAACGGCGTAAGAGCAAATCTATCAGACTTTCAAAATAAGGCAATGCGGACATTGGTTTTCGCATATAAGGAATTAGACAATCATAAGAGCGTTATAGATGACGGAAAACTTGCCGTGCAGGATTTATGCTTCATGGGCATGGTCGGAATTACCGATCCTGTGAGAGCCGGTGTGGCAGATGCCGTAAAGGAATGCCTTAATGCCGGCATAGATATAAAGGTTGTAACCGGAGATACTTCGATTACGGCAAAAGCAATAGCCGAACAAATAGGCTTATTGCAAGGAACAAACGATGAGAACAGCATAATAACCGGCGAGCAACTCTCTTCCATGTCGCATGATGAGTTGAAGAAAAGAATAAAAGACCTGAAAATCATTTCGAGAGCAAGACCTATGGATAAGAAACTGCTTGTCGAAACATTGCAAGAGGAAGACTGTGTCGTGGCAGTAACTGGTGATGGAACGAATGATGCACCTGCTTTGAAATCCGCCCAAGTGGGTTTATCCATGGGCGATGGCACCAATGTTGCAAAGCAGGCAAGCGACATCACGATAACGGATAATTCTTTCAATTCCATAGTTCGAGCCGTTATGTGGGGCAGAAGCCTGTATCAAAACATACAAAGGTTTATTCTTTTCCAAATGACGATAAACGTGGTTGCCTGTTTCATTGTGCTTTTCGGGGCATTCATGGGTAAGGAATCGCCGCTTACGGTAACTCAAATGCTGTGGGTAAATCTTATAATGGACACATTCGCCGCCATGGCTTTGGCTTCGCTTCCGCCGGACGAAAGAGTAATGAACAATCTTCCCCGAAAGAGAAAAGATTTCATCATTACAAAATCCATGTGTAAGGGTATTCTCGGAGTAGGAGCCGTCTTCTTCTTCGTCCTTATGGGATTGCTTTACGTTTTTCAGCATTACGATATACAGAATATGAAAGATATTTTACTCTTTGGCGGATATACGGCAACGGCACACCTGTCCGCTTATGAGAAAAGTCTTTTCTTCACCATCTTTGTACTTATGCAGTTTTGGAATATGTTCAATGTGAAAGCGTATTTGAGCAAGCGTGATTTCTTTCACTTCAAAAACTGCAACAGTTTCTTATTTATCGCTGCCATTATATTGATCGGTCAAATTCTTATAGTAAGTTTCGGCGGTAAAATGTTTAATGTAACGCCTATAAAGTTGCAAGACTGGTTCGGAATAATACTTTCCACGTCTCTTGTACTGATTGTGGGAGAAATTACAAGGTTCGTGAAAAGGCATGCCAAGGCTTAGTGAAGTCTGAGACTGTTTCGCTGCTTTCAATTCAGAATATACGGTAGCAATTCGTCTATCTTGCCGAGCGAAATCACCTCTATACCTTTTACTGTTTGCGAAAGATTTTTGGCATTGCCTTTGGCAATGTAAATTCTCTCGAATCCGAGTTTTGCAGCCTCGTTTATACGTTGCTCTATTTTGATTACACCCCTTAATTCGCCGCTTAAGCCCACTTCTGCGGCAAAGCAATGGCGGTTATTTATCGCAATATCTTCCCCTGAGGAAATAAGACCGGCAACAATCGCAAGATCAATGGCAGGATCGGATACTTTCAAACCTCCGACTATATTAAGGAATACATCTTTCGCCCCAATCTTTATGCCTACACGCTTTTCCAATACAGCCAACAGCATGCTTAATCTTCTCAAATCAAATCCCGTCGCATTCTTCTGTGCAGAGGAATAATAAGAATTGGCAACCAATGCCTGTGTTTCTATAAATAACGGACGGTTCCCCTCCATTGTGGCAGCTATTGCGGTGCCTGACAATTCTTCTCCGTTATTTGACATAAGTATTTCGGAAGGATTGCTCACCTGTCTCAAACCATAGGATTGCATTTCGTAAATTCCCAACTCCTGAGTCGAGCCGAAACGGTTCTTTATCGAACGAACAATCCTATATCCGTAGTTTCTCTCTCCCTCAAACTGCAAGACAGTATCCACCATGTGTTCCAGAATTTTCGGACCCGCTATACTGCCGTCCTTTGTTATGTGTCCGACAATTATTACAGGAGTTGCGGTCTGCTTGGCATAGTTACTCAATCGAGCGGCACTTTCTCTTATTTGCGAGATACTGCCTGCCGAAGAATCAATATCGGCAGTGGTCATGGTTTGAATGGAATCCACTATGATGATTTGAGCTTTCACTTCATCGGCTCGTTCGATAATATTTTCCACACAGGTTTCTGTCAACACATAACAGTTTCCGTTCATTCTGTTAATGCGTTCAGCTCTCATTTTTATCTGACCTGCACTCTCTTCTCCGCTTACATAAAGCACTCTTTTGTCCTTACAGTTCAATGCCGTTTGAAGTAAAAGGGTGCTTTTGCCTATTCCCGGCTCTCCACCCATCAAAACAACGCTTCCGACAACGAGACCGCCGCCCAAAACCCTGTTCAACTCATCATCTTTCAGGTCTATACGCTGTTCATTCGCACATTCAATCCTGCTCATCAGCATGGTAACGGCTTTCTCGGAAATTCTCCTGCCGGCATTCCCACTTGCACTGCGGTGAATAACCTCCTGCTCATATGAATTCCATGCTCCGCATTGCGGACAACGTCCGATCCATACAGCGGATTTGGCTCCGCATTCACGGCAAAAGAAAGCGGTTTTCTCCTTTGCCATATCAGCTCGGCTTTATCTTGACTTTATACTTCATTTCTTTCTTGTGCGAGAATTTCTTTTGGTCCATCAGGTAATCCTTATGGTATGGTCCGATAGGAAAATCCGAGAAGGTATAAGTCTGCATTTGTTCGCTTATTCCCAAATAGTTATTCTCTTTTTCATCACTTATTAAGCCGTTATCGCTTTTTGATTTCGGCGGCAGTTGAGAGTCATAATTGAAATCGGAATGGCGGGAAAACAATGTCTCTCCGGTCTTTGTGGAAATCAAATCATACTGTGCGTTCATGTTTACGTTCGTTGTCCACCATTCTTTCTTGACAGAATAAACCGTTATGTACAAAACTGCATCCACTCCGTGAGATTTGAGATATTTCCTGCTGTCCGATTGTTCGCAATAACGGGAATTAAACATTGTGTCTGCCTTATAAGCGTCCAAAGCTGGCAAAGCTGGCAATACATAATAGCCTTTGTTCACCAATTCTTTGCATACGGAAACATAGAACATCTCGTCGGCAAATTGTTCCTTGCTTCTGTTCCACGGATACATGACCATGATGGTCTTAGGCTTCTCTTGATACATCAGATGATAAGAAACCTCTCTTTCCACTTTCTTGGGAAAGACCTTATGCCACGTTCTCTTTATGAAGTTCTCCTTTTTCTCTCCATTGTCTTCGTGATTCTTTTCAAGCTCTTTAAGATACCTCTTGCGGGCTTTCTTATCCATTACGCTGACATTGCTGTCCGCTTGCAGCAATACCTCTTCCACTTGTGCAAAGCCTGCACCCGCTACAACAAATAGCGATACGAATAACATTATAATACCTTTTCTCATAGTCCTAACTTTTGCATAAGGGATTCAACATAAACCTTGCTTTCAGGGTATGTTACATACTCTTTTTGGAAATACGTCTTGGCTTCATCTCTGTTGCCTTGCAGAAAAAGCAGATAGGCATAATCCGCATATGCTCCCGGAGGCGGCACATTGTTCGCCCCTTTCGGTTGTTCCACAATACGTTTGTATGACTTAATCAACTTTTTCAAGTCCTTTCCTTCCAAGGATTTATTTTGTTTCGCATAGAAGTAAGTTACTTCATCGTAATCATAATGAGAATATAAAGCCTTACCGCATGAACATGCGAGCAAAAGAGAAAAGCCTGTAACGAAAAATATTTTCTTCATCTCAAATTGTTTCTTAGAAAGTTCAAAATTACGTTTTTCCTGCGTAATTGCCAAAAAATATCGGCTGTTTTATTTGAATATCTCGGTTGCTCGCTCAAAAATTCCGTTCATATAAGCTATTGCCAAGCCGTAATTGCTGACCGGAATGTTGTTTTCCAAAGCCGGCTTGAGCCTTGACCGGAGTTGCTTCCTACTTGCAACACAACCGCCGCATTGAATAATCAATGCAAACTCCCTCAATGGAGTTTCGATATTGTCCAAGCCGCTCACAGCCTCACAATGTATATCTTTACCCGTGTATTTGCGAATAAGTTTCGGCAATTTTACCCTGCCTATATCCTCACATGTCGGTTGATGAGTGCAACTTTCCAACATCAAAACCCTGTCTCCGTCCTTCAAACTATCCAAATAAGGCGTACCCTTCAAGTAAGCATCGAACATACCTTTCATTCTCGCCAACAAAATAGAGAAACTCGTCAACGGAATACTCTTCGGCACAACGGCATTCACCATTGCGAAAACCTGAGAGTCCGTAACAACCAAATCAGGCTTTATTCCCTTTTCATTCAAAACATATTCCAACTCTGTTTCTTTCACCACCATGCATACGCAGTTCTTATCCAAAACCTCCCTTATCAGTTGCACCTGAGGCAATATCAACCTGCCTTGCGGAGCCGCCGAATCAATAGGAGTAACCAACAAAACGACTTCACCACTCTCAACAATCCCTTGCAATAAAGTACGTTTTTCTCCTTCCTCCCCTCTGAGAATTTCGCCTATTCTTCCTGCCAAAGCAAGCATAGCCCCCTTGGAGTGATTTTCCAACACCAACACCTCACTCGAAACCGCCTCTCTCAACTCTGTCAACATATCGGCATTCGCCTTGCACACGTCCTGTTTATTATAAACCACAAGGCACGGAACCTCAAAGCGTTTGCATTCCTGCAAAAAGTCTTTTTCCATATCCGAAAACCTGTTCTCGCTAACCACAAGCACAGCCGCATCAACCCTTCGCAGCTCCTGCATGGACTTTTCCACCCTTTGCCGTCCCAAATCCGTCATATCGTCCAATCCGGCCGTATCCACAAGCACCACAGCTCCGTAGCCGAACAATTCCATACTCTTTCTGACCACATCGGTAGTCGTTCCTCTCTGCTCTGAAACGATTGAAACCCCCTGCCCCGTGAGAGCATTTATCAAACTGCTCTTTCCGACATTACACCTGCCGAAAAAACCCACATACTTCTTCTCATTTTTTTCCATCTTATCCATAAGCAATGAATTTTATCATACAATACCCTTTGTCCTTGTCCTTTTCCAAACAGCAAAACGCCAAAAGGAAACACAATGCAAAGATAGTAAAATATCCGCAAGCAACACCACCGCAACACAACGCCTTTTCATGAAAACTGAAACGGCGTTATAATTTCTTCAAACGGCGTTTTAATTTTCTGAAAGGGCGTTTGGTTGTATTGGTTCTAAGTGGTTGATTCTTCAATAATTGTCAGGGCTGGTGAGGGGTTTGGATTTGTTGTCGGAATAGGTTGAAAAACGGTTTATTTTCAGTGTGTTATTTGTTTGTTCCGAAAAATGTTCTATCTTTGCTCTATTAAAATCTTTTGAGAGATGAAGACAATTAGAAAATTCGGCATTTTGTTGCTTTGTATCTTTGCTGTAACGGCATTTTTCGCTTTTTCCAGAGATGAAAAGGAGGTAACAGGGAGAAATTCCGAGGAAGGAGCGAGAGGGGAGGTGTTCACAGAGACATTCACTGTGAATGCTGTGCAATTCAAGATGGTGAAAGTGGAAGGCGGAACTTTCCAAATGGGAGCTACCTCGGAGCAAGGCAGCGATGCATACGATGATGAATACCCTGTTCATTCGGTTACTCTCTCCGATTACTATATCGGGCAAACTCAAGTAACGCAAGAACTATGGGAAGCGGTTATGGGTAGCAATCCTTCTTACTTTAAGGGCAATAATCAATGTCCCGTAGAAAATGTTTCTTGGAATGACAGTCAAGAATTTATCGAGAAACTCAATCGACTTACGGGAAAGAATTTTCGTTTGCCTACCGAAGCCGAATGGGAGTATGCAGCGAGAGGCGGAAACAAAAGCAAAGGCTATAAATACAGCGGAAGCAATGATGCAGACGCAGTTGCTTGGTATGAAAAGAACAGCGGAGGTAAGACACATCCTGTTGAGACTAAGCAATCCAATGAATTAGGTTTATATGATATGAGTGGCAATGTTTGGGAGTGGTGTCAGGATCGGTATGGTAAGTATTCGAGTCATTCACAGAGCAATCCCAAGGGAGCAAATACCGGTAGTGTCCGCGTTCTGCGTGGCGGCAGCTGGATCAGCAGCGAGAAGGGCGTGCGAGTGTCGAATCGCGACTACGACGCGCCCGGCAGCCGCAACGTCGACGGCGGTCTCCGCCTCGCCCTTTAAGTTTACCGCTTGGTAATATATTTACAGACTGCATAGAAGTAACATTACATAAAATCAACTTATTACAAGCATAAACCCAATGCCGTTTTATTGATGATGAACCGGCATTGGTGGAAAAATTATTTCGGCATTTGAGAAAATTAAAACGGCGGCTTATAATGTCAGACGTATGGAAAATCCGCCTTGTGTGGTAGAGTTGGGGAAGGCATTGGATACGTAAGGAGTGTTGGCGGTCATTTCAAAATAGGCTTTCAAGACGATTTTTTCTGTAAGGGAGTACTCGCCTGATAGGTTCAAGGTGAAGACTTTGGAACCTGATGATATAAGGTTTATGTTTTGGTCTATCTTTCGCAATGTGGTCTTATTGATGTTTATTGCCAAGTCTGCTTTGACCAAGATGTCGCTTTTGAGTTGTCGTGTATTGGCTTCGCCCATTCGTATGTTGAGTTCTACATCTTTGAAACGGTAACCTGCTCCGATGACGTAGGAGGTGCGGCTTACTTCCGTGAGTTGCGAGTTGGAGAAAGAGAGTGAGAGGTTACGATCTCGGCGTACTTCAAAATTGGTTTGGAAACTGTTTTTGAGGTTCACGTCTATCTTGAAAAGGGGACTTAGTTGCTCGCTTATGCTTACTTGATCTATTATGTCTTTTGCAATGAAGTTGTTGCTTATTTGGTTTCTTACCCATTCGGTTCCGTAATCGTAATTCTTGTCAAGAGGGACACGATTGTCGGTTGTGAAGGCTCCTATATTGTATTCGCAACTGTAATTGGAAGAAAGGGTGATGGAGTTTGCCCATTTCTTCACCCATTCGTTTTTACTCAAGCCTGTGTAGCTTATTTTCCAATTAGGCATAGGCATTTTCAAGAACGGACTGAGGCTTTGGGTGGAGGCGTTTCCTCCGGTATAGGCTGCGAGGAATGCCGGTATGAGTACTTGTTGGCTCAAGGCTCCGTATCCGTCGGGATAGAGTATTCCTGTTACTGTGTCGGCTATCATTATGCCTGAATAGTCGGAATTGAACGCTGCGTTTTTGGCTGCCAATCGTTTTGCTATCTCGCTGCGGTTGGAAAGAAAGGTTGTGAATGTGCTGCTGATGTTATCTGCGTCCGTTCCTTTGAAAAGGGTAGGCAGGGCTATTATGGATATGCTGTATCTGCCTGTTCGCATAGGAGAAAGCGGTCCGTTTATTCTGTCGAACTCGGTATCGTATTTGTAATATGCGGAGAACATTTCGCTTTTGGTTCGTTTGAAGCTGATGTCTATGTTCAATTCTTTGAATGGTTCGACCTTTACTTGTGCGTTTATGGTCTCGGTGCTTTTCTGTATCAAGGCGGAGTTAAGCATACTGTCGGTACTCAACCATGAATTGTCGATGGCTTTGTCTATTATGGAGAGACTTTGCGAGCCGAAGACGAAAGCGAAGCCGGGGGCGAAGTTTTTATCCGGTGTCGTTCCCAACCATTTTGCAACAGGCATGAAGCCGGGTAAGGAAGTGCCTTCGTTCAAACTGTAATTGACCGATACGGTTTTGATGCACGTTACAAAACGCAAGGAATAGTTCATTAGCTCTTTCATGAATTTGGCAGTGGCTGAAATGCTGCCAGAGGCAGTTGCGGTGGAATCCTTTTGGGCGTTTTTATTGTTTTGAAGTTTCATAGGTTTACGCGGTGTTCCGAAAGGAGTGTTGCCTTTTTGTGCTTCGTATGCCTTTTTTATTATAGGCACTTTGTTATACAGAGTGGATAGACTGAAACTTGTGGTTGCGGAAATTCGTCTTGCGTTTTCTATGTCGTTACCCAATGAACGGGTTGCCTCTGTCGAGGACATGAATTTGTATGTCCCGCTATAAGAAGCGTTCATTCTTACCCAATCCAAGTAAGGGAGTTTGTTTATAGGAACATTGACGCTTACTTTATAGTTTTGTGTGAATTGTTGAGCCCTGCCGAGTGCCATGACAGAAGTCCATACGGAATCTCTTTTCTCTTTGGTGTCTATTCTTCCGCGAGGTTCTTCTATGAGTGCGTTCACTGTTGCATCGTATTCAAACTTGATGTTAGATGTAAGGTCGTATTTGAAAGTGTAGGCTCTGTTCATATAGAACTGTTTATAGAAATAGGGTTCCATGATAACGAGACCTTGGCTTTTAGGTCTTAAAAGGGTTTCCTCAAAGTCTCTTACAACTTCTGTTCTGAAAGAGAAAGATTTCGGATAGTAGTAAAACGTAAAGTCTCTCAATATGGCAAAGGCTTTTTTCTTGAAGAGGGGAACCTTAGAGAACGGTTTCCAGCCTTTGGAGTTGACATCATATTGATAACCCAAGGAGCCTCTGTGTTGAGTCTTTGTATTATGGTCTATATCTACGTCTCTTGCATAAGTAGATGAGTAGGAATAGGAGGCGTTCCAGTTTTCTATGTCATAGAAGTGTCGTTTCAATGCTCTGTCGCCCAAACGGTCTTTTCTTATATTCATGAAATTGAGATTTGTGCGGCTGACATAATCTTGTACAAGGTGGCGTATGGAGTCTTTTTCCCGCTCGCTTCTGTAACTCATAAGGTCATTCTCCAATTTGACATCGGGATCGAGAGGGTTGTATTTCGGATTGCTTACGGATTGTGAGTAATCGAAATGAAGGGGTAGTCTTATGCCGATTTTCTCAGGGAAGAGTTTGCCGACTTCTATATTGGTTGCTATATCTATGGTACCGATATTGTCTTGTGATATTTCGGATATTTTTTGTTCTATGCCGCCAAAGCCTGCCGAACGATAGGAGGCGGAAACCGAAACATCGCCCAAATCCGCCAGATTGGCTCTTGCGAAGCCTGTTGCCGCCCAACCTCCGGAGCGATTGAAGTCTGTCAATCGTAATTCGTTTATCCATATTTCTGCCGATTTAGGCAGCATATCGTCATCGTCGTTCAGGCTTTGCTTCTTGGGATTTCTAATTCCTATCATGATGACCTTTACACCTGCAATATTGGGTGTGCCGAGTACGGTCATCTTTCTGCCTTCATAATTCTCATAATATGGTATGGTGGAGCTGACTGTTTGGTCGTTGGAACGGATTCTGGCATTTCGGTTCTCTTTCACTTTTACGAGTTGCTCCAAATCTATATCCAATTCATTGTCCGGCGACCATATTGCTTCGCGATTGCTTGCTCCAACGTACCATGGAGTGAAAGTCAAAGGTACTTCGTATTCGTAATAGTTGTTGGTAAAGTCTGTTCCAAGTCTTATGAACAAAGAAAGGTCGCCTTTCTTATAATCGTCAAACTCGTTTATTTTCTCGGCATGAACAAACATCTTCAAACGTTTGTATTGCCGCATGTCGAAATCGGTTGTCTTATATATGGCTCTTGCGTCGCCATCTACGAGTTCCCGAACTTTCAGACTCTGTGCCTGTTCGTTCATATTGGTTACGGAAGTCGTGCTGATTAATTTCTCTTGCTCTATTCCGGGTGGAATAACGTATGGAATAGGGCTTCGCATTCCGTTTTCTTCATAGTTCACTGATGCAACAGTAAAGGTGGTATTCTCACTTTGAGTTCCGCTCGGATAAATTCCCGGGGTGAGAAGATTGTCCGTATATTTCCTCCACTCTCCGCTTACGAGCTCGAATGTTCCTGTCGTTCTTGGATTGGCTGGATGAGAAGACTGGCGGGAAGCTCCATGGGATCATCGAGTTCATCAAAAGCTTGGTCACGGGAGCATTCACTTTCATCAAGGATTTTATCGGCAACGCCATGGCAGCCATTAAGAAGATATTCACGGGAATCGTTAAATTCCTCTCCGGTGCGTTTACGGGCGACTGGGACAAAGCGTGGGAGGGTATCAAAGATATCTTTGACGGCATATCAACAGCCATCATGGGGAAGTGGGCGGCAGTCATCAATGCAATTATCCGAGCATTGAACTGGCTGATCGAAAAGGCGAATAAAATCAGCTTCACAGTTCCAGACTGGGTGCCGGGGCTTGGCGGCAAGCATATTGGCGTCAACATTCCGAAAATCAACGAACTCCAAATCCCCAAACTGGCCCAGGGTGCGGTCATCCCTCCTAACCGCGAGTTTATGGCCGTCCTGGGCGACCAGAAGCACGGCACCAACATTGAGGCCCCCCTGGACCCCATCAAACAGGCCGTTGCGGAAGTGCTGGGGCAAGGCAGCGACCGGCCCATTACCATCATTGTCCAAATGGACGGCAAGGAGATGTTCCGACAGATGGTGCGGGAAAACAACTCCCAGGTGCGCATGAACGGCAAAAGCCCGCTGCTGACGTGAGGTGAGACTATGGACGTACTGAAAGTTAAAAAGAAAAGCGGCTCCACGGCCGTCCTCCCGACTCCAAGCGAACTGAAATGGTCCCTATCCGGGTGG
>OQVP01000863.1_pt1 | contig 11172 bp, 6 predicted proteins | sample 1691541 | NCBI WGS metagenome assembly OQVP01 (sample SAMN03418258, study PRJEB22391) | human gut metagenome | biome: human-gut; feature: organic feature; material: feces | host: Homo sapiens | place: Tanzania | collected 2013-01 | reverse complement strand
GCTTACATCGATTATTCGATGTCCGTTATTGTCTCCCGAGCTCTTCCTGATGCAAGGGATGGATTGAAACCGGTACAGCGTCGCGTTCTTTTCGGGATGGACGGACTTGGCTTGAACTACGGTGGGCAAACCAAAAAGTCTGCCCGTATTGTGGGTGAAGTGCTCGGTAAGTTTCACCCTCATGGAGATTCCAGCGTTTATGATGCCATGGCTCGTCTTGCACAGAATTGGAACCAGAGGTACCCGCTCGTGTATGGTCAGGGAAATTTCGGTTCCATGGACGGTGACCCTGTGGCAGCCATGAGGTACACTGAGGCCAAACTTGAGAAGATGGCCGAAGACGTACTTGGCGATATAGAGAAGAACACGGTGGATATGACACTGAACTTCGATGATTCGCTCGAAGAACCTACAGTGCTTCCTACCAAGGCACCGCTGCTGCTTCTCAACGGTTCTTCCGGTATTGCCGTGGGAATGGCCACAAATATGGCCCCTCACAATCTCGGAGAATGCTGCGATGCGATTTGTGCATATATTGACAATCCTGATATTACCACCGAGGAGCTCATGGAGTATATCAAGGGTCCGGATTTCCCGACTGGAGGTATAATAATGGGTCGCCAGGGAATTGTCGATGCTTACAATACGGGACGCGGACGCGTTGTCATCAGGGCTAAAGCCGAAATTGAGGAAATAGAGAACGGTCGTGAGGCCATTGTGGTGACGGAGGTCCCTTATATGGTGAACAAGGCCGATATGCTGGCCCGTATCAGCGAAATGGTCCGCGACAAGAAGATAGAGGGAATCTCGGACATACGCGAGCTTACCAGCCGTGAGGGAATCCGCATTGAGTTTATCATCAAGAAAGACGCCAATGCGAGCGTGGTTCTCAATACGTTGTACAAATATACGGCTCTCCAGAGCAGTTTCTCCATCAACAATGTGGCCCTTGTGAACGGACGCCCGCGCACGCTTACGCTCAAGGATATGCTGTCCACTTTTGTGGATTTCAGGCATGAGGTGGTGGTCCGCAGGACACGGTTCGAACTTGACAAGGCGCAGAAGAGGGCTCACATCCTCGAAGGACTTCTCAAGGCGATTGACGTAATTGATGAGATTATAGCCATTATCAAGGCCTCATCAAGCGTGGATGCTGCAAAGATGACTCTTTCCGAGCGGTTTGGCTTCGATGATATTCAGGCATCCGCCATTGTGGAGATGCGTCTTCGCCAGCTCACAGGACTCGAAAAAGAGAAATTGCAGAACGAGTACGATGAGCTTGAGAAGTTTATCGCCCGCTGCGAGCAGATTCTCTCAAGTGACGAGGAGCAGCTTGCCATCGTGAAGAAGGAGTCTATGGAACTCAAGGCCAAATACGGTGATGCCCGCCGCTCAGAGATTACACTCTCTGACGATGAGTTCAACCCTGAGGACTTCTATGCCGACGAAGATGTGGTTATCACCATATCTCACCTCGGATACATAAAGAGAACTTCTCTTACCGAATTCAAAACGCAGGCAAGAGGCGGTGTGGGCAAGAAAGCCAGCTCCACGAGGGAAGAGGATTTCATAGAGCACATCTATGTGGCCAACATGCACTCTACCATGCTGTTGTTTACCGACAAGGGTATGTGTTACAGGCTCAAAGTGTATGAACTTCCGGAAGGCTCAAGGACATCCAAGGGTAGGGCGGTACAGAATTTGCTGTCTATTGATTCGTCTGACTCCATCAGGACATACCTGAATGTCAGATCAATTGAGGATGCGGATTATACGAACAGCCATTTCGTGACGTTGGTTACCAAGCGAGGCGTGGTGAAGAAGACCACACTTTCCGAGTACTCCAACAAACGCAGCCGCAACAAGGGTATAATTGCAATCAATATCCGTGAGGGAGACGAATTGCTTGATGCTCTTCTGACCGATGGTACGGAAAATATACTTATTGCTGCCAAGGCAGGACGTTGCTGCCGTTTCAATGAAATGGAACTCAGGGCTCTCGGACGTAACTCTTCAGGTGTAAGGGGAATTTCCATCGAGGATGACGACGAGGTGATAGGAGCCATAGCACATAAGATGGATGCTGAAGATGTTTCGGGGCACAGCATTCTGGTGGTAAGTGAGAACGGCTTCGGCAAGCGTTCTGATTATGAGGAGTACAGATTGACCTCAAGAGGCGCCAAGGGTGTCAAGACCATCAATATCACGGATAAGACCGGTACCCTTGTGGCTATCAAGGACGTTACTGAGGAGAACGACCTGATGATTATCACCAAGTCGGGACTGACCATAAGAATGGCTGTATCTGAAATCAGAATTGCCGGGCGCGCAACGCAGGGAGTCAAGCTCATCAATATAAGGGAGGGAGATTCGATTGCCGCTGTCTGCCCTGTAGCCAAGTCTGAGGAAGAAGAGGTTGCAGAAGAGACAACACAAAATGAAGATTAATTAACATTAACGAATATCAGTATGAAGAAAATCCTTTACGTATTTGCAGTCGCAGCCGCCATTGCGGCAGTTGACATGCAGGCTCAGCCAAAGAGCAGCCAGGCTGCAAAGGCCGCGGTGGAGAAAGCTGAGGCAGCTACCGTAAATCCTAAGCAGAACGTCAAGCCGGCCACGTGGATCAAGTATGGCAAGACACTGATGGACGCATACAGTTTCTCCAAGGGAAATGTGTGGGTCGGTATGTCACGGCAGGAATTGTCGCTTTTGGGCGGCATGGAGAAGCCGGTGTCCGAGGAGACTGTTCAGTTGAACGGTAACACTTATACCAAAGTGGTATATTCACACAAGAATTACTATTTCTCACCTGAAGGACAGCTTGCCATCATAGAAGTTACCGCTCCTGTTGTGGAGAACGCTCTTGACGGGGCCGTTGATGCGTATGCCAAGGCAGCCCAGCTTGATGCAAAGGGGCAGAAGACAAAGGAAATAACTAACGCTCTCAAGAATATTGCTGAAGAGTATTCAGAGGATGCATTCGCAAGCTATTCTCTTGGCAATATGGGACAGGCTTCCGTATATTTCGAGAAGGCAGCCAAGGTTTCTGCAACCGCACCTCTCAGCGTAGTTGACACCAACGCCGTATATAACGCAGCATACACTGCATGGAGCGCCAATGACTTGGCTCGTGCCGAGAAGTTGTTCCTCGATGGCGTCAAGGTCGGAGTTTACGGTACGGATGGAGACTCTTATGCCAAGCTTGCAGATATTGCAGACAAGAACGGCAATCAGGAGGCAAGCAAGAAGTATCTTGAGGAGGGCTTCTCCAAGTTCCCTCAGAGCCAGGCTATCCTCGTAGGTCTTATCAACTACTATATCAAGAGCGGCGACGACACAAACCGTTTGTTCGAGCTTCTTGACGAGGCTAAGAAGAATGAGCCTACCAACGCTTCTCTTTACTATGTTGAGGGTAACATCAACGAGCAGCTTGGCCGTCTTGATGAGGCTGTAGTCGCTTACCGTAAGTGTGCGGAGGTTGATCCTAACTATGAGTGGGGTTATATCGGAGAGGGTATTCACTTCTACAATCTTGCAGTTGCTCTTCAGGAGAAGGCTTCAAATGAAATGGATGACGCCAAGTATATGGCTATCATGGGCGAGTTCGAGACTGCTCTCAAGTCTTGCATCGCTCCGTTCGAGAAGGCATTCGAGATGTCAAAGGACGATGTGGTTAAGGCAAGTGTTGCAGAATATCTCAAGAACGCATGCTACCGTTTCATCAGCGAAGGTGGTGAATACGCAGAGAAGTATGACAAATACAGTGCATTTGTAGCTCAGTAGTTGTACTCAATGGACGTGATTTTGCATACCCGTTCAAGGGTGCTGATCATGTTGTCATAGTCAGATTTGGTGAGCCAGTCGTTTTTACGGCTGGCCCACTTTTTTATCGGGATTGTCTTATAGGTGTGGGTCAACCGTCCAGGAAGCGTGCACCATGTGAAGTGCAGGACCGGCTCGTCAAGAGAGGTCTTATCCCCGTTTCTGATGAATCTGAGTTCTACGGCAAGTCCCAGTCTGGTATTGGTCGCACTCATGTTGGAGATACAGTTCCCGAGCGAATAGATGACCGGGACTCCGGATATGTGCGTAGTGTCCTGAACGACATGCGGATGTGCCCCGACTATTGCGTCCACGCCTTCTTTTACGAGCCACTCCGCCCATTCTTCCTGTTCCTTGCTGTGCCGGAGCTGGTATTCGTTGCCCCAATGTGGCAGGGCAAGTATGAAGTCGGCATTTCTTTCCCTGGCTTTCTGGATGGACAGTCGTACTTCGTTTTTGTCCATCATGTTGACGCGAGGGTATTCTTTTCGTGATGGGGAGTTGGTGCCGTAGGTGAAGTTTATGAGTGCGACGCTTATTCCGTTCCGGCGGAGTATCAGCGGGTAACTGTTGCTTTGTTCCCTGACATCTTTGGCAACCCCGCACCGCCATACGTTCAGGCTGTCATAGACGCTTATGGTGCGTTCAAGCCCTTTGGCACCGCGGTCCAGAATATGATTGTTGGCCATAAGGAACACGTCCGTCCCGCAGTCCCTCACATAACTTGCATATCCGTCTGGTGCACTGAATGCGGGATAGCCGCTGTAGGGTCTTCCTCCGAGGGAGAATTCCATATTTGCTATGCTGAAGTCGGCCTCTTCGATAAGAGGTCTCATCTCTTCGAGAAATTCAGTGTAGTCGTATTCCAATTGTCGGGCGTGCATCATCACGTCTCCCAATATGAGCACGCTCAGTGTATCATTCCTTTTCATGGCTGCCGGGGGAAAAGGAACTTTGAAGTCAAAATATGTCTGGGCTGAAGTTCCGAATGTGGATAAGAACAACAGAATTGATATTAGACAGTTACGCATACTGCTGCAAATATAGCAAGTTCCGTCTCAAAGTCACTACTGATTCGGCTATTTATTTTATTCTTCGCTACCATTGATTAACTTTGCACGATTTGGTTTTAGTTTCAGGTTTTCGGTTGGACCATGTGGAAACTCAGGTTGCCAAGTGCAGGTAAACAAACGCGTCTTCAATGAGTTCAGCCCCATATTTAACTCAAAAACTTTTACTAAATTTGCAAATTAGGTTAATTGTCAGAATATATGAGATTTTGCGCCTCGAAAACAGCAGTTCTACTGCTTCTTTGCATTAGCGTTTCTTCTTGCGATTTGTTCAGAAGAATTGCAGGAAGGCCGACGTCTTCTGATATTGAGAAGAAGCGTGCTGCTATAGAGATGGAGCAGAAAGCGCACAATGACAGGATTGACTCGCTTAAGACAGTGCAGAGGCAGCTGTCGGATTCTCTTGCGACACTTGACTCCATACGTATTCTCAACAGCTCACTGGTAGAGGCCAGGCAGCTCTCGGATGAGGAGAGAAGCCGGTTGCCGCATGCCTATTACATTGTGGTGGGCGCTTTTTCGAATCAGGACAATGCCCGGAAGTTCTCGGAAAATGCTGACCTTTCCGGATATCCCGCAACTATGATACGCTATCGCAACGGATTCACCGCGGTGGGCGTCTGTCCTTCCGACCGACTGACAGATGCGTATCATTCCCTTAAGCAGGTGCGGGAGAGCGGATTCTGTCCGGACGCATGGATTCTCAACAACAGATAGGCTATGCTGAAAAAATTCGTTACGTTATTGGTTGTTCTGGTCTCGACAAATTGTTTTGCACAGTTTGCCGGGTCTTCGCTTGATGGCCTGAGTGACAGTGAGGTTGTCAGCAGCATGAAAGAACAGGTGGGGTACATTGCTTCCGCAATGTTGGAAGGACGGGCTGCCGGCTCGGAAGGTGAGAGGATGGCAGCGGAATTCATCAGTTCGGAATTTGCATCATACGGACTTGAATTCCTGAGCGGGGACGGATTGGAGGAGTTCGGTATCCTTCAGGAGTCGGGAGATACGCTGCGTTCGCGGAATGTGGTGGCTTTTATTCCCGGATATGACAAGGAGCTGAAAAACCGCTATGTGGTAATATGCGCCAGGATGGACAATTTGGGCTCCGCCCGCATAAATATCAACGGGGAGCAGCATGACAAGATTTATTATGGGGCCAATGGAAACGCTTCCGGTCTTTCAATGATGCTCCAGCTTGCCAGAAAGCTTAGTATCAACAGGGTGCTTCTGAAGCGTTCGGTCATTTTCCTTGCGGCCGGAGCCTCGCAGAACTCTTCTGCCGGATCATGGTATTTTCTCAACCGGTCGTTCGGCAACGGAATCAAGATTGACGCCTGTGTCAACCTCGATATGCTCGGACTTCCATCCAACGGGTTCTATGCCTATACGTCGTCCAATCAGGATATCAATGACCTGATTACGGAACTTTCCGGTACGCTTCAGCCGGTGCTGCCTCGTGTCGTGGCTGAGGAACCGGTGGCATCCGATCATAGGTCCTTCTACGAAAAAGAGATTCCTTCTGTCTTGTTCACTACCGGGATGTATCCCGAATACAATACTGAGAGAGACACCCCGTCCATTCTTGAATATCAGGACATGGAGCGGGAACTTGAGTATATCTACAATTTTTCACTGTCCCTTGTCAACAGGAAGGCCATAGAGTTCAGAAGAGACAATGCCGTTCGGGCGAGACAGAGTTCCGGTGATGTCTATTCCTATGCGGACTGTGACGTGAAACCTCGTTTCCTTGGTTCCAGTGACCCGTCTGATTTCCTGCGCAAGTGGGTATATGTGTATCAGAGATATCCTCGGGAAGCGGTGCGGGACGGAATACAGGGCAGGGTGCTCGTGGATTTTATAATTGACCAGAAAGGAAAGGTCACTGATGTCAAGGTGGCGAAAGGTGTGGATGAACTTCTGGATGCGGAGGCTGTAAGGGTCATTTCTTCGTCCCCGGACTGGAAGCCGGCCATGATGGGTGGGAAGAAAGTGAAATGCGCCATGTCGGTGTATGTGGATTTTAAGTTGCAAAAAAGAAAATAAAGAAATATACGATGGATTACGATTTCAAGTCGATTGAGCAGAAGTGGCAGGCCTATTGGGCGGCCAATAAAGAGTTCAAGGTAAAGGAGGACAGCTCCAAGCCCAAGTATTATGTGCTTGACATGTTCCCTTATCCTTCAGGCGCAGGACTTCATGTCGGTCACCCTCTTGGATACATTGCGAGTGATATTTATGCCAGATACAAGAGACTGAAGGGGTTCAATGTCCTTCATCCTATGGGATATGACGCCTTCGGACTTCCGGCGGAGCAATATGCCATCCAGACTGGTCAGCATCCAGAGGTCACTACGGAAGAGAATGTGAAGCGTTACCGCGGTCAGTTGGACCGTATCGGCTTTTCGTACGATTGGGACAGGGAAGTGCGTACCTGTGATCCTGAGTTCTACAAATGGACGCAGTGGGCTTTTCTGAAGATGTTTGACAGCTGGTATGACCCTTCCGCAGACCGGGCAAGGCCGATATCCGAGCTTGTCAGCCGATTTGAAAGCGAGGGGTATGATGACGTGTCGCCGGAGCAGTGGAAGTCTGCGTCCGAGAAGGAAAAGTCGGATATTCTGATGCGTTACAGGATTGCTTACCAGGGTGAGACATCTGTCAATTGGTGCGAAGGACTTGGAACTGTTCTGGCCAACGATGAGGTGAAGGACGGATTGAGCGTAAGAGGCGGATATCCTGTCGAGCAGAAGAAGATGACGCAGTGGCAGCTCCGCGTGTCGGCGTATGCCGGCCGTCTGCTCGACTCAATTGAGACTCTTGACTGGTCGGATTCGCTGAAAGAGATGCAGCGCAACTGGATAGGCCGCTCTGAAGGAACTGAAATGGTCTTTGATACTGTGTGCGGGGACAAGCATCTTCCAATCACTATCTTTACGACGCGCGCCGATACCGTATTCGGCGTGACATTCATGGTGCTGGCTCCTGAAAGCGAGCTTGTGGAGCAGTTGACAACGGAGGACCGCAAAGAGGAAGTGGCTGCGTACGTGGCGTCTGTCAAGAAGAAAACGGAGCGAGAGAGGATTGCGGAGACCAAGTCCGTTACCGGAGTATTTTCCGGGGCTTATGGAATAAATCCACTTACCGGAGAGAAGGTGCCTATTTGGATATCCGAATATGTGCTTGCAGGTTATGGAACCGGTGCCATCATGGCTGTGCCTGCGCATGACAGCAGGGATTATGCGTTTGCTAAGAAGTTCGGGCTTCCGATTGTGCCGTTGATTGAGGGTTGTGATGTGTCTGAGCAGAGTTTTGATGCCAAGGACGGAGTGATGTGCAATTCGGACTTCCTGAACGGAATGAAGGTAAAGGACGCCATCGAGGCTGCAAAAGACTATGTTGAGGCGCACGGGCTGGGACACAGAAAGACCAATTATCGCTTGAGGGACGCTATTTTCTCACGTCAGCGTTATTGGGGCGAACCTTTCCCGATTTACTATAAGGATGGTATTCCAATGCCGCTTCCGGAGTCGGAACTTCCTTTGAACCCTAAATCATAGAGGAACTTGTTCCAGAATCGGGAAAGGTTCGCCAGAGCACGATGCCTGGATTTGCAGGTTCAAGTGCCTACTATCTCAGATATATGGATCCTCACAACGACAAGGCGCTTGTGAGCCGGGAAGCCGATGAGTATTGGCGCAGTGTGGATTTGTATGTAGGAGGCACCGAGCATGCCACAGGACATCTGATATATTCTCGATTCTGGAACAAGTTCCTCTATGATTTAGGGTATGTGTGCGAGGATGAGCCGTTCCGCAAACTTGTCAATCAGGGCATGATTCAGGGACGCTCGAATTTCGTGTACAGAATTGTGGGAACGAATACGTTCGTTTCTGCCGGACTCAAGTCTTCTTACGATACGACGGAGATACATGTGGATATCAATATCGTGCATAATGACAGGCTTGATGTCGAGGCTTTCCGCAGATGGCGCCCGGAGTTTGAGAACGCCGAGTTCATATTGGAAGACGGCGAGTATGTCTGCGGATGGGCAGTGGAAAAGATGAGCAAGAGTATGTATAATGTGGTGAATCCGGATGATATCTGCAATACGTACGGTGCTGATACTTTGAGACTTTATGAGATGTTCCTCGGCCCTGTGGAGCAGAGCAAGCCGTGGGATACAAAGGGAATTGACGGAGTGAACCGTTTCCTGAAGAAGTTCTGGCGTCTCTTCTATGACAGGGAAAAGTGGCTTGTTGTCGATGATAAGGCTACGCCGGAAGAATTGAAAGTCCTTCATAAACTTATTGCCAAGGAGCAGGAAGATATAGAAGCATTCTCATACAACACCACAATCAGTGCGTTCATGATTGCTGTCAATGAACTTGGAGCCCTCAAGTGTGCCAAGAGGGAGATTCTCGAGCCTCTGGTGGTTCTCCTTTCTCCTTTTGCACCGCACGTGTCTGAAGAGTTGTGGCATTCGCTTGGCAATGAAGGCAGTGTGACATACGCCAGGTTCCCTGAATATGTGGCTGCGTATGCTGCCGATGATACTGTTACTTATCCGGTGCAGTTCAATGGCAAGATGCGGTTTACGGTAGATATGGCCAAGAGCGCGACCCCTGCTGAAGTGGAGGCTCAGGTGCGTTCTCTTGAACAGACGGCCAAGTGGTCTGCCGGCATGAAGATATTCAAGGTAATAGTAGTTCCAGGTAGAATTATAAACATAGTATTGAAATGACGGACAGGCGTAAACTCTTGAGCACGGTGAAGGATTATCTGATTCTCACTGTCGCTTCTTTCCTTTTTGCATTCGCATGGGAGGGATTCATGATACCTAATGGAATGTCTGCCGGCGGAATGATGGGACTCTGTACTATCGTCCAGTACGCCACGGGAGGATTCATTCAGGCTCAGTACTCCTATATTGTAATCAATGCAGTGCTTATTATCGTGGCGGTTCTTGCCATGGGGATAGGTTTTGGATTCAAGACTATCTATTGTATAGTGGTATCTTCGCTGGCGATGGGTCTGGTGGGCAGTCTCGACTTCCTTCACAGTGCGCCTGGAGAGTTCCTGTTTATTCAGGAAAGGGTGCTTATACCTGTTTTTGCCGGTGCGATAGAGGCTATCGGTATAGGACTGATTCTAAGATATGGAGGAAGTACGGGCGGTACTGATATCATTTCTCTGATGGTCAACAAATACTGGCCCATATCGTTGAGTATGATCTATCTTGTCACGGATGTGATAATCTGCTCGCTGCTTCTGTTCCTTCCGGAGAAGAATTTCTCGGATATGTGCTATGGCTTGGAAGAACTCGTGGTATTCTCCCTTATGATAGATATCGTGGTGGGCGGAAAGCGCTCTTCTTATCAGTTGCTTGTTTTCTCCGAACACTACAAGGAGATAGCGGATCATATTATTACCAATATGGACCGCGGGGTGACTATCCTCAAAGCCCAGGGCTGGTACACGAAGAAAGACAAGGACGTTCTGCTTATCCTTATAAGTCAGAAAGAACTTCCGTCTCTTACCAAAGTGATAAAAGAGGTGGACCCTCGCGCCTTCATGTCAATCTCTCCTACCAACAATGTGTATGGGGAAGGCTTTGAAGAGATTAAAACCGGAGTATCGCTTAAGAAGAAAAAGAAATAAGCATTATGAACATTCTTAAAAAAAATGTATTGGTGACATTCAAAGAATATGTCCTCATTACAATAGGTGTTCTTGCATACGTATTGGGTTGGACTACGTTTCTTGTCCCTAACAATCTTATCGGTGGCGGTGTTACCGGTATAGCTTCCATTATACAGTACGCTACGGGAATCAGAATCGGATATACGTATTTTGTAGTGAATATGGGCCTGATTACGGCTGCGCTTTTCGTGTTGGGGAAAGGTTTTGGCGGCAAGACCATTTATGCTACCATACTTGCGTCCGTTGCGATGAATATCATGCAGTCCGTGATGCCTGCGGACATTACCCAGATTCTTGCCATCGACAACGGAAAGCTGATGTGTACCATAATGGGAGGCATTCTTTCCGGTGCCGGCATAGGAATAACAATATCACAGGGAGGAAGTACCGGAGGCACGGATATCATAGCACTTATGATCAATAAATACAGGAACGTCTCTCCGGGCAGGCTGATTATGATGACGGATGTGTTGATTATCCTTTCTTCACTTTTCGTACCTTCATATATGCCTGACGGCTCTCTTATGCCATGGGCGGACAAGATTACCACCGTGGTGTATGGTTTTATCCTTGTGGT
>OQVP01000860.1_pt1 | contig 11195 bp, 6 predicted proteins | sample 1691541 | NCBI WGS metagenome assembly OQVP01 (sample SAMN03418258, study PRJEB22391) | human gut metagenome | biome: human-gut; feature: organic feature; material: feces | host: Homo sapiens | place: Tanzania | collected 2013-01 | reverse complement strand
ACCTTCAACGCTGCTGCCGGAAAGCTGACCGTCAACGGGCGAAGCGTACACCCGGGAAGCGCAAAGGGAAAGATGGTGAATTCCATACTGGTCGCACAGGAGTTCCAGAGCCTGCTGCCGACCTTCCAGAACCCCATGTACACCGAAGGGTACGAAGGCTTTTATCATCTCGACAGCATCTCGGGAAATGTGGAGAAAACAGTTGCCGAATATATCATACGCGATCATGACAGGACCCTCTTTGAGCAGAAAAAGGACTGGTTCGTGCAGTGTGCGGACTTCCTGAACCGCAAGTACGGCGAAAACACCGTCTGCGCAGAGGTGAAGGATTCCTATTATAACATGAAGGAAGTGCTGAGACCGCATGCACATCTGATGGAGAATGCGTCCGCGGTTCTTCGGGAGCTCGGCGTGGAGCCGGTGATCTCTCCGGTGAGAGGCGGCACGGACGGTGCGAGACTCTCCTACATGGGACTGCCCTGCCCGAATCTCTGCACCGGCGGTGCGAATTACCACAGCCGTTATGAGTATGCCTGCGTGCAGTCCATGGAAAAAATCACCGAATTTCTGATTGCTTTGCTGCAAAAGTATGCGTAAGCACCGGTCTACAGAGAAAAGAAAGGATTAACAGATATGAACAGAGAAATCGAAGCGCAGATAGAAAGCCTGGATTTAACAGCTCCTGCGCCCACCGAAGAACCCTTACGCCAGTATTATTTCATGGGCAAAGCACGTCAGTATACGGAACGCTTAAAAGAAACCTTACAGAGGACGCCCACCTTCCACGTTACCACCTTCGGGTGCCAGATGAATGCCAGGGACTCCGAAAAATTAGAGGGTATTTTAGAGTTTGTAGGCTTTGAAAAGAAGGAAGAAGAGGATGCGGATTTTGTCATCTTCAATACCTGTACCGTAAGAGACAACGCCAACCAGCGTGTTTACGGCAGACTTGGCGAAGTAAAGGGCTTTAAGAAGAAAAATCCCCACATGAAAATTGCTCTGTGCGGCTGTATGATGCAGGAGCCCGGCGTCATCGAAAAGATAAGAGAAAGCTACCGTTTTGTGGACCTGATTTTCGGCACCCACAACATTTATAAATTTGCGGAGCTTCTGACCTCATCCTTTGAAAGCAAGGGCATGCTCATTGATATCTGGAAGGACACGGACAAAATCGTGGAAGACCTACCCGTGGAGCGGAAATACCCCTTCAAATCCGGCATCAACATCATGTTCGGCTGTAACAATTTCTGCAGCTACTGTATCGTTCCCTATGTAAGAGGACGGGAGAGAAGCCGCAATCCCAAGGATATTATCCGGGAAATCGAAGGACTGGTAGCGGACGGTGTGGTGGAAATCATGCTGCTCGGCCAGAATGTAAACTCCTACGGTAAAAATTTGGAGGAACCCATTACCTTTGCGGAACTTTTGCAGGAAGTGGAAAAAATCGAAGGCTTACAGCGTATCCGCTTTATGACCTCCCATCCCAAGGATTTGTCCGAGGATTTAATTCAGGTGATGAAGCACAGCAAAAAAATCTGTCGTCATCTGCACCTTCCCCTGCAGGCAGGCTCCAACAAGATATTAAAAGCCATGAACCGTGTTTATACCAAGGAGCAGTACATAGCCCTGGCAAAGCATATCCGGGAAGAAATCCCCGATATGGCGATTACCACCGACTTAATCGTGGGCTTCCCCGGCGAAACCCTTGCGGATGTGGAAGAAACCATTGAAGTAGTAAAAGAAATCCAGTACGACAATGCCTTTACGTTTATTTATTCCAAGCGAAGCGGTACGCCCGCGGCAGCCATGGAACAGGTGCCTGAGGAAATCGTAAAAGAAGGCTTCAACAAGCTCTTAAAGGTAGTGCAGGAAACCGCCAGAGAACGGGTAAAACGTTACGAAGGCATGGTAATGGAAGCACTGGTGGAAGAGCAGAACGAGCAGGATGCAAGTCTTTTGACCGGCAGACTTTCCAACAACACCATTGTGCATTTCAAAGGAGACACGTCCTTAATCGGTAAGATCGTCAATGTGAAACTAAGCTCCTGTCAGGGATTTTATTATCTCGGCGAGCTTGTTTAATAGAAACTTATGAGGAGTGGGGAGATTTCCCCGAAAAAAATTATGGAAAAAGAAAAATTGAAACCGAAGTTGTTTTCTGTCATGAAAACCTACACCAAAGAGCAGTTCGTAAAAGACGTGGTGGCAGGTATCATCGTGGCAATCATTGCGCTGCCCTTATCCATTGCCCTGGCACTGGCGAGCGGCGTCACCCCGGAAAAAGGTATTTACACCGCCATTGTAGCGGGCTTTGTGATTTCCTTTTTGGGCGGCAGCCGTGTGCAGATAGCCGGGCCGACCGCAGCCTTTGCCACCATCGTGGCGGGGATTGTGGCAAGAGCCGGCATGGACGGCTTGATCATTGCCACCATTATGGCGGGCATTATCTTGATTTTAATGGGACTGTTTCATTTCGGTTCCCTGATTAAGTTTATTCCCTATACCATTACCACCGGTTTTACCGCCGGTATTGCCGTGACGATTTTTATCGGCCAGATAAAGGATTTCTTAGGTCTTACCATTGTGACGGAAGAACCGCTTATCGACACCATGGACAAGCTTTCCGCGGACTTCCGCTTTATCTCCACCATCAACTGGTGGGCGCTCGGCGTGGGAGCCCTGTGTATGGTCATTCTCATTGTCTGGCCGTATCTGCCCGGATTTTTGAATAAAATCCCCGCATCTTTAATTGCCGTTTTAGTAAGCAGTGCAGTGGTAGCTCTTTGTAACCTTCCTGTCAACACCATCGGCGATTTGTATACCATTTCCGCCAAGCTTCCGACATTTTCCCTGCCGCACGCGGATTTGAAAACCATTGAATCCCTGGTACCGGATGCCTTTACCATTGCTATTTTAGCGGGCATCGAGTCCCTGCTTTCCTGTGTGGTGGCAGACTCCATGGTAAACTCCAGACACCGTTCCAATATGGAACTTGTGGCACAGGGTGCCGGCAACATTGCATCCGCGCTGTTCGGCGGTATTCCCGCTACAGGAGCCATTGCCAGAACCGCAGCCAATATCAAAAACGGCGGTAGAACCCCCATTGCCGGTATGGTGCATTCCGTTACCTTACTGCTTATTTTAGTGGTACTGATGCCGTATGCAGCTCTCATTCCCATGCCCGCCATTGCCGCAATTCTTTTCATGGTAGCTTACAATATGTGCGGTTGGAGAGAGTTTGTAAACCTTTGCAAAACCGCACCCAAGAGCGATATTTTAGTACTGGTCTTAACCTTTGTTCTGACCGTGGTATTTGACCTGGTGGTTGCCATTGAAGTAGGTCTTATCTTAACCTGTATTCTGTTCATGAAGCGCATGAGCGATGTGACCGAGGTTTCCGGCTGGAAGTACGTGGAGCCGGAGGATGACCCGGAGGGAACCATGATGAACGTGCCGAAAAATACCGTGGTATATGAAATTACCGGTCCCATGTTCTTCGGTGCCGCAGACAAGCTCTTAAAGATTGCCTTGCAGGACAATGCAAAATGCCTCATTCTTCGTATGCGAAGCGTAAATGCCATTGACTCCACCGCCATGCGGAATTTTGAGAGACTGTATAAAGAATGTCAGAAGAAGAAGGTAACCCTTATTTTCTCCCATGTAAACAGCCAGCCGATGTCCATTATGCATAAAGCGGGCTTCTATGAGAAAGTGGGCGCGGACAATTTCTGTACACATATAAATGATGCCATGAAGCGGGCACAAGATTTACAATAACTATATTTTGTAGTATAATATGAGCGGGTGTGCATATATGGCACATCCGCATTTTTGACGAACAGGAGTATACAAAAGTGGCTGAATTTACACCCATGATGCAGAAATACTTGGAAACCAAAAAGGAATATCCGGATTGTATTCTTTTTTACAGACTGGGAGATTTCTACGAAATGTTTTTTGAAGATGCCCTGACGGCTTCAAGGGAATTAGAGATTACCCTTACCGGAAAGGACTGCGGACAGGAAGAACGGGCGCCTATGTGCGGCGTGCCTTATCATGCGGTGGAAGGCTATTTGAACAAACTGGTCAGCAAGGGTTACAAGGTAGCCATCTGTGAACAGGTGGAGGACCCGAAGCTTGCCAAAGGACTGGTAAAAAGAGAGGTTGTCCGTATCGTTACCCCCGGCACCAATATTGACGCCAATGCCTTAGAGGAAAACCGGAACAATTACCTGATGTGTGTGACCTACATGCCGACAAAAATCGGTGTTTCCGTGGCGGATGTCACCACCGGCGACTACTATGTGACGGAAGTGGACGATTTGCGCAAGCTCATGGATGAAATCATAAAATACCAGCCGAAGGAAATCATCTGCAACGATGCCTTTTTAGTGAGCGGTATGGATATCGAGGACTTGCGGGGAAGGCTGGGCATCAGCTTATCCGCTCTGGAAGCCCATTATTTTGACGATGACAATGCAAGGAAGTGCCTGATGAAGCATTTCCATGTGAATACGCTCATCGGTCTCGGCATCGACGATTTCCCCATCGGTTTTATTGCGGCGGGAGCACTTCTTACCTACCTTTACGATACCCAAAAGACCTCCTTGGAGCATATCCGCCACATCACTCCGTATTTAACCAGCAAATTCATGCTGCTTGACAGTTCCACCAGACGAAACTTAGAGCTGGTGGAAACCCTGCGGGAAAAGCAGAAGAGAGGCTCCCTTTTATGGGTGCTTGACAAGACGAAAACCGCCATGGGCGGCAGAATGCTCCGTAATTTCGTGGAGCAGCCCCTCATCGAGAAAAAAGCCATTGAGGACAGACTGGACGCCATTTCCGAATTAAACAAGGACCCGATTACCCGGGATGAAATCCGGGAGTACTTAAATCCCATTTACGATTTGGAGCGGCTGCTCGGCCGTATCAGCTTTAAGACCGCCAATCCCAGGGATATGATTGCTTTCCGCAATTCCTTACAGATGCTGCCGCCCATCAAGGCGGTCATGGCGTCCTTTGAAAAAGCGGAGCTTTCCTTTATCCGGGACGAAATCGACCCCCTTACGGACATCTGCAGTCTCATTGAAAACGCCATCTGTGAGGACCCTCCTTTTTCCATCAGAGAGGGCGGCTTTATCAAAGAGGGCTTTGACGAGGATATTGACCGGCTGATGCATGCCAAGCAGGACGGCAAAACCTGGCTTGCCAATTTAGAGGAAGAGGACAGGGAACGCACCGGCATCAAGAACTTAAAAATCAAGTACAACAAGGTATTCGGCTATTATTTTGAGGTCACGAATTCCTATGCATCCTTAGTTCCCGACGACTATGTGCGCAAGCAGACCCTTGCCAATGCCGAGCGTTACACTACGCCCCGGTTAAAGGAGTTAGAAGACACCATCTTAAACGCAGAGGACAAGCTCTGTACGCTGGAATACGATTTGTTCTGTAAAATCAGAGAAGCCATTGCGGCGGAAATGGACCGCATCCAGAAAACTGCCAAGGCGGTTGCCAAGTTAGATGTCTATGCCTCCCTTTCCTTAGTGGCGGAACGAAACGGCTACGTGCGCCCGAAGTTAAACGAAAAGGGCGTCATTGACATCAAGGACGGCAGACACCCGGTTGTGGAGCAGATGATTGACAATGACATGTTCATTGCAAACGATACCTACTTAGACAACGGTAGCCATTGTATTTCCGTCATTACCGGTCCCAACATGGCAGGAAAATCCACCTACATGCGGCAGACGGCGTTAATCGTTCTGATGGCGCAGATTGGCAGCTTTGTTCCGGCAAAGAGCGCCAATATCGGCATTGTGGACCGTATTTTTACCCGTGTGGGCGCTTCGGACGATCTGGCAAGCGGACAGTCCACGTTTATGGTGGAAATGAACGAGGTTGCCAATATTTTACGGAACGCCACCTCCAACAGCCTTCTTGTTTTAGACGAAATCGGCAGAGGCACCTCCACCTTCGACGGTCTTTCCATCGCCTGGGCGGTTATTGAGCACATCAGCAACCGGAGGTTACTTGGCGCCAAGACTTTATTTGCCACCCATTACCACGAACTGACCGAGCTGGAAGGCAAAATGAGCAATGTCAACAATTACTGCATCGCCGTCAAGGAGTGCGGGGACGACATTGTGTTTTTGCGGAAAATTGTAAGAGGCGGTGCGGACAAGAGCTACGGTATCCAGGTAGCCCGTCTGGCAGGTGTGCCGGACATGGTCATTGACCGTGCCAAGGAAATTGTAAAACAGCTTTCCGACAACGATATCACCGAAAAGGTACAGAGCATCGCCATAGACGTAAAGGGAGATGCCAAGCCCAAAAAGGCAGAGCATCTGGACGAAGTGGATATGGCGCAGATGTCTTTATTTGAAACGGTAAAGGATGAGGATGTCATCAAGGAAATCAAGGAAACGGATTTGAGCACCATGACGCCCATTGACGCCTTAAACACCTTGTACCGTCTGCAGAGTAAACTGAACAACCGCTGGCAGACTTCTTCCCATTAGGAAGCTGCCGTAGAAAGGAAACCCATGACAGCAATACAGATTCTTGATTCGGCCACCATTGATAAAATTGCGGCGGGCGAAGTGGTAGAACGCCCCAGCAGCGTGGTGAAGGAACTGGTGGAAAATGCCCTGGATGCGGGTGCGGATGCCATAACCGTGGAAATCAAAGAAGGCGGCATCACTTTTATCCGCGTCACCGACAACGGCAGCGGCATCGACAGCTCCCAGATACGCAATGCCTTCATGCGGCATGCAACCAGTAAAATCCGCTCGTCGGAGGATCTGACCCACGTTGTAAGCTTAGGCTTCCGTGGTGAAGCTCTTTCCAGTATCTGTGCGGTGGCGCAGGTGGAGCTGATTACCAAAACGAAAGACAATTTAACCGGCGTCCGTTATGTCTGCGAGGGCGCCGTGGAAAAGGAATGCGCCGAAATCGGCGCCCCCACGGGTACCACGGTGCTTGTGAAAAATCTGTTTTTCAACACACCGGTACGGCGCAAATTCTTAAAACAGCCCATGACGGAGGGAGGCTATATCATTGACTTAATGGAGCATATGGCTCTGTCCCGCCCGGATACCGCTTTCAAACTTGTGGTAAACGGACAGGTCAAATTCCACACCTCCGGCAACGGCAGCTTAAAAGAAGTCATTTACCGGATTTACGGCAAGGAAACGGCATCCCAGCTTCTTCCCTTTGAAAAGGAAACCAAGGGCATCAAGGTGGAAGGATTCCTCGGAAAGCCGATTTTGAACCGTTCCAACCGCAACTTTGAAAACTATTACATCAACGGCAGATACATAAAAAGCAGCCTGATTGCCAAGGCTTTGGAAGACGGCTACAGCAATTATTTAATGCAGCATAAATTTCCCTTTACCGTTCTGCATTTTACCATCGATACGGAAATGGTGGATGTGAATGTGCATCCCACGAAAATGGATGTGCGCTTCACCGGCGGCAATTATCTTTACGATTTTGTGGCTTCCTCCGTGGCAGCGGCGCTGCAGCAGAGAGAAATGATTCCGGAAGCCCTGCTTTTCGAAGAGAAAGAAGCGGAAACCCAGAAGGTACAGGTGCCGGAGCCGTTTGAACAGCAGCGTACCAGACAGTTCCAGGTCATGGAAGAGCAGCGCTACGAGGCGGTCCGTTCCCCCAGACAGGATATCTTTATCAGGGAAGCCGCCGAGGAGTCCCTGAAAGCCATGGCGGACAATACTTCGTCAGATGACGATTTCTTCGTACAGATACCCGCCAGGGTTGCAGAAGCGCCCACGGAGCCAGCCGCACCCGGCACAGCAATGCCTGCAAATGCAGAACAGGCAGCGCCGGCTGTGAAGGCTGAGCCCCCGAAGCAGTTGGACCTCTTTGAGGAGAAGATGCTCACCAAGGAGAACCGCCCCCGGTACCGCATTTTGGGACAGATTTTTGATACCTACTGGCTGATTGCTTTCACCGACAAGCTTTTTATCGTGGACCAGCATGCGGCACACGAAAAGGTAAAATACGAACGGCTGATGAAGCATTACCACGAAAAGGATATTGTGACCCAGACCTTAAACCCGCCCATTGTGGTGACCCTTTCCGCCAAGGAAGAAGCCACCTACCTTTCCTGTAAGGATGTGTTTGCCGGACTCGGTTTTGAAATCGAGGATTTCGGCGGCAGGGAATATGCCCTGCGCGGCGTACCCGTGGATTTGTACGGGCAGGAGGAAAAGACCCTGTTTTTAAGCGTACTGGATGAAATGTCGGAAGGGCCTCTTCATAAGGATTTGACCGTAGTGGAAGAGAAGCTTGCCACCATGGCGTGCAAATCCGCCGTAAAGGGCAACCACAGCTTTTCCTTTGCGGAAATGGAAGCGCTCATTGACGAGCTGCTGACACTGGACAATCCGTACAACTGTCCCCACGGAAGACCCACCATTATTTCCATGAGCAAATATGAAATCGAAAAGAAATTCAAACGAATTGTTTAGAATGTTTGGAAAAAGAAAGGCAGTCCTATGAAAAAGCCCCTTCTTATCCTCACCGGTCCTACGGCGGTGGGCAAAACCAGGCTTTCCATAAAGCTTGCAAAAGCGGTAAACGGAGAGATTATCTCCGCCGATTCCATGCAGGTCTACCGCTATATGGACATCGGCTCCGCCAAAATAAAACCCGAAGAAACAGAGGGCGTTCCCCATCATCTGATTGATGTGCTTGACCCGGAAGAAGAATTCAACGTGGTTACCTTCCAGAAAATGTGCAAAAAGTGCATGGAAGAAATTTACGAAAGAGGACATGTTCCCATCTTAACGGGCGGCACCGGCTTTTATATCCAGTCCGTCCTCTACGACATTGATTTTACGGAAAATGCGGAGGATACAACCATCCGCAACCGCCTCGAAAAAGAAGCAGAGGAAAAAGGGGCGGAATACCTCCACCAAAAATTACAGGAAGTGGACCCCGCCTCTGCGGAAGCCATTCATGCCAACAACATAAAGCGGGTCATCCGTGCACTGGAATTTTACGAACAGACCGGTGAAAAAATATCCCTGCACAACGAAACAGAGCGGCAGAAGGAAAGCGCCTACGCCTCCTGTTATTTTGTATTAAATGATGACCGGGAAAAGCTGTACGAACGGATAGACAGGCGGGTGGACGAAATGCTTGCCGAAGGACTGGTAGCAGAGGTAGAGGCACTCAAAAAAAGAGGCTGCACAAGAAAACTGGTTTCCATGCAGGGACTTGGTTACAAGGAAATTTTAGCATACCTTGACGGCGAATACAGCTTAGAGGAAGCCGTTTACCGGATCAAACGCGACACCAGGCATTTTGCCAAAAGACAGATTACCTGGTTTAAGCGGGAGAAAGAAGTCATCTGGATAAACAAACCGGATTTTTCCTATGACGATGACAAAATTCTTGACTTTATGAAAAAAGAAATGGAATCCAAAGGAATAACCGGCAAATAAAAGGGAAATACCGAAAAACGAAAGGCAAACAATATGAATCAGGAATTGAAAGCAATGTATGAAAAAATGGGGATTTCTCCCGAGGTCTGTCAGTTTACGGACGATATTTTAGAGGGCTTACGGGAAAGATTTTCCGTCATCGACGAAACGGCGGAATATAACCAGATAAAGGTTTTAAGAGCCATGCAGGAGCACCAGGTGTCCGAAGCCTGCTTACTTGGCACCACCGGCTACGGTTACAACGATTTGGGAAGGGATACCCTGGAAGAGGTCTACGCCTCCGTATTCCATACGGAAAGCGCTCTGGTACGTCCCCAGATTACCTGCGGCACCCATGCACTGGCGCTGGCGCTTATGAGCAACTTACGTCCCGGCGATGAGCTGCTTTCCCCCGTTGGAAAGCCCTACGATACGCTGGAAGAGGTTATCGGCATCCGTCCCTCCAAGGGTTCCTTAAAAGAGTACGGCATCAGCTACCGTCAGGTGGATCTGCTTCCTGACGGCAGCTTTGATTATGACAAGATAAAAGAAAACATCAACGAAAAGACCCGCCTTGTGACCATCCAGCGTTCCAAGGGCTACCAGACCCGTCCGACCCTGTCCGTAAAACGCATCGGCGAGCTGATTGCATTTATCAAGGGCATCAAGCCTGATGTTATCTGCATGGTGGACAACTGCTACGGGGAATTTGTCGAAAAATGCGAGCCCAGCGATGTGGGTGCCGACATGGTGGTGGGTTCCTTAATTAAAAATCCGGGTGGCGGTCTGGCCCCCATCGGCGGTTACATTGCCGGTAAAAAAGAATGTGTGGAAAATGCGGCATACCGCCTGACTTCCCCGGGACTGGGCAAAGAAGTGGGTGCTTCCTTAGGCATTTTAAGCGCTTTCTATCAGGGACTGTTTTTAGCTCCCACCGTAACGGCATCCGCCTTAAAGGGAGCCATTTTTGCGGCAAATGTCTATGAAAGACTGGGGTATCATGTGGTACCGGACAGTACGGAAAGCCGTCACGATATTATCCAGGCAGTGGAATTCGGCACCCCGGAGGGCGTCATTGCATTCTGTCAGGGCATCCAGGCGGCAGCCCCCATCGACAGCCATGTAACTCCGGAACCGTGGGATATGCCCGGCTATACATCGCAGGTGATAATGGCCGCGGGTGCGTTTGTGCAGGGATCTTCCATAGAGCGCAGCGCGGATGCGCCTATAAGAAAGCCCTACACGGCGTATGTGCAGGGCGGGTTGACATATGAACATTGTTCGCTTGCAGCTATGCTTGTGCTGACGGATCTTATAAAGAAAGGCATAGCGAAGCTTTAATATTCACGGTAAAGGCCGATGAGCTTGCCGACTATTTCAACATCGTTTATATCTACTATAATGGGCTGCATGCTGCTGTTTTCGGGCTGCAGCCTTATTTTATTGCCATTTTCATAGAATACGCGCTTTAGCGTTGCTGATTCGCCGGATACGCGCACAACGCCTATTTCGCCGGACTCAACGGACATGCCGCGGTGGATTATTATAATATCGCCGTCGTTTATTCCGGCTTCTATCATGCTTTGGCCCTGAACCCTAAGCATGAATACTTCAGTATCGTTTGCACCTTTAAGGAGGTGCTTGGGCATGACATAGTATTCCTGGATGTTCTCCACGGCAAGGATGGGTATGCCCGCAGCTACATTGCCGACCAGCGGCACGGATTGCATGTGTAAATCCGGTGAA
>OQVP01000859.1_pt1 | contig 11197 bp, 13 predicted proteins | sample 1691541 | NCBI WGS metagenome assembly OQVP01 (sample SAMN03418258, study PRJEB22391) | human gut metagenome | biome: human-gut; feature: organic feature; material: feces | host: Homo sapiens | place: Tanzania | collected 2013-01 | reverse complement strand
CCGTTTGTTGAAAGAAAATCGTCCTTATCTTTTTGAGGCGAAAAAGGCTTGTGAGCATTTACAGACTTCACTCGAAAGCATGGAGCACGCCCTAAAGAAAAATAATGACCTGGAAGTCAATGCTGAGGAATATACCACGCAGGAACTTTATAATATTCTTCTAAAAAAACTCTATGGTTATAACAAGGAGTACCAGAAAACAACCGCTGACATTCAACACCTGCAAAAAAAGGTCATTTCTCCAAAACGTGCCAAGCTGATTGCAGAAAACATTTATTCTAAAGGTGCATGGAAAAAATACAGGAAAAATCAGTGATGTAACCATTGGTATAAAAGAAACGGCAATAACTCTTAATGCATATGAGCCTATTCTGATTACCTCGCTGTCATTTGAGAATGTACCCATAAGTACATCGGGCATTATTTCAAAGCACAGTACACCGATAAGCATAAGTACCATTCCAAGTATAACCGAATCTTTTAGAGTTTTTCCGCATCTTTCTCTGTTTCCTGCACTGTAATTAAAACTGATAACAGGCACTATACAGGTCTGCATTGCACCGAGAGGAATAAAAAATATTGTCTGCCATTTATAATATAAACCCAAAGCGGTGACTGCCTGATCGGAAAATCCCTTTAATATTAGATTTAATCCGAATATATACAATGTGTATGCAGACTGCATAAGAATATTCGGAAAACCTAAGTGGTAAATTCTCTTTATGTATTCTTTGTATTTGGATATTTTCGGCGATCTTTTGCAGCCTTTTTTCATTACAATTAAAGCCGCCGCAATCTGTCCTACTACTGTAGCGATAGCTGCACCCGCAATGCCCAATTCGGGGAAAAATCCGATACCGAAAATTAACAATGGGTCAAGGGCAATATTAACAATAGCACCCGCAATTTGAGCAATCATAGGTATTTTCATATTTCCCGTCGCCTGCATAACTTTTGTCCAAATGCTTTCAAAAAACAAACCAAAGCTAAATACACAAACTATTCTGCCGTACACAATTACTTCATCTATAATTTCCTGTGAATTTGTCGATATTTGTGCATAAAACGGCATTATAAACCAACATATAAGAGCAAAAACAAACCACATTGCAAACGCAAGGAAATTTCCTACGCCTGCGGTTTCATCACTTTTTTCCTTGTTGTCAACACCGAGAAAATGCGCCATGAGAGTATTTATACCAACGCCCGTACCGACCGCAAGCGCAATCATCAACAACTGTATCGGATAAATTATTGACAGCGCCGTAAGTCCCGATTCTGAATAATTACCTATAAAAAAGCTGTCTATTATATTGTACAGTGCCTGTATAAGTTGGGCAAGCATAACAGGCGGTGCAAGTCTTAACAATATACTGAATATTTTATCATTGCCGAAATCCAATTCTTTTTTCTTTACCCTATCCAATTAAATTTGCCTCCACAAATCATTCAAATTCATATTTTAAAACAGCACAGTTCTTAACTCCGAAATTTGCATATTCAGCGTTAGTCATTTCATAGAAATATGAATTAATCACCCTTGATATTCCGTTGTGCGCAACAAGAATACAGGTTTCACCGCTCGCTTTTACATCATCAAGCAGATTATAAATTCTTTGTGCAAGGTGCAGCATAGATTCGCCGCCGTCATATCTGCAAATAAACTCACCTTTGGCAATTCTGAACTCATCACCGTTTCTTGGAGTTCCCTCAAATTTTCCGAAATTCTGTTCTGTAAGTCTTGGCTCTTCAAAAGCAGGAATACCTGTTATTTCTGAAATATGCATTGCCGTTTTTTTAGCTCTGATAAGCGGAGAATAAAGGATTTTATCTGCCTTTATGTTATCGTTTAAAATCCTTTTACCTGTTTCTATAGCCTGTTCATGACCCTTTTGCGTTAAGTCAATATCCGTAGAACCGCAAATTTTATTTTCAACATTCCATACGGTTTCACCGTGTCTTACAAAATATACACAGCTCATAAAATCATCCTTTCGTACACAAAACTTCCCTATATACTTTATCAAAATTTCACTGACAATTCAAGTTTTCGGCATAAAAAGTATTCCCGTAAAAGCAGTTTGGTACTAATTTTATACAAGTGCATAATATGTTATTGAGTAAACAAGCTCGGAAAGGAGAAATTTATGTGGACATTATCAATACAGTAATTTCAAGATACGCAATATCAAAATTTCCTGAAAAAACACCTCCGGCAATGGCATATGTTCCGTTTCAGGAAAGTAATCCAAAGACCTACTCCCCTGTTCAGGCGCTTGACGCAGGCACAGTTTTTCCGGAATTAAACAAGCCTTTTTACGGTAATAAATGCGGTGGTGTAAAAAATGACTGAAAGAGAAATTCTTTTAAAGAAAATATCAACATATCAATTCTCAATCCTTGATTTACAGATTTTTCTTGACACTCACCCATATGACCAACAGGTACTCTCGCAGATAAAAGAATGTAAAGAAAAACTTTTGCCCTTGATTGAAGAATACGAAGAAAAATACGGACCTTTACGCAAAGAGGCAAATACAGCTAATAAATGGCAGTGGGTTAAAAATCCTTGGCCGTGGGATAACGAGGAGGATTTGTAATGTTTGTATATGAAAAAAAATTGCAGTATCCCGTAAACATCAAACAAACCAATGCAAAACTTGCTAAAATCATTATTACGCAGTACGGTGGTGCATACTCCAAAACATATAAAAAACAGGCTGTCCGCTATAAAAGTGCGACAGCCTGTTGCTTTGATATTAATTATTTAAAGTGAAATAAACTTCGTAATCTTCATAATTCAATGAAATTGATTCAATTTTATCGCCGTTACGGTGAATATAAAAACTTGTTGTAGTTTCTCCGTCATCAAAAGCGGCGGTAATTGTATCGCCGTTTACAGTATACTTTCCGGAGTGCGTACCGTCCTCTGATGTGCCGGGTGTGAGCCAAAGCGAAAAAGTACCGTCATCCTTAAATGAAAGCGAGCCTTGATACGAAGTATAGCTTGTATTATAAACCTCTGCCATTTCCACTTCATCGCCGCTTGCATTTACAGCACTCGATGATACCCAATCTGTACCGACAATATCATTCGCTTTATTATGCATTGTAAAAATCAAAGCTACTACCGCTACGACAATTACAAGTAGAACAACAGTGACTGTAATTGCCTTTTTACGGTTAAATTTATTTTTATTATCGGTATGATTTACTTTGTTTCTTTTTTTATTCTTTTTGGTTTTGCTCATTAATTTGCACTTCCAATTTTAAAATAAACATCATATCCGACATAATCAATCTTTATTTCACTCGGAACATTGCCTTTGTACGAGATAATTTCCGCAGATTTATTTTTGTCATTTGAGTATGTCATATTAATTACGCCGTCAGTTACGGTATATGCACCATAGTTATACTCCGACTGGGTTATATTATCGGAAAAGAGTCCGTTTTTATCAAAGGTAATTCCCTCTCCGCCATATACCGAGCCGAAAACTTCTTTTACAGATGCATCACGCTTGCCTACATTGTCAAAAGCCTTATACGGATACATCTCTGCGTCAAAATTCAGATTTTTGTCCGCACTCTCTGCACCGCTTACTACAATTGCCTGTGTGGTCGGCTCAACAGAAGCTTCTTCCTTTTCAGTGCTTTCCTCTGTGGTTTTCTGTATCGACTGCTCGGTTGTTTCTTCTGTAACAGCCTGTGTGGTTTCTGCTGCCGTCGTCTGTTCTGTTGCAGCAATCGTTGTGTTATTGTTTTTATTATCGGAATTAAGTTCTCGCTGTACCGAATAAAAAGTAATACCGATAATTAAAAGCACCAAAAACGCAATTATAGCAATAAAAAGCCACAGACTTATTGTTATTTTAGGTCGTTTTTCAGCGTGTTTTGCTTTCATCAGATTTTCCCTCTGCTTTCTCTCTTTCCTTTTTCATCTTAATAATTACACTTCGCTTAACCATTTTTCCGTTATAGAAAATATATTCATCGCCGTCTTTATTCTCTTCGACATCAAGGTCAAGAAATTCCTCGGCTATCTTGTTTTCCTCATCTTCCTCGTCAATAAACTGACCTTTTCTTCTGTTATCCATTTTCTTATCAATTTTTTTAGAGCGTTTTTCTTTTTCTGTCATAAGGTTATACATTCCGGGATAAACCGAGGCATTTATAACATAAGAAGCAAGCGCAGGCACAAGTACAAACATAAGAATTGCGGTTGTAATTATAAGCGCAATACTGCTGTCTGTATTGCCTACAAAAATAAGAATTGTAGCGCAAAAAAGCACAATTACAAAAATACCGAATGTTGCAATAATATTATGCTTTAACTCACCGAATGACATAAGCGCACTGTTTTTATAAATATTTTTGAGTGACAAATCAAATGTAACTGTCATTGACGGCACATAAAAGAAAATAAAAAGAAATGCAACTGCAATAATAATTGAAATTATCAGGCAAACATAGAGCATTACAAGGAAAAACGAGTCTGCATTCGGCTGTGAAATTAATGCGCTGTACAGCCTTATTGAAAAATAACTGAATATAACCGCAAAGTATGTAATTACACCGTGAATTAAAAATCTTTTCCAATTGTTTTTTATGCCCTCAATAAATGTTTTGAAAACATCCACATTTTCTTTTCCTCTTGCAAGTCTTGAGGTAACAAGGGTTACGCCTGCAAAAAAAGGTGAAAGCGGAATAATCGAAAGCATAAGAATAAAATATCCGTTAAGTTTTAATGCACTGTCAAGAAAATAAAAAGCCGTGACCAACACCGCAAGCGGTACGGCAAACAATAGGTTTGTAAAAACTATTTTACCGAAATTATTAAATAGGTTGTTGAAAAAATCAGTCAAAGCGAACTTTGCTTTTTTCCCTGCCATTGTTCGACCTCCATAGGTTAAAAATTAAAATTCCCCGCAAAAACTCCCCATAATGCAGCGTCAAGCACGGCAGAAAGAAAAGCGAGTATAAGACAACTCACTCCCCTTGAAAGAAAGTCCGATATATACCTGTGCGAAGATCCGCCCATTTTTTTATCCGCTATAACCTGCCAAAACATATTTCCCGATGCGGTAAAAGCGGCGGAAGAAAATAAAATAAGTGCCAGACAAAATAAAAATGTTCCGGGCAACAGTACAAAAAGATAGAAAACTATACCTTTTAACGAATGAACCGAAAACAAATATCCGGCAGTAATTCCCGTACCGAAGCCCTTTAAAAACACAATAAAAGGCAGTACAGGGATTCCCCAAGGGGTTAATCCGAGTAAAAATACTGCGAACAAAAATATAAAATCAGATGCAAAGCAGGCACAAAATGTGTTAATTACATTTTGTGAAAGCCGTGCGTCAAGATTTGTAAAAAACAAAAAATCAAGAGAAGCAAGCATTTCCTTGTCGGCAGACATTGCATACACAGTTCCGCAGGCAAGTCCGACAATCAACATTGAAATAAACAATATATAAATTCCGTATCTCTTTATGTAATATTTTATATCTTGTGTTGTCAGAGAAAATCTGCCTGTTCTGATTAAATCTGTTTTTTCTTTTATCGAAAATATAAAGCCTTTCACAAAACATTCCTCCATATAATTATCCTTAATAAAAATATGCGGAATATTTTGCTTGTATGCTAATTATCTATTAATGTAATTACTTACCGAGCTCTTCTGCCCTCTTTGTGCAGGCAGCCATACCTTTTTTAACGGCATCATAAAAGCCGAGGTCTTTCATTGCATCAAGAGCAGCAATGGTAGTACCGCCCTTTGAACTTACTTTTTCAATGAGTGTATCAACACTGTCGCCGCTCTCTTTAAGCATTTTAGCCGAACCCTCAAGAGTTGCACAAATAAGATTCATTGCCTTGTCATAATCAATGCCGCACTCTTGAGCATAATCTGCCATTGCTTTTGCAAAGAGATAAATATATGCCGGGCTGCTTCCGTTTACAGATATAATCTCGTTCATATGCTCTTCTGCAATATATTCACAAACGCCGCTGCCCGCAAACATATTATAAACAATCTGTTTGTCTTCTTCGGAGATATTATCTGACGGACAAAGTGCAGACGCACCCTTGCCAAGCAAAAGCGGAGTATTCGGCATAACTCTTACTACAGGGCATTTACAATCAAGAAGATTCTGCACATATGCAATAGAAATACCTGCCGCAATTGAAACAAAAACTTTGTCAGCTGTTACCTGTGACTTTAATGCCTCAAGCACTTCGGGATAATTCTGCGGCTTAACAGCGAGAACGGTAATGTCGCTTTCAAGCATAACATCAGCGGCGGATTTTTTAATATTAATGCCTTTTTTGCTCATAATATCGCATTTTTCCTTGTCAAGGTCAAAAACATTAATAAAATCAGCCTTGCCGTCATTCTGTCCCATAAGACTGCCGATAATTGCAGTTGCCATATTTCCTGCACCAATAAAACCGATTTTCTTCATTATAATACTCCCTTTCAAATAAGTAATACCAATTAAATATTTATCACAATCCAAAGCTCGGGTTACGGGCGCAAGTATAACTGAAACCGTACTTGTTTTCGTAACCGTCCCTTATGTAATCACCGTAAAAGAATATTTCAGCCTCATCTACTCTTCTGTATAAAAGTCCCTCATAGCAATCGCCTGCCGCATGGTGATATGCAAAGAAATTCTTAGCATATGCAGACTGACTTACATTATCAAGACTTCTGCTTGCTGACATTACAGAGGCATAGTCGGAATAAATATATCCCACCGTGCCGTCACTCAATTTAATTTTATACCAATTATCATTATAAAGACTGCCGTCAACGAAAGTAAAGGTTGTACCGTAAGACATAAGGGATACAACAGAATAAGATGTTGACGCTCCGCTTCTCAAATTTACGCCGTCACCGCTTACATAGCCTTGAGCATTTGCAGACGGTTTTAATGCAGGCTGATATGCTGTATTAAGTAAAGTGTCCGACAAATCGCTGTCATTGTCAAGCGCATATGCTCCTACATTATATGTAAAGCACACAAGTGCATCGAACTGCTGTTGGTTACACTTTACATTATTTGAAATCATAAACTTATTAACTCGAGAAGTATATCCGCCACTGTTTACGGTTTGGCATAGATAAGCATATGCCTCGGTTTTTGAAAGATTATTGTAAAATTGTTCGCCAGACCACACAACCTTGCCATAACCTAATGTTGCGTCACCCGTAATATAATCAGGTGTTACTGTAGGCAAAAATCCCTCATAATTTGCGATAAGAGAGATTATTTCATCGCTTGCACGGCGTTCACCGAGAACCGCAGTTGTAGTATCGGTTGAAGTTGTAACAAAAACTTCGCCCTCTGCATCATCTTCGACAGTTCTGTAATAGTTTTCGTCCTCTGCGAGCGAATACGCTGTATAGTTCCATGTACCCGAAGTATCAAGCACAGTTTTTGCAGACCAAATAATATTGTCGCCGTCTTTCTTTATTGAATCGGCGTGAAGCGTATAGCTTTCTTTTCCATTGGATATCGTAAAATACAAACCACGCTTTGTATTATCGGTTATGGCATTCAAAGTAACAAGGCTGTTAAGAGGCGCCGAATTAGGTGTGGCATATACGAAACGAACAGGCGCAGTTTTTTCTACAGTTACAATACAGGTACCTGCACCGTAGCTTGTTTCTGCCGAAATTACGGCAGTACCCTCGCTCTTGGCATATACAACACCGTCGCTGACTGTAGCTACATTTGAATTTGAAGTTTTCCAATCTACATATGAATCTGTGGTAAGAAAAACAGATTTATCTTTATTTATATGAACCGCAGAATCGGAAATACCTACATAACTTCCGCTTGTAACCGTTACATAGCAACTCTCTGATATTCCGTCATATCTTGCGGTAATAACTGCCGAACCCGCAACTTTTGCATATAAAAGTCCGTCCGAAGTTACAGATACAATATTAGAATTTGATGAAGCAAAGTTTACATTACCTTTTGCGCCGTTTACATACAAAGTGCTGTAGTTTCCTTTGTACATACTAAGACTTGTCTTTGAAAGTCCCGACTTTTGCGGTTCATCAGCATTAAGCGTTACATAATCCGCATAAACATATCCCCTTGTACCGCTGCTAAGTTCAATGTAATACCAATTACCGCTTTTTGAAACAGCGGTAATTTTTGTACCGTAGTCAAGAGTAGCAATAACAGAATAATCTGTACCCGCACCCGATCTCATATTTACATCACTTGCATTTATGTAACCTGTTCCGAGAGTATCTGTAACCTCTTTTGCGGCAGCATATTCATAGTAAATATATCCCTTTGTACCGTCCGAAAGAGTGATTTTGTACCACTCGCCGTTGTACAGAGTTCCGTCGTCAAAGGTAAATTCTGTTTTGTATCCCATAACAGTCACAACACTGTAGCTTGTACCCGCTCCCGAACGAAGATTAACTCCGTCATCATTTACATAACCTGTCGCTCCTGCCGTCACACTTGCGCTCACAGCCTGCTCTGTCTGTGAAAGTTCAGCCGCATTTACGGGAAGTGAAAAAAGCAACAATACGGCGGCAAGAATCGGGACTATTAATTTTTTTGCGCTTACTTTTCTCATAATTCTACCCCTCTGTCATTTTCTGTATTTTGGTTTTATAAGCTTGTTTCTGAGTACAACTATATAATATGTAACGAGTTTTGTTGCCGCCAAGTCATAAATTGTAAAGAATATATTTCCTGCAAGCAAGAAAATCCACGGTACATACATTCCGCCTATAGTGTATTCCTCAGCAGGCACGGCAAGTAAAAAAGTCGCTATAAAAAATGCTCCTATTACCGCTGCATTGAATACCGCATATTTAAGCACAAACTGTACGGCTCTTGTTTTTATTTTTCCCTCTATTGCACCTTTAATTATCGGATAATAACCGAAAAACATAATGTAATATACAACAGCTTCCTTGTCGCCCGCAAGGAAAAGCGAAAGCAGTGAAACACATATAAATGCGCCCCACGCCCACTTATGACCTGCTTCGACTACAATCACCATAAGCACAATTCCTGCCATACAAGGAAAGGCAAAAGTACCGAGCGGCACTAATGATGTGAGCATCATAAAGACAAGCGAAAGTGCCGACAACACACCCGAAATTGTAACTTTAAAGGTTGTTTTTAACGGACTTGAAGATGACTTTTTCATATTAACAGCCCATTCTGCAACAGTTGCAAAGGCAGTTTGTAAGACAGTTTACACAAAGACATGTGGTGCAGTAATCACACATAGCACCGTCACCTGTATTTGGTGTACCTTGAGTGTAACCGCCGTAATTATAAGCCCTCTGATTATTCATATTATTAAGAGCCGCACGGTACTCCTGATTGTTAGGGTCCATATTTACAGCCTGTGTAAAGTAAGAATAAGCCTGATTTGCCCAACCTTTGCGATATCCACACATACCTTTAAGGTAATGCCATTCTGCATCACGGTACTGTTGCTCTGTATTATCAAGAATCTGTTCGGCCTCATTAATCATATTGCGCTGAATATAAATTCTTACACCGTGAAATCTTGTGGATTGGTTAGAATATCCGCTGGTTGCATTTGAAGTTGAACCCGAGCCTCTGCCCTTTTGCCTTAATTGATTTATTGTATCGTAAGCCTCATTGATTTCCTTCATTTTTTGTTCGGCAACATCTGCAAGCGGACTGTCCGCATAATTGTCGGGATGATATTTTTTGGCAAGCTTTCTGTACGCTGCTTTAATTTCTTCATCGCTGGCATTTTCAGATACGCCAAGAACCTCATAAGGATTATTCATCTTTACTTCCTTTCTGCGACTCAAAAGATTTGTCCGAGTCCTTTTGGGTTTTATCTGTAATTTTATTCTGAATTTTCGGGAATCCTCTAAGCATCATATTGTCAAGTATCCCCTTAAAACCGTTTATATCAAGTAAATTATACGCATCATATGCCCTTGCAAGGCACTGATTAAGAGTGAGCGAAATAATATTGTTGTCTAAAGTTAAACCGTCCTCTTGTATAAAAGGGTTAAAACTTAATGACTTAGCGTCTTTTTCCATATCGTCTGCCGCATCCATAAGATAAATCCATCTGCCTATATTATATCCGTATTCGTATAAAACTCGGCTCTCGGTTTCGTCATTACCGTCTTTTGCAAGGATTTTTCCGAGCATTTGAGCTGTCGGGTCTGCCGAAATATCAACGGAAGCGCTTTTATCCTGTTCAATAACAGCTTGTCTTTCCATCATTTCAGCCACATATTCGTCAATCCACGGATAACGCTTTTTAGCTTTCTTTCTCTGATGTGAGAAAAACGGCTTAATCATTCTCGAAAACAGAGATTTAAAAAATCCGCTGTCATTTATATCATCAATAAGTTTGTAGTAAACGGTAATAATTGAAAAAGCCGCAGCCTTTTGGTAATCGTCATTTTTGCTGTAAGCAAAATTACATCTTTTAAGAGGATTACAGGTACATCTGCCTTTCTTAAAACCGCCGCACGAAGAATGTAATGACATCAAAAGCATTGCGTAAAAAGTACAGTCATAGCTCAATGTAAGACGAGTTAAAAAAGAATAATCTTTACCCATTTGCTTGCAAAGTCCGCAGTAAACAGCCTTATATGTTTCAAACTCTTTTACAAGAAGTTCCTCTTTTTCAATCTGTAAATAACCGAACACTGTATTACTCCTATATTATTACTCACATTATACTATACTATATTTCAGGGTAAAAAGCAACAGTAAGTATGCCGAAAATAAGTGATTATTAGGTGAACAAGGGTATTGCAAAAATCTATAATTAATTATAAAATATAAAAATATAAGTATTTATAAAGCTAATAATTCACTAAGAGGTTTATTTATGAATGTATATGACTTTGATAAAACAATATATGACGGCGACTCAACCGCCGATTTCTATATTTTTTCTCTAAAAAGGCATAAAAAAATTTTATTGCTTGCCCCCTCACTTATCGGTGCTTTTCTTAAATTCTATGTCTATTCTAACATCTACATTTTTAGAGGTCAAATCCAAAATAGCTGACAGCGTTATTGTACGAAATTCCGCAAATGATTTCTTCCAGAGTCTTATAATCTGCCGGATATTCTCCGTTCTCAACCCATCCACCGATCAGTTCACAGAGGATTCTGCGGAAATATTCATGTCTGGTATAGGACAGGAA
>OQVP01000858.1_pt1 | contig 11201 bp, 6 predicted proteins | sample 1691541 | NCBI WGS metagenome assembly OQVP01 (sample SAMN03418258, study PRJEB22391) | human gut metagenome | biome: human-gut; feature: organic feature; material: feces | host: Homo sapiens | place: Tanzania | collected 2013-01 | reverse complement strand
TGTATTCAAGGGAAAGCACCGTTGCTACTTTGAAGTAGGGAAAGATATGGCATATCTTCCTCTGGAATCTGCACGTTGGCATAGGTCACGAAGCCATCTTTCGGCAGTATAGTCTTCCATCCGAGGAAGCGGTTAGTCGTGTCATTATATTCTATCGTCGCCCCTCCACCGATACTGCTATATCTATCCATCTGCACCATAGTGCGGGCATCTGTCACTCCTATACCACGAAGCGTAGGTTTCACTTCCTGTATCGTGCCGTCAGGATTGAAGAAAAGGGAGTCGGCACAGACTGATCTGTTCTTGTCAAACCAAGGCGAATAGGCATTATTATGATAGAAGAGGTACCACTGTCCTTTGTATTCCACGATGGAATGGTGATTGGTCCAGCATCCATTCTCATGCTCTTTCATGATGATACCTTTGTATTCATAAGGTCCCATCGGCTTGTCGCTCATAGCATAAGCGAGACATTCGGTGCCATTTTCTTTGCGTACCCAAGGGTAAGTGAGGTAAAACTTACCATTTCTCTCGAATGCGAAAGGGCCTTCCTTGAAGCCTTCGGGCAGTCCTTCCACCGCATGACCGTAGAATTTCATGCCATTTGGCGCTTCAGTAGGGTTTTGCAATTCCTCGTCAGCAAGCTCGATGAGATTATCTTTCAATCTTGCCATACGCAGTCCGCCACCTCCCCAGAAGATGACATTCTCGCCATTGGAGGCCTGTAGCACACACGGGTCGATGCCTGCAATACCTTTTATATTGTCAGGCAAGGCTTTGTATGGACCATACGGATGGTCGGCTGTCGCCACTCCGATACCAAATCCGCGGCTTCTTGCATCCTTGTCGGTGGCGAGAGGCTTAGGAGCATCGGGGAAATAGAAATAATATTTGCCATCTTTCTCTACGCAGTCCGGTGCCCACATAGAGTAAGCCTTTGGGTTGCCCCATGGCACTTGCCCCTGGGAAAGAATCACTCCGTGGTCGGTCCAGTCGGTGAGATTGTCGGAAGAGAAGACATGATAGTCTGCCATGGAAAACCATTTCTTTTCTGGTTCCACGGGACTAATGATGTCGTGAGATGGAAAAAGGTAAATTCTGCCATTGAATACCCTTGCTGTTGGGTCTGCCGAAAACTGATGATTGATAATCGGATTCTGCGCTTTTGTGGCGGAGACGGCAGTTGCCAGAATGGACATTATGGCAATTTGCTTTAAGATTGTCATTAGGGTTAGATTTTGGGTTTTGGAATAATCCGATGGTAAAGTGTCGGATGTGAGTCAGTATTGTGGTTACAAAATTACGGAAAAATGGGGAAAAACTCTAATTATAATGTTGCAGAAACTTGTCGCATTGTTTCATTTTTGGCAAAGAATGGAGATAGAGGGCTATTGTTCGATTTTTCCTATTGGGAATTATTTGCTGATTATGGTTTCAGACGTGAGAAATGAAATATCCCCAAAATATCGACTGTTAGAAAATTGTGGCATTTCCAGAAAAATCGTAATCAAATTGCAGAGTTTTGCTTACAGTTTTCTGACGCATAGATGCCGGGATACAAAAGCATAGATATTACGGGGTAAAAGCATAGTTATTACGATCTAAAAGCATAGTTATTACAGGGTAAAAACGATGCTTTCAGTTTGTAATATCAATGCTTTCGTTTTCCGACGGCATTGCCATGATTTGGGAGAAACTTTTTGTTCTGTTTTTCCCTACTGGCAAATTACGTTATTAGAGACGAAAAGACCAGAGGAAATCACTCTATGGTAATGACGAAACCTCCACGAGGCTGACACTTTATCTTCATGTCTTTTTCGCCGATTTCATTGCATGAAACAAGGTTCCAATTGCTCTTGCTCCTATCGTTGGAATCAAGGAAAAGATGGGCTTTCTTCTGTTTCTTTACATACTTCTTAAGAAGCGCGAAATCGAGCGTCTGCTCTTCATCTGTACCATTGATACCTGCCACATACCATTTATGCCCTTTTCTGCGTGCCATCACCACATATTCGGCAGGATAACCTGATATGAGTCGCGTCTCATCCCATGCTGTAGGGAGACTGGAGAGGAAGTCTCTGACTGCCTGAGGTTGGGCAAGGAAACTCTCAGGACGGTCTGCCAGATGCTGGATGCCAGACTCGAATATGACCGTGAGTGCCAATTCATGGGCATGAGTGGTGATGTGTGGATGCTGAGAGTCGGAGAATGCGCATGGGGTATAGTCCATCGAACCGATGACATTACGAGTAAATGGCAACGTGGCATTATGCCTTGCTGCCTTGTCGGTGAATGTAGGGACATTATTATACCATTCTGCTCCATAGACGCCCTCGGTGCTTACAAGGTTAGGATAGGTGCGTTGCCATCCCCGAGGAACTGTTGCACCATGGAAATTGACGAGCAGATGATGCTTTGCGGCACACTCAAGAAGTTCTATCATGTATCTTATATTGAGATTGTTGTCACCGGAAAAGAAATCAATCTTCACACCCTTGACACCGATTTTCTCACACCATGCGAACTCTTTCTCCCGGTCGTCGGGATTATTGAGTCGGAATTTCGGACCCGGTGCCCCGTTTATCCAGCCGACAGAGGAATTATACCAGATGATTGGCTTGATGCCCGCTTCGATACATTCCTTGACTGCATCTTCTATGGTCTTACCTTGATTGGATGCAATCTTTGGCATTTCATCCCATTCTGCATCAATTAAAACGTAAGGCAACTTCATCTTTACAGCCAAATCAATGTATTTCCTTATTATATTTATATCATTGGAACCATGATTATACGCCCAATAAATCCACGAAGCAACGCCTGGCTTGATCCACGAGGTATCTTCTATCCTGCATGGATCCGAGAGGTCGGTTATCATGGTGGACTCTACCACATCTGCGAGTGAACCTATTATCACCGCTTTCCATGAACTCTGCTGTGGATTGTTCTCCTTATTTTTATCGGTAACAATGAGAAATTTGCCCATTTCACCGGTGCTGTAAAGGCTGGAAGCGGCATTGTCCTTGTGGAGATCTGCCTCTGAGAGCAATGCGAAAAGACCGCCTCTATACTCGAAAAGGGAAGGAAAGCCGAAGCGTTCCCCGTCCTTTACCGCTCTGTCTCTCGGGAAGAAGCCTTCATAGGAGTCCGACCACTGCATCAGCCAGTTGTGGGCTGCAGAAGAGAAATCCACATTGACCGGTGTCTCCGAATGGATATTCATGCTCTCACGACCGAGCTTGCGGAAAGCCACGCCATCATCGCTTACTCTTACAAGTAAGGTTCCGTTGCCTTCTATACTGTAAACTCCCTCCACGGCACTAACCTTGATATGCGATTTCTTGCCGAGAACCATGTCATAGGAGTCCTTTACCTTCTTCTTGTCATTCAGTCTTATATATGGGTAATCTGCCGTGAAGACATTCTGCCACACTCCGTTGTGCTTGTATTCCACACGCAGTTTGCTGTCCTTGGCATACGCCTTGACCTTTCCATTCGGTGAGGTCTGGGCAGAAACGCTGACAGATGCAAGCGAGAGAAGGAGCAGGAAGGCTGCCTCTTTCACGCGGTTTACGGTTTCCTTTGTCAGTATCATAGCTTCACTCTTTTTGGTTTTCCTTTATATTTGATAGTCTTTTCTCCACTTGGAGTCTTGACGATAAACTGGCGTTTTTCAGCCATTCCATCGTAGTTTCCTGCGGTTTCACCGATTTCAAGGGTACTTTCTGCATCATTCCAACAGAAGCGGATAGTGGTATATGCACCTTTTTCGAAATTATAGTTGTCGCCTTCGTCCTCATAGAGCGTGAACTCTGCATCCTTTCCTGGATAGACATTGATGGTGACTGGCTTGCCCTTCTGCGCATCGGAGTATTCTGCCACCTCGGTAGTAGGGATTATCGAACCGGCACGAACAAAGACATGAGCCTTGCCTATCTCCGTCTGCTGCTCTATCCACTGACCTCCTTCATACGTCTTTCCATCGTTGCAATCGTACCATTTCTCTCCTTTCGGGAGGTAAAGACGGCGGGTATGGCTCTCGGAGAGAGGTCTGGTGACTGGGCATACGAGGTAGTCACCGAACATATACTCGTCTTTCATGTCGAGCACGGCATCATCTTCCGGAAAATCAAAGGCAAGCAAGCGGGCCATAGTGTAACCTTCTCGATGCTGTTTCCATGCCATACTATATATATAAGGTATGTTACGATAACGAAGACTTATCATACTTGAGATGGCATCATAAAATATTGTACCTTTTTCTCCAAATTGCCATATCTCGCGCGGAGTGTCACTACCGTGACTTCTCAGCATCGGAAGAAAGGTAGCCCATTGAAACATTCTGACATAGTATTCCTTGTAGGCATCATCCCTGACGCCATTCTGAAATTCTCCCTTGTAAAACCACCTTCTACCATCGTCTTTCGTGAAGAAAGAACCTACATCTACCGTCCAATAAGGATTACCGGTTGCCATATAATTGAGTCCGGCTGGTATCTGTTGGCGGAAAGATTGCCATGAAGCGTGGGTATCGCCATTCCATACTATCGTACCATATCGTTGCTGACCAGCATAGGTGGAACGAGTAAGATTGACTACTCGCGGTCCTCCACCATACCTGTTGGCTGTCGCAGCACGCTGATTCTCATATATTCCCATAGAGTGATAGAGCGAAAAGAGACTGCTGCGCTCTACTCCAAGGGCTTCGCTGAGCACATCTTTATTGAGCATCCAGCGGTATTCATGGTCGTCCCAACTATATGGAACGGACTCATCATGGAGGGAATGCTTGGGGATTTTGTTCCAATCGCCATCAAGGGGCTCGCTGGAATCACACCACCATGCATCAAAACCATTGGCAAAAAACTCATCATTGGCATATTTCCAATAGAGCTTACGGGCTTCTGGATTGAAGGCATCATAGATATCATGCTCCAGCATCATGCCTCTCTGCTTGAAATCATCAGCTTCAGGACACCATTGAGGATTAGGCCAGATGCTAATCATCAGTTTTGCGTTCATGGAATGCACCGAATCTGCAAGGGTCTTTGGCGATGGATAGTACTTTGGATTCATCTTCATATAGCCCCATCCCTGTGGCCAGTAGTTCCAGTCCTGCACTATCATGTCGATAGGCACATGCCTACGGCGATATTCACGCAATGTTTTTATTATATCATCAGATGACACGTAGCGCTCTTTCGACTGTGTATAGCCAAACAAATAACGTGGCATCATGGAGACATCTCCCGTAAGGAAACGATAATTTTCCACGATTTCATCGAGGTTTTCGCCTTTGATGAAATAGTAGTCAAGATGCTTTGCACCTTCGAGTTGCATCGTGGTGACGTAACAATCTGCAGTTCCTGTTTCCTTGTTATCCGCCTTCCGGCTCTCAAACTTCATCGCACAACCGGCATCAAAGAGCAGACCGTAACCCTTGGTAGATAGAAGCATCGGAACGAAAGCCTTGAGATTGTGCTGAGTAAGCCATAGCGTCTTACCCTGAAGATTCAAATAATCCTCCATGTGTGCTCCAAGACCATAGAGTGCTTTCTCGTTTTCTGCACAGAAAGAGACATAATAGCGGGTGCTTATTCCTATAGTATCACGGCGTATTATATCCTTCACAGTCACCTTGCCGTTAGCAGTTTCCACTGCACGAGCGGATTTTTCATCATATACAATGCGCTCCTGCACTGAGGGTTCTGCCTTTAGATATTTGCCATTTGAGTCAAGAATCACATTACTCTGCTTATCCTTGAAGGTGAGACTTCCTGTCTGCTTATCCATAATGACGGTAAGCAATGAAGAACGAAGAACTAATTGCTCGGCGGTTTCCGATTGTTCTACCTTCACATTTTGAGGCGAATAGACGCAGATGCCGGTGTTATTATTTTGGAACTTGCCATCTTGGTCCCACTGCACACGGACTATTGAAGGCGTGACAAAAGAAAATCTCAGCTTTGGATTAGCATTTATTGCCAACCCGAAGCTGAGAATTATGTAAAGAAATATGTGTCGCATATAATGAAAAAACATTACTGGAGTTTCGCCAGTATCTATCAAGCTGACAATCAGCAATAAAATATCAATAAATAAAAATAAACAAATATATTTTTCTATTTTTTCTTTATTTTTCTATATTGATGTTTTAATCTTCCCCACAATGGTGGGGACTGAGGGGGTTGCCGCTTTTTTTAGTTTATCAGGAACACCTTCTCCACTCCATTCCATACGGCTGTCACCGTGGCTCTGCCATCCGTTATCTTGCCTACCGTCACCTTTACGGTAGGGTCGGAAGAGGTGGCAGTGATGACAGAATTGTCGGTCAGGCGTCCATAGACCTGATAATGATTGGTCTGGGTGTAGCCATTCTGATTGGTAGAGAGGATAGGATTGGCTGGGATAACGAGGTTGTTACCGTCTGCCTTGATGGTAATCTGTGGCACTACAGGGGCTGATGGCTGGATGTTATCGTTGGCAAAAGCGAGTCCGTGGAGGTCGAAGAGACCCTGCGGACGAGCATTCTGCTGATTGCGATTGCCCCAACGAGGCTGCTCCGACGCCTTATACTCTGGACCTTCCACCACGAGATATATGCCATGCTTGCCTGTAAGTCCTTCCACTCCTGGCACTTTGACGCTGTGGGTGACACGCTGTCCGCTCTTAGGATTCTTCACCTCGATGCGTCCTATCTCCTTTCCGTTCCATGTAGAGTTGGCGTATGGTCCGTCCAGCATCACCTTTATGGTGTATTGCTGACCGCTTCCTTCGGTTATATCGAGTTGGATGCGGGTGCCATCGCCTTGCTTTGTGCCAGCAAAAGCCTTGCATCCTTTGGTCTCTTTGGCAAGTCCGCCAAAGCCGAAGTACTTGAATCCCACGATGCTGCCATTCTTCAGTCCTGCAAGGTCCATAGAGTTGTTCCACACATCTCGCTGATCCTGCATCGCATTATGGTCGGTCACGTAGCACGCAATGCCTGCTGAATAATACTTATAAGGGTCGAGTCCGAAGATTTGGAAGCCTTCTGAAGTCACTTCAGCACCGGTATAGTGGTCGCCATTGGATGCTTTTGCCGACCATTCATTGCCTTTCACGTATGGATCATAGCCTATGATGCGCACTTTTCCGCCCTTAGCCACAGACTTTTTGTCCCATTCTATCTTGACAGGAGCCACCATTGCCTGGCGTGCATTGCCGAAACCACGCGGCGGACGATGATAGAACACATACCATTGACCATTGATTTCCTGAAGCGAACCGTGGGTATTATGCGCCCAATTGGTAGTTATCAGTTTGCTTCCATCCTCATTTAGCACGACACCACGTGAATCTACGAGCACTCCTCCTGAGCGCCAAGGACCTAATGGACTGTCTCCGTATGCGTAACGGAGGGCTGAATTGGTGGAGCCAAGACCGTAATCAGGACCACTGTAGCCTGAGAACACCATGACATACTTATTGCCTACCTGGCGTATTGAACTGGCTTCAAAGAAATTAAACTCACCTGGATTCTGTCCTTTATATAGTGCTGGATACTCTGTACCTTTCGGATCGCGCACTTCTCCATAGCGCAGAGAGGCTGGAATGAAGTAATCATGAATCTTAGTGCCTGGACGAACGGAGTACATAGTGTTCTGATCAAGCTCTGCTGCGGTGGAATGTTGGAAACCATAGAATACGTATGCTCGATAACCTTTATCGAAATCCTTATCCTTTTTGTCAGTGATATTCTCGATAAAAACTGATGGATCGAAGTCAATCATTGAGCCTGGGAGACACTGACGCTGGTCTTTCGTGAGATTTATCGGTGTGAAAGGGCCGTCAGGACGGTCTCCTTTCGCCACCATTGGCACGCGACGATAGCCACGGGAGTGAGGATAGAGATAGTAAGTCTTCTTTCCTGTCTTCTTGTCCTTTACCTCAACGAGGTCTGGAGCGAACATTGTGTCCCACTGACCATCAACATAATGCGTAAAGATAGCGCCCTCATCACGCCATTTGCTGAGGTCTTCCACCGGTGCAGACCACATTCTAATGTCCGGACCACAGTACTCCGTGTTCTTCACATCATGCGAACCGATGATATAAGCGCGGTATTTTCCAGGGTTGTCTGGGTCTTCAAATACTCTTGGCTCACCGTCAGGGATGTGCTCCCACAGTGGGAGATATGGGTTCTGCGCATTTGCCGAGAACAATGATGCACTCAGCAGGGCGCAAATCGAGAGGGTTTTCTTTAGGATTTTCATTAATGTTAGTTTTGATTTATGTTTAGATATTCTGTTGTTTCATTGTATTTCATCACATACGTCATGCTTTATCGCATGATGTGGCATATATTTCAATGGTATGACAGAAGATTATTTTCCACGTGCCTTATTGAAAAAATCTACCATCTTCTTGAGGTTTTCCTCAGAATACATATTGAATCCGTGACCTCCCTCAGGCTGGAAGATGCAGTCAATGCCCTTTACTTTGTTCTTGGTGAGGCAGTCCCACAGTTCCTTTCCCTGACAGCAGGGCACTACATTGTCCTTTTCTCCGTGGCATACCATGATAGGAACGGTAGCATCATTAATGAAATATGCCGGAGAGAGAAGTCTGTAAGCATCTTCATTGCCCTGATACGGGAAGCCCATGAGCTGGTCTTCGGGAGCAGGATGCTGCTTTTTTATCCCGTCACAGTCCATGTTCATGAGGTCAATAGGTCCTGACCACTCACAGCAGGCATTGACGATACTGCTCATGGCGGTGTATTCACCGAGCGAACCCTCAATGTCTGTCTCCGTCTTGCCAAGTCCTGCCACCTTCACGCCATTCGTTGCAGCGCAGAGAGAGGCGAGATGGGCACCGCTGGAGAAGCCGGAAGTACCGATGAAATCGGCATTAAAGCCATATTTATCCGCATTGCCGCGCACCCAACGCACTACAGCCTTGATGTCGTTGATCTGTGCCGGGTACTTCGCATCATTGCTGCTGCGGTGATTGGGGCATACTATTGCATAACCTGCATCGAGCAGAGCCGCACAGATAGTGTTGATGTCTGCCCATCCCTTACTGTTGTTGCTGAACCAAGCAGAGCCATAGATGTGGATGATGACGGGATAACCCTTCTCCGGTTTCACCGTTTTTGGGATATAAACGTCGAGGGTATGATAGGCCTGAGCATCGCCTGCGTAGTTGATGTCAGCGATTTTTTCCGCATACTGCGCCTGTTTCTGGCTTTGCTGGTTGCCTCCGAAACCGAAATTCTGGGCGGTTGCTGACAGAGAAATCACTGCTGACAACAGGAGGAGGGACAGTCTTTTCATTGTCTTCATAAGGATATAGTCTTTTAGTCGGGTGTACCTTTCCTTGACATACTGCCTAAAAAGGGAATCGTTTTTTCAGGAATTACTTCATTTTCTTGTTCTTTTCGATAGTCCACTTGTCACGCTTGAGTATGCCGCAGTCACTACCCTGGAACATCTTTGCCGCCTTTTTGCTGCCCTTCAGCTGCCAGTCGAGCCACGCAATGGCAGGGAAACGGAACTCACCTCCGTGTGGCTGGCGGTAAGTACCTCCGTGACCGACGGGGTAATTGATGGCAACGGCAGGCACATGGTCTATGCGGTGGAAGTCATCCATACCGTTTTCGTATGCAATATCTTCCTTTCCACCAAGGATATAGATGATAGGACCGTGGATTTTCTTCAGCTGTTCCTTGCCGGGCATAGGCATACCGGGCATTGCAATGGAAGCATCCTTGAAAAGACCGCTGTTCATTATCATGTAAGTAGTGATGCGTTTGTCGGCACAGTTGTGGAGAGTCTGGAGACCACCGCATGACATTCCCGCAGCACATATTGCCTTCGTGTTCACCTTTCCGTAGAGAGGACTGTCCTTATCTGCGTTCTGCGCAATGGCCCAGTCGATGGATTCTATCTGCTGCTGCGCCGTGGAACGCTCGCCATCGTATGGCTTTTCCTCCATCGGAATAAAGCCCGTAGCTATGACGAGGTAGCCTTGTGACGCTATCTCGTTAAGGAACTTGAAGTGCTCCCAAGGGGAATTGACGCACGCTCCGTTGCCCCAGACGAGTACGGGGAGAGGATTTTTCTTGTTGAAAGCGGAGAGATCCTGCGGCATGAAGACCGTATGCTCCGGCAGACCGCATATCTCCTGCATGACAGCCTTGTGCTTTCCCGTTCCTCCCTCCTCGACAACGAGCGACCGGAGCACGTCTCCTTTCCTGAGAGGTGTCATCTGCCACCAGTCGAAATTGAAGAGATTCTTCTTCTGCATCTTGCCTGCCTTGAAGACAAAGTACAGGTCATGCTTTCCTGTCACCAACTCAAGAGGGGTGGAGAACTCCCTATACTTAAACTCAGTGTTGGGAACATCAACCTTTCCGATAAGCTTTCCCCCGATGGAATCGATGCGTATCTCCATCGTTCCGCCGTAGAGAAGGGCGGAGCAAGAGGCCGTAAACCGAGAAGCGCCATTGGCGAAATTCACTCCTTTCACGAGGATGTACTCGCCATCATCAATGTCGGTGACAAAGAGAGTTGGGTTCCATGGACCTGAAGGATTAGCGCGAGTGGTGCGAAGACCATATCCCCATGCCATCGTCTCTGCCTCAACGCGACGGTAAGGATTGAAAGAGCCCACCTGTTCGAGCTTTGCATGAAGGAAATAAGGCAGTTCCTGAATGGTTCCATCTGGATTGTAAGTCATCTCTGCCGCTGAGCAGCTACGCTGTTCCGCATGACGACTGGTCTCAAAACGGAAGACATCATAACATAGACCGAAGCAATAAGACTTGCCTTTGAATTCTATAATGCCCGGATGATTGCCTCTGGTCTGCGGAGTATGGTCCATAATGTGTCCTTTCCACTCCCAAGGACCATCAGCATGATCAGACATGGCGTAGCCAATTCCTTCAGGGCAGCAGGTGGAAGCAAAAGCCATATAGTATTTCATCTTACCTTTCGCATTCTTTCTACCCCAAAGCCATGGTCCTTCCTGATAGTCCTTTACCTTAGGATGCTCTATCACCTCACCGGAATAGGAAATCATATCCTCATTGAGACGCACCATATAAAGGTTTGGATTGCCCCAATACAGATACGCTTGACCATCTGTATCAATCCATACTGTAGGGTCAATGTCATACCAATGCTCCTTATTCCATACGAGAGGCTTGCCCAAAGGAT
>OQVP01000857.1_pt1 | contig 11208 bp, 8 predicted proteins | sample 1691541 | NCBI WGS metagenome assembly OQVP01 (sample SAMN03418258, study PRJEB22391) | human gut metagenome | biome: human-gut; feature: organic feature; material: feces | host: Homo sapiens | place: Tanzania | collected 2013-01 | reverse complement strand
GAAGGAGCTGGAGAAGGCCGAGATCACCCTCAACAAGAATATGGTTCCGTTCGACACCCGTTCTCCGTTCAAGACATCCGGAGTCAGGGTCGGCACACCGGCCATCACTTCCAGAGGTTTCGTGGAGAAGGACATGACCGAGATCGTCGAGCTGATCGACACCGTTCTCAGCGCCGTGGCCAAGTACGCCGATGTTGTCAATGGTGTCTCCCAGGAAGGAGCCGAGGAGTACGCCAAGGTTCTTGAGACCGTAAGGCACAAGGTCCACAACATGACCGCAGGCCGTCCTCTGAACAAGTACTAGCGGATCTGCCCCCAAAGGCAAGTGACATAGCGTTACACGCGATCAAGGAGGAGAACCCGGGCGGTTCTCCTCTTTTGCATATTCATTTGCATATTCATGGATTTTTTGCGGTTTTATTTTTCATTCGTATCTTTGCATCCGCAAAAAGGGTCCGGCCCTCTGACAAAGGAATGGCCCTGTGTTCTTGAAACCACGTTAAAAACAAGAAGAAAACATGTCAAAATCTACAAATCAACAGCGTGAGACGCTGTCTGTTACCTACGTCTGGATGTCAGTGGCATTCTGCGTGTGTCTGGTAGTCTCAAACATCTTCATTCCAAGGCTTTGGCAGGTTGGTTCCCTCCCGGTCCAACTCACCGGAGCGGTGCTGCTGTTCCCGATCTCGTACATCCTGAACGACTGTCTGACAGAGGTCTACGGCTACCGGAAGGCCCGACTGACAATCTGGATCGGCTTCGCGATGTGCCTCTTCGTGTCCGTCGCCTCGTTCATCGTCACCAAGTTGCCGAAACCGCTGTACGAGGACAGCTACGCCGCCGCCGAGAGCTTCAACTCCCTCTTCGGACTCGTGCCGCGTTCCATGATCGGCTCGCTGCTGGCCTTTGTCGCCGGCTCGACCGTCAACGCCTGGATCATGTCGAGGATGAAGGTGGCGACCAAGGGCAGGGGCTTCGGCTGGAGGGCCATCATCTCCACCATCGGCGGAGAGGCCACGGACTCCCTGATCTTCTTCCCGATCGCGTTCGGCGGACTGCTGCCCCTCGGCGCGGTCATCAATCTGATGCTTACGCAGGTTGTCGCCAAGACCCTCTACGAGATCATCATCCTCCCGGTCACATCCTGGGTGGTAAGACAGGTAAAGGCGCACGAGGGGATCGACACCTACGACCACGACATTTCGTACAATCCATTTAGAGTTAATGAAATATAGGCCCGGAGCAGGTCCCGGGCCACTTCCGGCGGAATGTCCGGGGAATATGTCCGCGCGGGTCTGAAAGTTTTTGAATATGGCAGAAGGAAGAGAATCGGAGGGACTGAAGTCCCTCGGCAGGAAGACTGAATACAGAAGTGACTATGCTCCGGAGGTTCTGGAGACTTTCGTCAACAAACATCAGGACAACGACTATTGGGTCAGGTTCAACTGCCCGGAGTTCACGAGTCTGTGTCCGATCACGGGACAGCCGGACTTCGCGGAGATCCGGATCAGCTATATTCCTGATGTGAGAATGGTTGAGAGCAAGAGTCTGAAGCTCTACCTGTTCAGTTTCAGGAACCACGGGGATTTCCACGAGGACTGCGTCAACAAGATCATGAAGGATCTTATCAAGCTGATGGATCCGAAGTACATCGAGGTGACGGGGCTGTTCACCCCGCGCGGCGGCATCTCCATCCACCCCTACGCCAACTACGGTCGCCCCGGCACAAAGTACGAGACCCTCGCCGAGCGCCGTTTCGCCACACACGAGTAGCAGCGCCCTCTAACCATGGGAAGAAAAGCCCTCCGGAGGCGGAAAACCTCCGGAGGGCCAGTCTGCTGTGAATAATGATTTCAGCAGACTTAGGTTTATTGGACATCCCACCAGATACGGCCTTCGGTCCTGTCGGTGTCGGAGCCGTACTTGGCGTCTTTCTTCAGAGCGTCGATGGCCGTGTTGTAGTTGGCGATGTTAAGCGTGTTAGGCGTGCCGAGAGAGTTGCGTCTCGGGATTGTGAGAACATTCTTGGCATCCTTGATCTCCTCCAGGAAGGCCACGCCGCCCTCCGGCTCAGGCTTGGCCTTGAAGGCCGGCAGGCCGGTGCGTTTCCAGGTCGCCCACATCTCCTCAGGATGCATGTAGAGGTTGACCCACTGCTGGGAGATGATCTTCTCCAAGGTGATGTCCGAGAACTCCGGACGGGCGAGATAGGCGTTTATCTTCTCGTCGGTCACAGGATTGTAGTTAGGGGCTTTCTCGGACGTCTGAGCGACCACGAACATGTTCTTGGCCCAGTCACGGTACTGCTCCATCGAGGCTTTTACACCCTCTCTGAACCAACCTTTCGCGTCTTTCCCAGCCACAGAGCCACCTTTCTTCACGGCAATCTCAGCCAGCATCAGGCAGGTCTCCGGGTAGGTGATCAGCGGAGTGAATGTGTGCATCTTTTCCTGGTTGATGTAGAAGTCCTCCCCCTCGATTGCTCTCGCCGGCATGTTGTTGTTGCCGATGATGCCTCCGTTCTTGATGTAGAAGCGGCTCTCGATCTGGGAGTGCATGCGGATGTCGAGATTGGCCTCCGTACCGTCCGCCTTGTGATAAGGCAGGGTGAGGTAGGCACCTTTGTTGAACGTCGTGGACGCGCTGTCAGGATTGGCTGACATCCCAACGTAGCGGCCGGTGAACTGCGGCCATCGGGTCTCGTAGTCAGGATATTCCTTCTTGAATATCTCGAACCACTCGTCGTTCTGCTTGTTGTTGTTCCCCGGGCCGAAGCCGTTGCGCCTCACCAGAATCGGAAGCCTCGGATCGTCGCAGGACTTCAGGAAGTTCACGAAGGCGGCAGAGGCCACGTAGCGGCTGGTGATGTCCTGGATGTCGTCGGTGTTGTTGTTGTACTCGTTGGTGTGGTGGTAGACGCAGGACTCCTCGTTGCTGGCCATGATGTTGGCGGAGGAGGAAAGCACCTCGCCCACAACGCCGTTGTAGAACGCGGCATCGGCCTTCTCCAGACGCTGCGCCATCTTCACCCTCAACGTGTTGCCGAACTTTATCCATTTCTTGACATCTCCGGAGTAGAAGAAGTCGTTGCCGCCGAGGGCATACTGGCTCTCGTTGGAGGCCTTGAGCGTCTCCACCGCAGCCTTGACCTCGGAGTCTATCTTCTTGTACATCGGTGTCCCGTCGATGCCCTCCTGATAGAGGTCGTAGCGCGGGGTTTGGTTTCCATCGCTTTGCGCGCGAAACGCCTCCGTGATAGGAGCCGCCCCATAGGTGTCAAGCACCCTCCACTGCTCGTAGTTGAGAAGAATCTGAGAGATGGCTTTCACGTCGGCATAGCGCTCGGCGTTATCCTTCTTCGGGATAACCATGTTTATGAGGTTGTCAAGGCGCAGACCGTAGGTGCCGTAGTAGTCGCCGTAGGCCGGACTATTAGGCTGCGGATGCTCATTCGGCTTAGCAGGAGAGACGTAATAGCTGGCGGAGGGTCCGCTTGCGGAGACAAGGTACTGCATGTAGACCATCACACCGCCGTACTTTCCGGTCAGGTGCGAGCGGCTCTGGTTGGTGAAGTTCATCGTGGCTCCGGTGAACGCGTAGCGTGGGTCTGTCGTCCCCAGCTGCTCCGGGTCGGTGTTGAGTTTCTGGTACTCATCCAGGCAGCCGGCGAACATCATCGGCAGGACAATCCCCGCGAGAATATATCTTGTTGCTTTCATCTTTTCTTTCATTTAATTGTTTAGTCAGCGTTAAATGTTCTAAAATGCTTTCTTAGAATCTGACGGTCAGATTCAGGGCGTAGGTGCGGTAGAACGGCACGCCTCCGATGTCAAACGGTGTCAGAGGGTTGTTGCTCGAAATTGAAGCAGGGTTCAGGCCGTCGGTCAGCTTGTTGATGATGTAGCAGATGTTGCGGGCCGTGAATCCGAGACGCAGGTAGTTGGCACCGAACTTCTTGCAAAGGCTTTCCGGAAGGCGGTAGCCGAGGGTGATCTCGCGGAGGGCGAACCAGGTGTTGTCCTGGATAGAATTCGGCATCGCCGGCATACCCCATCCATAGTTGTAGAGATACCATGTCCCCGTCATCACAGGGCGGATGTTCATCTTCTCGACGGCATCCTTGTATGTCATACCGGAAACATCGACCTCCGGACCCTTTGTTCCGTCAGGATTCTGGGTCGGAGCCTTCGCTCCTTCGGCGAAGACGGCGTCCAGCATCAGACCGTCGTAGACAGTCTCTCCCTTGTAGTTGATTCTGGCGATTCCTCCGTGTTCCTTGTCACGGCCTTCAAGAGTGGACTTGAGCGTACCTCTCGGCACGGAGTATTTCCACATGTTCGAGAAGTAGTTGCCGCCGAAACGTCCGTCGGCCTGCACGTAGAGGTCAAGATTCCTCCAGGACAGGGAGGTGTTGAGGCTCAACGTGAAGTCAGGCTCCACCTTGCCGAGGATGTGACGCTCGCGGTCTCCCTCCTCGTTGCGGTCGTACCTTGTGACAGGGCCGTAGGCCGAGACGGAATTAGGCTTTCCTGTCTCCTCCCAGTACTCGATCAACATCTTGCCGTTGCGAGGGTCTCCCTTCTCTCCCTGGAATGTCACGAGAGGGGACATGATTCGACTGTTCTGGTAGGAGGTCAACACTCCGAACGGCCCGTTCTCGTAGGCCCAGATCTCGGGAGCCGCGTCATACTGGCCCATCAGCTGCCATTCCTTGACCTCGCTGTCCAGTTTGACCACCTTGCCACGGTTTCTGGCCAGATTGCCGCCGATGGTCCAGCGCCAGTCGCTGGTGCGGATCGGGGTGACATCGACCTGAAGCTCGATTCCCTTGTTCTGGATGTTACCGGCGTTGATGAGCTTGCTGCTGGCTCCTGATTCCGCAACGGATCCCACCGAGAGGATCTGGTTGAAGTTGTTCTTCTTGTACCATGCGAAGTCGATGTTCAGCCTTTCATCGAACAGCCTTATGTCAAAACCGAGCTCGATGGCCCGCTGGATTTCCGGCTTGAGATTGTCGTTGTAGTATGTTCCGAGGTTAGGATAAGCCGACAGCACGGAGCCGCTCCTGTCCGGAGTGTAGACAGACTCCTGGGAGAACACGCCGAATCCGCGGCTTGTGGCGTAGGCGGATGTTCCCATGCCGACCTTGGCGACGGAGGCGCGGATCTTACCGAAAGAGAACCAGTCAGGGGTCACTTTCCTGAACGAGTCAGTGAACACCCACGAAAGGTTGGCCGAAGGATAGAACACCGTGTAGTTGTTCCGCCCGTTCATGTAGGTCGGGTAGGTAAGGGATGAGAGCCAGTCGTTTCGGGCGGTGAGTTCAAGGAACAGCTGGTCGCGCCAGCCGAGGTTCAGGATTCCAGAAAGGCCGAAGGTCTGCATGTTACGGTGTGAGTAATTGAACCATGGCTCGATCTTGTTCACGGAGTTCGAGAACGAGAAGACACCAGGGGTGACGAGGCCTCCGTTGGTCGACTTGCCCCAGGAGTGTCCCTCGGTGTTGCCGTAGAGCTCGGCGGCGGCGATGGCGGCGACAGTGAAGGACTCCTTGCCGATTATGAGCGTCTGCTCAGGCATCTGGAGCATGCCCATGAAGTTGTAGTTGCCCGAGATGTTGCCGCTCCTGCCGTACTCTCCGGAGCCGGAAGGGCCTCCATACTCGCCGGTACCAACCTTGCGTGTCTCATGGCTGATGCCGTAGTAGTTGTGGTTGGCCTTCAGGCTTGCCCTGAGCCACGGGGCGATGTCCGCATGCAGGGTAAGATCCGAGAGAATCGAGTTCTCGTTGCGCCGCTGAAGCTGTGTGTCCCTGTTGTGGAAGTAGCCGCGCAGTTGGGAATAGATGGAAGTGCTTTCCACAGCCTGGGTCTCAGGGTCGCGGTACTGCTTGTAATAGGCCGCGATGTCCACGTTTCGAGGCAGGTAGTAGGCGGTGATCATGCCGACATTGTTGGGCCAGTCCCAGCCTCCCTGGCTGGCTCCGTTCTTGGCTGAGGAGAAGGCGTACTTCACACCAAGTTCCACAGAGAAGACATCATTGAGCTGAGTGTTGCCTCTGAACGAGATGTTGTGGCGCCGGAAGTCGTTGTTCAGGAAGACTCCCTTGGTCTTTGTGAAGCCGTAGGACAGGCGGAAGGATGACTTCTCGCCTCCGCCGCTGATAGCCACGTTGGTGGTGTTGTTTATTCCGGTCTGGTAGAATTCCTTCCAGTTCATCGGGTGAGGGGAGAACGGTGTGTTCTTTCCGTCAGGCATGTACTGGTTGATCTCCCTGCCGTCCATCCTCGGACCCCAACTGACAACCACTCTGTCAAGTGAGCCGTCCGGCTGGAAGTCACTTTGGTAGCCGTTATACGTGTAGCCCGCTCCGTAGATGTTCTGAAGCTCGACCGGTGACTTGTAGACATCGGTGACCTCCACTGTCTGGTTGACCTCTACACCAAGACCCTGCTTGCCGTACTTGCCGCCTTTGGAGACGATCACGATCGCTCCGTTGGCTCCACGGGAGCCATAGAGCGCGGTCGCCGCCGCTCCCTTGAGGACGGTCACGCTCTCGTAGTCGGCAGGATTAAGGTTCTTCAACTGGGATCCCCAGTCGGTTCCGGCCAGATTGCCGGTGATCGGCTCCTGGATGATCATTCCGTCGATCACAAAGATCGGGGAGTTGTTCTTGTCCACGGAGTTCGCTCCACGGATGGTTATGGATGACGAAGACGTGACACCGGAGGCTCCTCCCGTGTTGATCTGGAGACCGGCCACCTTACCTTGAAGCGCGTTGACCGGGTTGATCGTGTTGGTACGCTCGATCTCGTCCGTGGACACACGGGTGGTAGCATAACCTACCGACTTCGCTTGTTTCGGCAGACCGAGGGCGGTCACGACAACCTCTCCGAGCATCTGGGAGTCATCCTTGAGGATCACCCTCAGGGTGTTGCCGGTCACAGTGACCTTCTCGGTGATGAATCCGATGGAGGAAATCAGCAGCACGTCGCCTTTTTTGGCCTTGATCTCAAACCGACCCTTGCTGTCGGTCGCCGTACCGATGGATGTCCCTTGTATAATGACCGAAACTCCTACAAGGGTCTCGCCGCGCTCGTCAAGGACCGTACCCTTGACGATGTTGTCCTGTTGGGAGGCGTAGGCTTCCGCTTCGTCCGAAGGGTTGCCGCCCGCCACGACAGGGTTAGAGAACAGCAGACAAAGAATCGCTGCCGCCGTCAGGCCCAATAAATGGGGTTTTTGAAATGATCTACTCATAAACTAATAAGATTAAGGTTATTTAGGAACATGAAAAAAATAAGTTGCTTCAGATTAAGAGAAGATTTTCGAGGATAGATCTTTTTTTGAAGAAGGAGTGTGCCGGTGGCACATGACTGATGAGAAAAGAGATCTAGACCGAAAAGATTCCTTAAGATGATGCAGGTTATTTTTTGAATGTTACTTAGATAGATGGTGTCTAAAACCTATTATGGTTCTAATACTTGTCCTCGCTGATCTCCATCTCCCTTCGGGTGATCCGTCTGCGGTCAATTGCTCTCCATGCGCAGGCGATGTAGGCCAGAACGAACGGAATCGCCAGTGACACCCAGGCCATTGTCTTGAGGGTGAACTCGCTGGAGCAGCTGTTGCTGACGGTAAGGGAACTCTGGATGTCTGAGCAGGACGGGTAGTAGGCTGTTCCGTTGAAGCCGGCCACCATAAAGAGCGACATCACGACCAGCACGGTTCCCGGCCCTGAGAGCCAGATGCTCCTGCCTCTCCGCCTCCCGAAGAACTGGAGACCGATGCCCGCGAGGACCAGAATCACTCCGAGCAGGAACAGAATCATGACCGGAGGCATCTGAATATAGTTGTGCAGGTACTTGCACTTCTCGACCGAGACTGCCCCCGAGGCATCCACCGCATAGCCCGGCATCGTCAGAAGCAGGGTCATGCAGCCAAGAAAGGAGAGCAGAAACAGCGCCGAGATCCATCTTACGGCGCGTCCGAGCCTGCTCCGGAGCGCCTCGTCATCGATGTTGCCCTGCATGTACATTCCGCCCAGGATCTGCGTGAGGAACATCACCGTGAGTCCGAACACTATCGTGAACGGGTTGGCGAGGGCCTCAAGGCCGTGCCATCCGTTACCCCAGACGCTTATCGTCGGGGCGAGGCTCGCTCCCACAGCGTCCTTGTTGACAATGAAGTCAGAGCCGGTGAAGAATGTGCTGACGGCGGCGCCCACGATGAACGGCCCCAGACAGCCGTTGATCAGCAGGAAAGCCCTGAATGTGTTCCTGCCCAGCAGGTTGCCCAGTTTCGTCTGGAACTCGTAGGAGACGGCCTGGAACACAAAGGTGACAAGCAGCAGGATCCAGACCCAGTAGGCTCCGCCGAAACTGGTGCTGTAGAAAAGCGGGAAGGACGCGAAGAACGCGCCGCCGAAAGTGACCAGCGTGGTGAACGTGAGTTCCCACTTCCGCCCTGTCGAGTTGACGATCATCTGTCTTTCCTCCTCATCCTTGGTAAAGAATATGAATGAGTTGCCTCCCTGCACGAACATCAGGAAGACAAGCAGCCCTCCGAGAAGGGAGATGATGACCCACCAATAGTTCTGTAGAAATTCGTATGTAAACATGGCTCAGTTTCTTAATGTTGTTTTCCAAATGTGGCTACATGCTCAGAAAGTGTTTCCGGGACCCTTCCGGATCGTCCTGATGAGAATCCTGATCTCGATCGCGAGGAAGAGTGTGAATATTCCCAGGAAAAGGAAGAAAGTGGTCTGTACCGCTCCGACGCTGACGCTGGACACTCCGGCCTTCACCGGCAGCAGACCCTGGATTGCCCACGGCTGCCTTCCGACCTCTGCCACGATCCAGCCGGCCTGGCCGGAGAGGTAGACAAGCGGAATGGACAGCACGCAGATCCACAGGAACCATCGGTTCTTCTCCAGGGTCTCCCTCCTGACGTAGTAGAAGGCAAGGATCATCACAAGCAGCAGAAAGCATCCCAGCCCAACCATCACACGGAACGCCCAGTAGACAAGACCGACAGGCGGAACCAGTTCCTCCTCGGAGGAGATGTAGCCGTAGCCGAAGTACCCTGCGTTCTCCATCAGAGTCGCCCTTGCGGCGGCGGCCAGTTCGGGGTCGCTCCCCTTGGCCTCCCTGTAGGTTCTGAACGCGGAAAGGGCGGTGTCGCCTCTGGCCATCATCTCGGCGGCGGACGGATGTCTCGTTCCGTTTCCGTCCACATAGCCGTCCAGAATGTCCTGTATGCCAGGCACATGTCCGTCAAAGTCGCCGGTGGCGAGGAAGGAAAGCATACCCGGAATCTCAATCCCCGGGACAATGGAGAACGGCGCGCGGGCGCCACCTCTCTGAAGTCCTTCGGCGGCAGCGAGTTTCATCGGCTGGTACTCGGCGACATGAACCGCGGACCTGTCTCCGGAGAACATCAAGGCCACCGTGCCCACAATGCCCACGACGGCGGCGACTCTGATGCTGCCGAGGGCGAAGCGCTGCTCTCGCCTACGGAGAAGGTACCAGCTGCTTATTCCTATCACCACCACCGCTCCCGTCATCCATCCGCACAGCACGGAATGGAAGAACTTACTGACAGCCACCGGGTTGCTCACGACAGCCCAGAAATCCACCATCTCGTTTCTTACGGTGTCGGGGTTGAAGACCATCCCGACCGGATGCTGCATCCAGCCGTTGGCGATGAGTATCCAAAGCGCGGAGAGGGATGCTCCGAACGCCGTCAGCCAGGTGGACGCAAGGTGGAATCCCTTGCTGACCCTTCCCCAGCCGAATAACATCACAGCGATGAAGGTTGCCTCGATGAAGAAGGCGAAGATGCCTTCGATGGCAAGCGGCGCTCCGAATATGTCGCCGACGAACCAGGAGTAGTTGCTGAAGTTTGTTCCGAACTCAAACTCAAGGATGATTCCGGTCGCGACACCCAAAGCGAAGTTGATTCCGAATATCTTCATCCAGAACCTGGCGGCGTGTTTCCAGAAATCCACCTTGCGGATGACGTAGATAGTCTCCATGACGGCCATTATCACCGAGAGTCCCAGTGTGAGAGGGACGAATAACCAGTGATAGCATGCAGTCAGGGCGAACTGCGCCCGTGACCAATCGACTAAGGCTGATTCTATCATAGTTTTGGATTTTTGTGCCCGGGACAATCTCGGGCGTTATTGAACTTATATCACGTCCGGCGGCTATTGCCCTCCGCCGTCTACAGACACTGTCATATTCACATTCATTGATGAAAGATTAGTCCCCACCGCCTCGACTTTCTCTTCATAGGTCTTTCCCGCGAGGGTGGGTCTGAAGAAGAACACCCTGAGTACGGCGAACATGATGAATAGCTTGAGGAGTATCAGGACACACAGCGTGCGACCCAATGTCTTTTTCCCGAGCCCTGTATTGGTCTTCTCCATACCCATCAATACGTTTTCCTAGTTATACATCAGTTTGTACACCATCGAGGATGTCATTGCAAAAAGTCGTTTCTCCCCGTACGTTCCCTGTGTCGAGTCATAAACCAACAGCAAATATAATAAAGAATGTTTCTAAATTACAAAATTATCTGAACAAATTGATTCATTGACAGTTGCGCAAACGTTTTTGTGGCCTGTCCGAAAAAAAAGAGCCACAAACGAAGGACAGAAAAAAAGACGGCGACCAATACATCCTTACAAGAACGGTTGACGGCGAGCAAAACTACCGAACCGTCAGCAAATACAGCAAGCCAAAGCCAACCACAACCAAGAAAAAAGACAAGGACAAGAAAGACAAAAAGAACAAAGACAAAAAAGCCAAGAAAACCACAACTAAAAAGTCATAAAAAAGAGCAGGCAAGGAACGAATCCTTACCTGCTCTTATATTTATAATAGGTATATATTATTTAGAAGTCTTTGCTTTGATGTTTGACCACGGGCCGTAATATGTTTTGCCACCTGCCTTTTTATAAGCACGGATTCTTACATAATACTTTCTGCCTTTGGTGAAGTTTTTGCCTGTGTAGGTAATCTTTGACCTGCCTCTTGTGGTTGTTGAGAATGTGTTCGCTATTCCGGGAATGGGTACTTATCTGGTGGGTGCAATCAACGCCCGTGATTATCCGATTATCCGTGGCGGTGTGCTGGTAATTTGCGTGTTTGTTTCCATCTGCAATTTGGCCACAGATATCATTTCCGCCTTCATTGATCCCCG
>OQVP01000856.1_pt1 | contig 11209 bp, 6 predicted proteins | sample 1691541 | NCBI WGS metagenome assembly OQVP01 (sample SAMN03418258, study PRJEB22391) | human gut metagenome | biome: human-gut; feature: organic feature; material: feces | host: Homo sapiens | place: Tanzania | collected 2013-01 | reverse complement strand
TCGAGGTGCTCCTTGGTGCGTATATTGAGCGACACGCCACCTACGTCGCTCTTATGCACAGGTCCTACAACCTTTGCTACGACAGGATAACCCACCTTTTCAGCGAAGGCAAGGAGCGTGTCTTTGTCGGCAGAGACACATTCAGGGACAGTAGGAATGCCGGCGCATGAGAATATCTCGCGGACGAGATGTGGTGGCAGATAGCCAGATTCCTTTATTCCACTGATGATGTCGCGTATCTTTATCACATCGACGCCATAGAGTTCGAGCTCAGAAGGCGCTGGATTAGGAGTATTCATGACGCGTACGAGACAGTTTGCCACGGTCACTTCGTCAGCAAAATTGACGTGTCCCTTGGCAAGGAACTCAGCCACTTCCGGTCCGGCAGTGTTCATACTTGGCAGGATAGGGAAGATAGGCTTCTTGCATTCCAGTATCTTCTTGTGTAGCACGTCGTAAGCTTCGTATAGTTGCACGAGACCAGGGCTACCGAATATGACGAAGATAGCGTCGATATTTTCAAATTTCTTCTCGCAATAGTCTATCGCAATGCCGAGATGCTCAGGCGTGCCAGTGGCGAGTATGTCGATAGGATTGGATACGGCGGCACCAGGGAAGAGCTGCGCTTTCAGTTCTTCCACCAGAGGACCTTCAAGCTTAGGCACCTGCAGTCCGCCCTTGGCGAGAGCATCGGTGAGCATGACGCCAGGACCACCAGCGTGGGTGACGATGGCAAAATTCTTTCCAGAGAACTTCGGCAGGGTGAAGATACAGCCCACTGTGGTGAGTTCCTCACGAGAAAAGCAACGCACTATGCCCGCTTTTCTGAGCAGAGCTTCCACAGCGGAGTCGCTGCTTGCTATGGCACCTGTATGACTGCTTGCCGCTCTCGAACCGCTTTCGGAGCTTCCTGACTTGATGGCTGCGATGCGGCAGCCCTTTCGTATGAGCGAACTGGCATGGAAAAGGAGTTTGTCAGGGTCGGAGACATTCTCGATATAGAGCAGTTTGATATGTGAATCGCGTTCAGGGTCGAAGGTCTCGTCCATGTATTGCAGCACCTCTTCCACATTTATCTGCTTGGCATTTCCTACGCTCCATACGGAATTGAACGGCAGACCTTTGCTCACAGCCGACTCAAGGATGAAGACGGCAGTGGCTCCAGAGCTGGAGATGAAATCGACGCCGTTGGTGCGCAACTGAGGTATAGGCTTGGTAAAGACTCCGTGATACCATGAATTCATCAGTCCGATACAGTTAGGACCGATGAGTGCGCACCCATATTTCTCACAAGACGCCAGTATCTGGTTTTCCATTTCGGCGCCTTTCTTGGTCTCCTCACCGAATCCGGCAGATATGATGATGAAGGCTTTGACTCCCTTTTCGCTGGCGAGATATTCCACGTATTCAGGGCAATATTTCGCAGCCACAACGAGGATGGCGAGGTCTGTAGGCGGCAAGACTTTGCAATCATTGAACGCCTTGATGCCTTGCACTTCGTCTTCTTTAGGATTGACGATGCGCAGAACGCCCTTATATCCTCCTTGCAGGATGTTTCTCACTATAGCACCGCCAGGCTTATGCTTATTGTTAGACCCGCCGATGATGACTATACTCTCAGGGTGAAGCAGTTGGTTATTGATCATTGTGTTTCTTGATGGTTGTATCCGATGACTCGGTATTTTAGTTATTTGTCTGCAAAAGTAATGACATTTTTTCTTTTTACCAAAGCAAATTAAGAGAAAATAAGTTATAAAATTGGGATTGTTGGTATTTTCTTTGTAATTTTGTAGCCGTAACGATTAAATAATAATATATGCAAGAAACAAGACAAGCCCGCATATCCCGCCTCCTTCAGAAGGAATTGGCAGATATATTCCAGAGCCAGACCCGCATGATGCGTGGTGTGCTGGTCAGTGTGACACGTGTGAAGATTTCCCCAGACCTCAGCATCTGCACCGCTTATCTGAGCGTATTTCCTTCAGATAAGGGCGAAGAATTGCTGGAGAATATCCGTGGCAATGAGAAGTCCGTGCGCTATGAGCTCGGCACTCGCGTTCGTAATCAGCTCCGTATTATCCCAGAGCTCCGCTTCTTCCTCGATGATTCCTTGGACTATCTGGAGAAGATTGACGGACTGCTGAAGAAGTAAGATAAGTGGCAATGAACATAGGTTTCCTTTTCGCTCGCCGTTATCTGTTCTCCAAAAAGAGCACTAACGTGATCAATATCATATCATTCATCTCCGTAATCGGTGTCATGGTGGCAACGATGGCTCTGGTGGTGGTGCTCAGTGTGTTCAATGGATTTCACGATATGGTGGCAGGATTCTTCACTCAGTTTGACCCTCAGATAGCTGTGGTGCCAGCTAATGGCAAGTATGCTCCTGCTGACGACCCTGCTCTGGTGACGATAAAGCAGATGCCAGAAGTGGCAGTGGCTACGGAAAGTGTCGAGGATCAGGCTCTCGCCGTCTATGGAGACCATCAGGCTATGGTGGTGATAAAGGGCGTGGATGATAATTTCTCCGAACTGACACGTATCAATGATATTCTCTTCGGCTCTGGCAGCTTCGAGCTTTCAGCCGCTGACCTGCAATATGGCGTGATGGGAATACGCCTCACTCAGGCTCTTGGCGTGGGCGCAAGTTGGGATGGTTACCTTAATATCTACGCTCCCCGACGTGAAGGTCAACTGGATTTGAGCAATCCTATGGATGGCTTTGTGGCTGATTCGCTGCTCTCTCCAGGCGTTGTATTCTGCGTCAACCAGTCGAAATATGACAAGAATTACATCCTTACCTCCAACCATTTTGCCCGTAATATCTTCGGTTGCGATGGCGAACTGACCAGTCTGGAGATACGTCTGAAGCCCGGAAGCGACCTGAATGCCGTGAAAGAGCGGATGCGCGAGGTGGCAGGAGATAAGTTTAAGGTGCTCGACCGCTTCGAACAGCAGGCAGATACCTTCTCCGTCATGCAGATAGAGAAGTTCATGGCTTATATCTTCCTCACTTTTATCCTCGTGGTGGCTTGCTTCAACATCATCGGCAGCCTCTCTATGCTTATCATCGACAAGAGCAACGACGTGGAGACATTGCGCTGTCTTGGTGCTACAGACCGTCAGATTTCCAATATCTTCATGTTTGAAGGCAGGATGATAGCGTTCATCGGAGCCGTCGCTGGCGTGCTGATCGGACTGCTTCTTTGCTGGCTTCAGCAGCAGTTTGGTATCGTAAAGCTTGGTGGTAGTAGTGGTAGCTTCATCGTGGATGCTTATCCTGTCAGCGTGCATTATGGCGATGTCGCTATTGTGTTCTTCACTGTCATTGCCGTAGGATGGATTGCTGTCTGGTATCCTGTGCGGTATATGAGTCGGAGACTGCTTTCTTAATAAATGAAGAATGAAGAATGAAGAATGGGGAAGACCCCCTCTTATCCCCCTGTGAGGGGGAGGCTGGATAGTGAGACCTCCATTGAGAAAGAGAGAAACGCAAACCGGAGAACGTAACTAAAGAAAGCCACTCCAGGGAGAGAGTGGGGAAGGTTCTTTTTTCTGTGATAAAACGAAAGAAAGTGGAAAGCTCGGATGAGCTTTCCACTTTCTTTTTATCTCATTGCTGTCACATTGCGACAGCGAGAAGATTTGTATTACTCAGCGATACAGATAGTAACGCGGTTCTGATCGTTCTCAGCGAAAGGCTGAACGGTGTCACCCTTAGAGTTGATAGAGATACGGCTACTTGGTACATTGTACTTCTCCTCAAGGATAGAAGCAATCTTGTTAGCACGCTTCTCAGCAATCATAGCATTGTACTTAGCAGTACCAGTGCCCTTGTCAGCGTAACCGCAGATGTCAACCTTAGCGTTAGGATACTTGTTGAGGTACTCAGAGAGACCGTCGAGCTTAGCGAGCTCAGAGTCAGAAGGGATAAACTTGTTGATCTTGAAGAAGATGTCGCAACGATAAGGCTCAATCTTCTCTACAACAACAGGCTTTGGAGCTGGCTTCTCTACAACAACAGGAGCAGGAGCTGGTTCTGGAGCAGGAGCTGGGATAACAGTCTTGGTGTAAGTGTCACCGAGAGCAATCTTCACGCCAGCGAGAGCATTGAAGTACCAGTCAGCATTGTCAGCGTGCTTACCATTGTAGTGGTCAGAGAGGATGTTAGCCATGCACTCGAGGTTAAGGCTTACGCGCTTAGAAACCTGGAAGTCGAAGTCGAGACCGAAGCGTCCTACAGGGCGTACCTTAGTGCCATCATAGTAGTGGCTCAATACGAGAGGCTTAACCTTATAGTCAGCTTCAGCGTCATCACCGAGACCGCTTGCTACGTTTACACCACCACCAGCGATGAGGTTCATAGTGAATACGCGGTCTGGATTCCATCCAGCGATAGCGTTGATGATATTGAACTTAACGTCAATAGCAGGAGCGAAATAGTTGAAAGAGAAGTTCTTGTGAGGAAGACCGAAACCTTCAGCAGAACCTTCTTTCCATCCTGCCTTGCTCTGCCAAGCGTTAACGCCGAGACGAACAGCCCAAACAGGGTTGAACTGATAGCCGAGAGCAATCTGAGCATTAGGAGAAACGAGGTCAAAGAACTTAGCCTCACCGAGAGTGTGCTGCGCACCAGCCTGCAACTGGAGGAACCAATGGCTGTTGTAGTTGTACTCAACCTTGTCCTGTGCCTCCTGTGCATTAGCAGAAATGGCCATAATAGCGGTCATTGCTGCGAGAAGCATTTTCTTAAATTTCATAATTGTACAATTTTTTGGTTATAATACTTTGTTTTTATTTCTATGCTATTATATACTGTAAAATGAGTAGATTACTTGTTTCCGCGCATTCATCATGAGTTGGTTACAGTACATAATTTGTTTGCAAAGTTAAGAAATTATCCTAAATGCGCAAAATAAAATGCAATTTATTTTAGCAAAAGCCACCTTTTGTCGTCATTTTAAGCGACAAAATGTATTTTTTCTGAAAAGTTTTTGTGTTATACATATTTCTCTTAATCCTATTTATAATAAGGAACGCAATCATTAAATTAAGATTAAGCATATATGGCTTTCCAGTTTGGTGGCGTTTGTATCGTAGTTTAGTGATGTTTTAAATTGCGCAAAAGACGCAGACTGCAAGACCGTTTTCGGTACATTTACCCGCTATAAAGGACAAGGAAAACGGCAAAAGGAACAAGAAAAGAGATTATTACATTTTTTAATAATTGTAATTTTGTCATTAAATGGAAAAGCATTACCTTTGCACCAATAACTCAACTAACTACATTTTATCAATGAAAAATCTGACAAGACTGACCTCTCTTCTTGCCATGCTCCTTATTGCCGTCATTCCGGCTATGGGACAGAGCGAGAAGGTTCCTGCATTTCCGGGAGCTGAAGGCCACGGACGCTACGTCACAGGCGGACGCGGAGGCAAGATCATCCATGTGACTAATCTCGATGACAGTGGTGACGGTTCTTTCCGTGCAGCAGTAAAAGGCAACAGCAAGAAGATAGTCGTCTTCGACGTTGCCGGAGTGATTGCGCTCAATTCCGACATCACCATCGGAGACAACACTACCATTCTCGGACAGACAGCACCAGCTCCTGGTGTCACACTGCGTTACTATACCGTCAATCCAGGTGGCAATAATATCATCCGCTTCATCCGTATTCGTCGCGGACAGGAGAGGAATGTCAACGACGGTGCCGACGCTTCCACACAGAGACACAAGACAGGAATCATCTTCGACCACTGCTCTTTTTCATGGAGCATCGACGAAGTGGCTTCTTTCTATGATAACAATAACTTCACTATGCAATGGTGTACCGTGGCAGAAGCCCTGACAAACTCTGGTCATAATAAGGGTGCGCATGGCTATGGAGGCATCTGGGGCGGCAAGCTTGCCAGTTTCCATCATAATCTCCTGGCACATCTGTACAACCGTGGTCCACGCTTCAACGGATCAAGATACGAATGGAACGGATATACATCCAACTACGACTACGACAAATACAAATGGAGCAACTGCTTTGAGGCGGAGAATGTGGATTTCCGCAACTGCCTCATGTACAATGCGCAGAGCACCTGCTACGGCGGTCCCGGTGGCGGACAGATCAATATCGTCAACAATTATTACAAGAACGGACCAAAAAATGACGACCAGAAACAGCGCGTCACACTTGTCACTGTCGCTAATGGAGGCAACTCTGCCAATAATTCCAACGTGTATGACATGACCAGCCGTTACTATATCAAGGGCAACACCACCGAGTTGCGCAGCGGAGAAAAGACCGCTAACCGCGACTGGAACGGCGTGGAATACGATAATGGCACCATCACACAGAACGGCGACCACTACTCCAAGGACAAGAACAAGTTCTATCCTGCCACAGTGCCAAGCATCGAGAAGGACGGTGTGCGCTGGGTAAGAATCCGCATGGACGAGGAATGCCCAACAGGCAATATCACCACCCACACCGCTGATGAGGCTTACGAGCGAGTGCTCGACTATGCCGGAGCATCACTCCACCGCGACGAAGTGGATGAGCGATACGAGAAAGAGTGTCGCGAGGGTATCGCCACTTACAAGGGTTCGGTGACCAAGACGTGGGGTATCATCGACGTTGTGGCTGACGTAAATGGCTATACAGAGAAGACATTCCCTACAGCGCAGCATCCTGCCAGCTACGACACAGACGGTGACGGCATTCCTGACGAATGGGAGACAAAGTGGGGACTCAACCCTAACGACCCTTCTGACGCTAAGGCTTACACCATCGACTCAGAGAAGAAATTCTACACCAACCTTGAGATGTATGCCAACAGTCTCGTGGAGGACATCATGAAGGACGAGCTGAAGGACGGCGATGCCAACTATGAGGAGTACTGGCCTGTGCTGAAGAAGGCAGAGACAGTGAAGCCTAATCCTGGAGCCGCTACAGAAGTGGAGATAAATCTCGACGCTACCACCAGTCAGTCTATCGGCGTGAAGTCCAACTGGACCTTCATCGACGATAACTATACCGTCACCATCACCAATACCAAGAGCAAGTCTTGCGATAAGGGAAAGGAGAATGGACTCAAATATTCGGCTGATACTCAATACAGTATCAGCCTTTCCGCCGGTATGACCATCACCTCTATGGAAGTAAAAGGCTATGATAATTACGGGGATGGAGACTCTTATATCTCAGAGATCAACGGCATAAAATATGGTGCTGACAAGTATCTCTTTCCCAAGAAAATCGACTCCAAGAATTATATCGTAAAGACATACGCCATCCCTATGGCTGCCGCAGGCACTATCACCTTCACTCCATCAGGCAAGCAGGTGGTGCTTTCCATCACCCTTAAGGGCACCATCGCCACTGCTATCAGCAATCTGACAGCCCAGACCACGACAAAGGACATATATTATAATGTGGCAGGCAATCGCGTTTCTGCCAATACCAAGGGCGTCATCCTTTCTAATGGCAAGAAGAAGGTGGTGAAGTAACTCAACTTTCGCAAGCAACAATCTGCCCCTCAGTCCCCACTGCCGTGGGGAAGTGTAAAATATCAATAGAGAAAAATAAAGAAAAAATAGAAAAAAATAGTTTTGTTGTTTAGTCGTTTTGTTATCTGGTTGTTTAGTTGTTTGTCATGATAATACATTCAACAAAACCACAAAACCACAAAACATCAAAACAACAAAACAACATCATCAAACATTGATATTTTATTACTGATTAGTATCATGTGAGCCACTTGCGAAAGCTTCAGTAATAATTATTATCACTCCCAAAGTCGGAAGAACCTATAAAAATGAAGCGCTGCGACCCAAATGGATCGCAGCGCTTTATTTTATTGACTCTTCAAACAGAGTATTTATTCACGTTCACCGACAAGAGTTAACAGTATATATAGGTAGTAGTGAGTTATAGTGGTCTCTTTATTTATAAACCAGTGTTGCAGTAGTATTATTTGGGTTAAACCAAGTTGGGTATGTCGGAAAACTTTTGCAAAGTTACAAAAACATTGACGTAAATCAAAATATTTCGATACTTTTTTTGCAAAAAACAAAAAAAAGTTTGTACTATCTTGATTTTTCGCTAAAAAACGTATAAAAATCGTTATTATTTCCTATTTTCATCCCCTAAATATCGGGAAAAATCGTTTTAAATATGTAATTTTGCACACAATATAAAAAAACCATAAAAAACTACAGATGAAAATTAAACATTTTCTGATGTTCGTCCTTGCAATAATGGCGACATCGGCATTTGCGCAGTCAATGCCACAACTTCCAATGGATCCTGCAACCCGTAAAGGCAAGCTTCCAAACGGACTTACTTATTACATCCGTCACAATGAATGGCCTGAACACATGGCAAACTTCTACATCGCTCAGCGTGTAGGTTCTATTCAGGAAGAAGAAGAGCAGCGCGGTCTCGCTCACTTTCTCGAACACATGGCGTTCAATGGATCTGAAAATTTCAAGAAAGTAGGTATGATCGACTGGTGCCGCGAGAAGGGTATCCAGTTCGGTAGCGACCTTAACGCCTATACTGGCGTCGATCAGACAGTATATCGCGTCTGCAATGTGCCTACAGGCAACATCCAGGTGCTCGACTCATGTCTCCTTATCCTCAAGGACTGGAGTAACGGACTCCTGCTCCAGGACAAGGAAATCGACAAGGAGCGCGGCGTCATCCACGCAGAATGGTCTATGAGAAACAACGGGCAGATGCGTCTCCTCGAACAGATGCTCCCTACGCTCTACCCTGGTTCACGCTGGGGAGTGCGTATGCCTATCGGCACTATGGAAGTGGTGGACAACTTCCCTTACGACGATCTCCGCAAGTACTACAAGAAATGGTATCGTCCTGACAACCAGGCTATCATCGTAGTAGGTGATGTCGATGTAGATCGCACTGAGCAGAAGATTAAGGAACTCTTCTCTTCTATCGTCCTCCAGCCTAACGCTGCACAGGTGGAGAAGGTACCAGTAGCTGACAACAACGAGCCTATCTACGCTGTAGGTAAAGATAAGGAAATCAATAACAACACTATCTCTGTATTCATGAAGACCGAGCCATTCCCAATGGAGCTCAAGAATACATCAGCTTACTATTTCCAGTCTTATGTCAACAGCCTCTTCGCAAGCATGATTGCTTCACGCTTCGCAGAGCTTGCACAGAAGCCTGAGTGCACATACCTCAGCGCAAGCTCCAGCATCGGCGACTATCTCCTCTCTAATACCAAGGCAGCTGTAAGCCTCGACGTTTCTCCAAAGGAGGGCAAAGACCTCGAAGCACTCGCTGATGCTACTAAGGAACTCATGCGTGTACGCCAGCATGGCTTCACTGCAGGTGAGTTTGGACGTGCTAAGAGCGACTTCATCTCATGGGTAGAGAAGGGATATGCTAACCGTGATAAGCGTGAAAACGACCGTTTCGGTGATGCTTGCCGCGACAACTATCTCACCAACGAGCCTCTCGTGGATATGGAAACTGAGTACGCTATCTGGAATCAGATCGACAAGAGCGTTACTCTCGACATGATAAATGATTTCGTAAAGCAGATCATCAGCGTAAGCGACACCAACCTCGTGGTATTCGAATTTGCACAGGACAAGGAGGGACGCTTCGTTCCTACAGCAGAGCAGCTCCGCAAGACCTTCGAGGCTGCACGCGCTGCACAGGTAGAACCTTGGCAGGACAACGTGAAGAATGAGCCACTCATCACTCAGATGCCTAAGAAGGGAAAGATTGTAAAGCGCTCAGAAAACAAGACTCTCGGATTCAAGGAGCTCAAGCTCAGCAACGGTGCTACCGTAATCCTCAAGAAGACTGACTTCAAGGCTGACGAGGTTAGCATGACAGCTACTGCTGACGGCGGTACAGCTCTCTATGGCGAAAAGGACTTTGCCAACATCCAGCTCGTCAATAACCTCTGCGGTATCAGTGCTCTTGGCAACTTCACCATGAATGAGCTCAACAAGGCTCTTGCTGGTAAGAACTGCAGCACAGGATTCTCTATGAGCGGTTCAAAGACCTCTATCGCAGGTTCTACCACTCCTAAGGATATGGAGACCTTCCTCCAGCTCATCTATCTCCAGTTCACTGACGTGAGAAAGGATATGCAGTCTTACGGTCAGCTCATGACTTCTCTCAAGCAGGCTCTCCCTAACCGTGGACTCAAGCCAGAGAGCGCATTCTCTGATACTCTCCGTGCTGAGCTCAACTGTCACCAGCTCCGCAACAAGCCTCTTGAACTCGCTGACCTCGACAAGGTGTCTTACGACCGTTGTCTCCAGATGGTCAAGGAGCGCACTGCCAACGCTGCAAACTTCACTTTCTTCTTCGTAGGTAACTATGATGAGGCTACTCTCTTACCTCTCATCGAGCAGTATATCGCTTCTCTCCCAGGCAAGAAGGCAGACAAGGTGGCTAAGATTGACACCCGCACCTACTTCAAGGGTCAGAAGAAGAATGCTTTCACACGTAAGATGGAGACTCCACGCCCTCAGGTAGGCAACATCTACTATTGCCCTATCGAGAACAATCTCGAGAACTCTGTAATCATGGAGGTTGCAGGTGAAGTGGTTACAATGGAAATGCTCAATCAGGTTCGTGAGGAAATGTCTGCTGCTTACAGCTGCGGCGCAAGCATCTCAATGAGCCTCATGGCTGACAAGGCATACGCTATGCTTTCTTCTCAGGCTCCTATCTCTGAGCCTTCCAAGCTTGATGCTGCTGCAGAGCGCATGAAGAAGATTGTGGCAGACGCTGCTAAGGGCGTAGATCCTGACAAGGTGAAGAAGGTAAAGGACAATATGCTCAAGTCTGCCGACATCGCATTCAAGAACAATCAGTTCTGGATGAGTGCCCTCGTTAACTGGAAGGAGTATGGCATCGACATCTACACCAACTACAAGAAGACCATCGAAGGTGTAACTCCTGCTAAGGTTGCTGCTATGATTAAGCGCATCGTTGACGGTGGTAACCACCTCGAAATCGTAATGCGTCCAGAATAATCCCTGACACATTCATAACATTATCATAACTCAAAAAAGAGCCTCCCTGATTATTGCATCAGGGAGGCTCTTTTCTTAAATGAAGAATGTAGAATGAAGAATGAAGAATCTGAAGTAACGTTCTTATTCAGTGAAAAGTGAAGAGTAAAGATTTTTTTCATAAATGAATGTTATTATTAGTTAGTT
>OQVP01000854.1_pt1 | contig 11223 bp, 8 predicted proteins | sample 1691541 | NCBI WGS metagenome assembly OQVP01 (sample SAMN03418258, study PRJEB22391) | human gut metagenome | biome: human-gut; feature: organic feature; material: feces | host: Homo sapiens | place: Tanzania | collected 2013-01 | reverse complement strand
ACTACAAGCCTCTCCCGATGATGACCGCCTACAAGGCTCACGGCTTCGACATCGCTGATTTCCCGAATGCCTATCACCTGTTCGAAAATGAAATCACGCTCCCTCTTAATACCAAAATGTCAATGGAAGACGCCGAGTACGTGATAGCGAATTTCGCGGAGATTGTGAAGGGACTGTAGGGGAGAGAGATGAATTAGTCGCTCGAATTTTGGAGTAATCTGTGGGATTATACAGGATTCGAGCGACTTATGGTATTTAGGGACAAGGTGACGATTTGGTGCATTTTCATTGACAAGTATCTTGGAGGTGGTCGGTCTGCAGTGGCATTGACCTTAATCTTCGGCTTGGAAGTTTGGAGGTGCGTGTTGTTTGCGGGGCTTTTTGTTTGGGCGGTGGAAGCTGGGTGAGGGAGTTGTATTATTGAGGTTTTTGTTGTGTTGGTTTAGGGCCTTTTTTCTTAAAACGTTTCATTAGTCGATCTGGGTGTGGGGTGGTTTCGGAAGGTGTCGGATGTGTTCGGGACAGTGCTACGGTGTCAAAAGGGTCAAGGCTGGACGACGCGGACGGAAATCCTGTGCTTCTTGTTCGGCAGCCACATGGTGGCGTGCAGTTGGCGGATAGGATAGAACGAATGGCACGTTTGGCGGCTGCCTGACACTGAAACTTGCAGTCAATGCGGAACTCTTGTGGGGGAACTGTATCCTCGTCTTGAAAACAGACAAAAAAATCCGGCTGAAAGGACTGGAAGCAGATATAAAGTTGAAATTTTGATGAGTCGGACGCAGAAATTGAAGAGATTGGTCGTTCCTTCGCTCGGATTGAAAACATTTGACGACAATCACTAATTAGTAAAAATAGGAAATTATGATAAAAGCATTTATATCACATAGCAGTGAACAGAAGCAATTTGTTTTAGATTTAGTAGAAACATTAGGACGGGATTATTGTATCGTTGATTGTTATAATTTTAGCTCAGCATATCAAACTATTAATGAGATATATGACAAAATTGATAAATCAACAGTTTTTGTACTTCTTTTATCAAAAGCATCGTTAAGTTCAGAATGGGTAAAAGAAGAAATTAGGTATGTTAGGGATAAGTTAGAACCAGGATGCCTTGAACGTTTTTGGCCATTTATTATAGATGAAAATCTCTCTATTGAAGAATGTCCAGAATGGATGAGGAAAGATAAATGTTTTAATTTAAAGAAATATAAAAGCTATAAAATTCTAGCTCATGATATAGAACAGAAATTCAGAAGAATTATTTGGTCTAAAAATCCTAAAAGAAAGCAATTGGAAACTTTAATGGTAGGAAGAAATAAAGACATAGATAATTTTGAAAATATTTACCAATCTGCTAGAGGGATGAATCTTAGATCTCTTGTTATATCCGGAAGAGATGGAGTCGGTAAAGACATGTTTATATCTAAATGTCTTGATAAAATAGGTGGGTATGATGCTGAATCAACCCCATTTTGTATAAACTTAGGGAATAAAGAAGGTGTTGAAAATTTTATTATACAACTGAACCTCATTACGAGGACATATGACGAGAAGCAATTAATGACTGTTCTAGGAGGAAGTACATCTGAAAAAACCAGTTCTGCTGCAAATCTTGTCAATGAATTACTCAATACAAATTCAGTATTATCGATTAATGATGATTTGTCATGTGTATTGCCTAATAGAAAGTTAGCTGATTGGTTAATTAATCTTGTTGAGAAATCTGATATGGTAAATAAACTAGGATTGTTTATTAAAAGTCATAAAATATTAGATTCTTTTTCAGAAACAGAGCATCCCTTTTTTGGACATATCAATCTAAACCCTTTGGATTCAAAAGATAGACTCAAACTTTTTTATAGTCTTTTACGTATATATAATTTGACGGATATTAGCGAAGAGGATGCCAAATGGTTTGTTGGAAAACTGTTGTTGTCTCCATCTCAACTAGTTAAAGCAGTTGAAGCATTATCCTGTAAGCCGTTGGCATTGGTGAAAAAAGATATAGATACTTTAATCTCTTGGGGAGATACGCAAATAAATCCCATGGTTGAACACTTTTTTCAAGATGAAGAGTCAAAGCATCTTTTGATTATTCTTTCAAAATTGGATTTTGTAAGTTATGAGATTTTAGAAAATATCTTTGAGGAAAGAATTATAGAGGTTATGGAAAAAATGAATGAAATGATTGATTTTGGCATTGTTTCTGTTTTCGGGCCTCAAGAACAATTTTTCCGTCTAGATCATTACTTAAGTGACTATATCAAACGATGTCATATCAAATTACCTTGTGATTTAGATAATTTACTTAATGAAGTTTTAGAAAAAAAAATAGCATCTTCTAATATTACGGAAGATGTTTCTATATATTTATATGACAAAAAAAAGCAGATACTGTCAGGGAAAGGCAAACCTGAAGATTTTCTGATTCCTTCGGTAGTTGTTACCTCAGTCATGGAAATTTATAATAATCAGGATTATAACCAAGTAATTAAATTATGTGATTTGGTTTTGAATGATGTTCATAATTATTTCCCAGATCAAGAGAGAGAGCTAAGATATTGGCTTTGTTTAGCATTAGCAAGAACAACAAATAAACGTTTCTTTGAAGAAGTAAAACATTTTAGAGGTACAGACTATTGTTTTCTTAGAGGATTCTATCATCGTAACGCTATGGAATATTCCCAAGCAGAAAAATACTTCAACGAAGCGCTTGAAAAGTCTCCAAATTTACAACGTGCTAAGAGAGAGAAGGTTACAGTTTTGTTGGCTCAGAAAAAATATGAACAAGCATTAGGCCTTGCAAAAGAAAATTATGAGAGTAATCCTGAAAATTCATATCAAATACATGGATATTTTAGATGTCTTGTTCGTAAAACTCCGTTAATTAAAGAAAATGTAGATATGTTGAAACATCTTATGGCTGCAATGCGGAAGAATCTCTCTGATAAGCAAGAAGAATTATATACGGCTATGGACATTGAATTTAGATATTTTGTTTCTCATGATAGTCCATCTGACATGGTAACATTAATTGATAGAGCCTTGTCTCTTTTCCCAAATTCTATTAATGTGAAGCGAGCTGCTCAGCCATTCAGATTGCACCAAGCAATAATATTAAAGGAAGAATCTTTTCCTGAAGAATGCTGATTTATAAAACTGTTTTACGTAAGTATTCGGTAAACCCCGTCTTTTCTTCATAACTCCGCCGGAGTATCTTTGCGGTTCATAAATAAGGAACCGGTGTAGTTCCTGTCACCAGTCCGGAACACCTGCTTGAGATCCTCTGCCACCTCTCGCTTGTCCCCGATGCGTACATCGCTGATTATGTTGCGCTTGAGGAGTCGAAGCGAAAAAGGTCGGAGGAGACAATGGCTACGCGGGAACTGAAAACAGGGACTACTGCAAGGCGAACGGGATACAGACATCTTTCGTAAAATGAGGCCGTCCGCTCGGTGAGAAGAAAAAGGAGAAAGACCTTGTCCGAAAGGAGCTTGCCAGAGTGAGGGCTACTGCGATGGAAGGCTCGTTCGGGACGAGGTAAATCCAGATGTGCCTCAATCATCGGTGCAACGCGATGAGCCGATGAAGGTTTGTGAGATCCGCGTCCGGTTCAACAATGGTCTAGTTATGAGTTGCAAGGGCGGTGATGTGGAGGAGGTCATAAGTGCAATCCGCAAGATTCTGAACTGACAATGATATCGATAACGAGCGAATATGGGCTGTACCTGTACACGGGCAAGGTAGATATGCGGAAAGGTATCTACGGCCTTTGCGGAATCATCAGCGAAGACTTAGGTCACAATCCCAGGAAGCCCAAGAGCGTATATGTGTTTAGCGGGCGCAACCCCAGAGTGAAAAAGGTTCTCATACGCGAATACAATCGCTATGAACTAACGACGATCCGGTTGGACGAAGGCCGTTTTTTATAGCCGCTGACGGACCCTGAACGTGTCGGAGGTTAAATTTGCTGGTCGGACTTTGTTATGCTCACAGAGTGCGCGGCAAGCACTTCTGCGGTGGTAAAATACATGGATTAGAAGGTTGTTAAATCTTTGATTACCAATAAAATAAATTGAAATAATCCTTTGTGGTTTCAATTATTTTTCGTACCTTTATATGTAGGAAAACGAAGAATATGAGAGCCGAAGAACAACTCAAACTGGCGTATATGACCATTGCTGAACTGAAGGATCAGAATGCAAAGCTGATCGATGCGGTAGCCGCCTTGGAGCGAAGGCTTGCCGAATCTGACGGTCGTGACCGGAGAATGGTTGAGGAGTTCTATAAGGGGATGATAGAGGATATGAGGGCGGCTCAGGAAAAGACTTGCGCATCTTATGAAGGCCAGTTGTCAGACTTACGCAAAACGATATCGGAGCTGACCGCTCAAATCTCCGCCCTTGCGCTCAGCGGTAAGGTAAACGCCGGTAAACTCTACGGCCGCAAGTCGGAGAAATCAAGTCGTCTTGGTAAGCGTCGTGATGACGATGATCGTAACAGCGGCAAGGACAGCTTCGATGGCACTGCGGGGTCTGACAGTGGAGCCGATACTGAGGTTCCGCGGAATAATCCATCTTCCGGAGACACTGTGAGTGCCATCCAGAAGAGGTTGCTCAGGACTCATCCCGGAAGTGAGGTGAAAGTTGAGCGCATCGATTACTCGAAAGCGGCTGCATATACGGACAGTCCGACATATCACAGGCTTGAGGACTACTATAAACTGCCGGAAGGAGCATATTATGTAACAAGGAATGGAAAGATAGACAAGAACTTCGTGAAGGTTATCTTGTTCACCCCGGCGAAGGTAGAGGAACACATCTACGAGACGGCCACGGTACGCTTTCGCAATGAGGAAGACATCAGGATACTGGATACAATAACGGTAGACCGCCCGATAGCAGGTTGCTGCTTCGGTACAGATACGCTTAGCTACATATTGATGGAGAAGTTCTGGTATAATACTCCGTTCGAGCAGATAGCGAGGAAACTCAGGGCTCTTGGCCTACGGATGTCGAAATCGACTCTCGGAGACAATATCCACAGAGCCATTGAGTATATGCGCGGCAAGATGAAGGAATATTGGGAACGGGCAATGCTTACAGCAGGTTACTGGATGATAGACGAGACTCCCGGTCTGGTAGGATGCGAGGATGCCGACGGCAACAGGGTCTATAGAAAAAAGTACTTCTGGAGCATCACAGCCAAGGTGCTGAAACTCTCCTGGCTGTTCTACGAGGAGGGCAGTCGTGGCGCGAAAGCCATCAAACCGTACCTTGAGAAGTTCATCGGGTTCTACACAACTGACGGATATGTCTGCTATAAGGTGTTTGACATGACAGACGAGGAACTGGCGAAGCTGGAAAGTCCTCCTCGTGGAGGAGTCAAGAAGAGGAGTGCTTGTCTCGTTCACATTCGACGTCTGTTTGTTAACGCATTGGAAGAGAACTACGATGAGGCGATGTGGTTCATAGACAGAACAGGGATGGTCTTCGCAAAGGAACACTGCTTCAAGGAGCAGGACATGACAAGCGCTGAAAGATATGTTGCCAGGCTCAAGCCGGGCAGCACTGCCGACTTGATGCGTTCGATAGAGGATAGACTTGCCGACTATGCTCTGTCTGATGATGCCGGATGTGGTGAGCTGCTGAAAAAAGCCATGCGATATGCAAGGGCCGAATGGCCAGCGATGAAACGTGTACTTGAAAGCGGAGATGTCGAGGTGTCGAACAATATCAGCGAGCAGAGCGTAAGGAAACTCAAGATGAACCTCCGCAATGCCGGCAATATCGGAAGCGAGAGCTCCGCGGTGGACAACGCCTTCATGTACTCGGTGATCGAGAGCTGCAAACACAATGAAATCGACCCTGGCAAGTACATCAGCTATCTTCTCGGCAAACTGAAAACCGCCCATGAAGGCGAGGACCTGACAGCCCTTCTGCCGTGCTACTGCAGCCTGTAAACCCTTAAAATCAACGATTGTTAAACAAAATCTTTCAAATACCCGCTGAAAATCAATGGGTTGGAGAAGTGAACGCTTACCATAGGGCAGTGGCACACCGCTCGAGCTTTGGAGAGTGGGACTGTGATTCTTGAAATGAAAGATGGATCGTATGAGCCGACTGGGGCGGAAGATATCCTTACCTTATGAGGAATACTGATAAAAGCACTATTATTTGGATCGTAAATGTATAACGCGCTCATGTTAAATGAATTCAGAGCGTATCACCCTGTAGTATATCTATCGTATGTGGGTGGAGCGGTTTTAATGGAGGAGATTGAAGCCGGTTTGAAAGAAATCAGGAGCGCGCGATGACTCAGGATGAGCAATGGGTTGCGAAATGGCAGGAGGTCATCGACTTTATAGAGACCTACCATCGCAATCCGTCCAAGCACCGCATAGAAGAGCACCTCATGCTCAACTGGATCAAGCACAACCGCAAACTGATGAATGCAGGAGAAATGAAAGAAGACCGGGTGAAGTTGTTTCGTGAGTTGTTGGCCGTGGGGGAGGAGTATAAGCACAAGAATCAGTACATCTGAGATAATACTTAGTTATTAGGAGTGTATGGCAATAGTAGAATTCAAATATGGTTTTCCTTTATTTTGCTCTTCGTGTGCTTCTGACTCTCTTTTGAAGTTGGACCGGAATCGGGTTTATTCCCAAAGAAAAATATTTGAAGTTTTTTAGTGTTATACAAACGACATAGTTATTTATTTACACAACAATCTAATGGAAGATACAATGATCGAATATACTGTTGGACTAGATTCCAATGTTGCATCTAACGAATATCTTAGATGTTTATGGTTCTTGATTAGGAAACAATTTGGAAAGCTTGCTTGGAGTTTTATTCCTACAAAGATTGCGGATAAAAAGACAATTATTGTTGGAAACGCTGATGTTGGACTTGAATCGCCATTATCCATTTCTGTACGTTATGAGAAAAGAGGTTGTCTATCTTCAGTTTCATTCTCGAAAATTCCGAGTGCAAGTATAAAAAATAAATTAATCAGATGTCTAAAAGAGGCTGTCAACTATAATGAATATTTAAGTGATAAACGCCTCATTTGCAAGTTATCTAAATTCATAGATATCAACTACTCAGAAGGAACTATGTTCTCGATAAAAGGGAATGATTTATCATTTAGTCTTGCAAGTTATGATAAAGAAGATGGAATAATGATTGCCAAAGACATGCATAACAGCTTATGTTCAATCCTCACATTTTATCTTTTGACTCCTGTCAATCCGACAAACGATCAATTATTCTATGGGAAGCACAAAAAAATCAACCTCGAACTACCAGAACAAGCCATTCAACATATTGATAATTTCTTATCGAAGAAATATGCATATGAGAATAACTTAACACTATTCGAAACGGCAATAGACTCTTTTTCTCAAGGAATTATTTATGAAACGCTATCATTAAGTACACTTAGTGACGTACTTCCATTTGTTGAATCTGCAATAGTAAGTTATATGTCTGCGTTGGAAATTATTTCAACAAATGACAGAACACCAACTCAATGCCAAGTTTGTGGACAAATGCGTTATTCTATCGCAAGAAGAGTACAAGACTTGGTAGCAAAGACGTTACCAGGTTATGAAGAGTATATGGCAAAATGGATAAGAATGTATTATAAGATTCGTTCGGAATATATTCATACTGGGAAAAAATTATCTATGAGAAATTATAGCGGAGTTTCAATACCGTTATTGAGTATTTATAACAACACAGGAATGATTAATCAGAAACAAATTGTCTCTCCTGATATAAAATACATCGTCAGAAATGCAATCTTATCGCACGAAGGCAAACCGCTTATATTAAGTGAAGATTAAGATTCCATAGCCGTGCAGATTCTATATGAATTACATAACGCAAGTTTCGCAAGAGAATATTTTATGAAATAAAAAGGCTAAAATGTTTGATAATCAGCTGATTGCCACTATATTGTAAAAGCAAAAACAACAAAATGGTACACTTTAGCTGAGTTTTAACGGGTAGACTGAAGGTAACTTAAATAATACCGGCGAAGTTTTATATGGTGTGCGTCTTTCCTGATATCATCCAAAGCTATCAAGGTATCACTATTTTCACCAGCAGGAATACCCATTCTTGCTTTCTGCCAAGAAATTTCGCCATGGGTTATGGAGCTAAGACTCCAAGCATCTTTTGGCGCATATTGCTCGAAAACCTTGTCAAATACAGTTTGGTAAGGCGCTATCTCTTCGGATGTCAAGCGCTCAGTAAGTTTGCCTTGTTTGTATAAACTTCTTATCTGAACGAGAACCGGGCCATATTTCCAAGCTTGAAAGGATTCTGCAAATAGAGGCCGATCTAACTGAATAAGGGATTCACGCTGAGCGAAATATAAAAGTTTATGCAACTTCATCTCGTCGATTTGGGAACCATATTCCCGTTCATATCGGCGAGAGATGTAAGAAGCAACTTTTACGACGTCAAGCATAATTTCCATTTTTCCAAAGGTGGCAATTTTTTTGTAATTACAAAATTCTGCTGCACCTTGCCAGGTCACGAAGCTAATTGTCCATGTCGTTCTGCATTGTGATTATCTTCTTCTTGATTTTGAAATGTTCTGCTCCTGCCTGTCTGCATTATCATTGGTCCGGACTTGCACAAGCCTGTCATACCGGCGTTTGGGGGTGTCCCTTTCATACTGCTTCCTGGCAGCTTCAGCTGCAATCTGACTTGTACCATTGTTGTTCCGTGTGCGTTCGGTATTGTCATGCCTGACAATCCTGTCGCTTATCCAGACTCTTCCTATGCCGACCACGGGGAGCAACAGCCCCCAGAGGAATCCCCGGAACGCGCCGATCTCACGACGGCTTCCCATGACGGCCTCGGTAATGGCCGAGCCGACAGTTGTTCCGCCCATCACCGACAATGCGGCTACCGCTATCTCCAATATTCCCATGTCATCTCCACCTGCCCTGATTTTGATGACTCGTGGACAGCCTTATCGCCTTGTCCTCGGGCCTCGAATGCTGGATGCGTTCTCCTATCCTCTTCATCACCGCCGTCAGTTCGGACTCCGTGTATTCCACACGGAAGTCCCTGCAGAACTTGCGCTCAAGCGCCTCCTGGGATATGGTGGAACCGTCGCGTTTGGTATGCTGCACGTCGACAGGATTGAACCGCCTCCCGACAAGCGACGGGTGATACAGGGCGTACCCTTCGCACGCGAACCTGTGGCAGTCTGACGGAGAGGTCTCCGCGCACATGACGGCCTGCCTTTCTCCCTTCCGCGAGTCCGCGACCATCTCGTCATATACCAATAGCCCGCTGAAACATCCACTCTGCGGAGGATACCGCGTAAGTCAAAGAAGTGCGGATCAAAGTCTTCGGTCACCAACTGTCGTATGTGTTTGTATTTGTCGCCCAAGTCGTAGGTAAAAATGAAACTGTCCCATTCTTATTTCAACGGAGCTCCCAGGGTATATTTGAAAGAGTCGCGTTGAGGGATACCTTTAATCGGTTCTGAGTCTTGGCCGCTGTCATATCAACGAAGTATGTGTAGTTGCAGTGTCTGATTTCTTTATGACACGCTCGATGTTACCTATAAAAAATCAACCAGCGACTGCAATATGCAGCAAAATAACTGAAAAACACTATATTAGCGGTCTAATCTCAGACTGTCCTAAAAAGGGGAAGTTCACATTGATTCAAGTATCTCTATATGATTGACGGAGAATACAATTACGTAGAGGCTTTTAAGAAGATGATGTTTCTTAAGGAACATCATAGATCTATCGAGTCTATTGTGGCGGATTTGCAGTCTGAACTCAGGCCCGTCAAGGAGGAGTCGTTGCTCATTCATGCGATGAGGATGATTCTGGAATTGGATTTCAGGTCCACGTCTCCGTTGTATCAATACCTGCAGTCCCCGATGAGGCAAACTCTTTACCTGGTGGATGTTTTTTACTCCATTATTGACAGGGAAGAGTCGGTTGAAATGGACGATAAACGCTGGGATAGGATAGCCGTTCTTCTCGATGAAATTGAGATGACCTATTTCATCAATATCGGGTTTTCTAATGACGGCGATTATTTTCATGACGAGCGGGATGAGCAGGTTGGGGTTGCCTTATCTACATTCATGGGGTATTTCGGGAATGCCCTCATGAGCTATGAGGAACAAACTCACGATAGAATTCTCAGATACCTTAAGCCCTACGATTCCTATATCCAATCTCATTATGGTTTCTCTGTAGAACAGGCTTTGTTGTTTATAGTTCACGTCAGAAAGCTAAATAACGACAAACTGAATGAGGTTATCCATTCATATACATACACATACTCCTTTTATTCGACACATCCGGAAGAATGGTATAAACTTACGCAGAAGTTCATTGAGCGGGGTGTGACAGATCCTCACGATTGGTGGAACCAGCCAGAGTTAAGCGGGATGATGAAGACCTTGACGACAAACCCTGGTGAAATCCATCTTCATTCTCGGGAGGAACTTTTGGATGTGGAGATTGACAGTACTGTCCTTCAACGGATTCTTGAGTTCTTTTCCTATGATAAGGAATCGATAAAAGGTCAGACTGTTTATTATGCGGATAAGCATCATTCTGAATCTCATCCTCTTATACAGATAGGCGACAGATATGTGTGTCCAATTAATAAGTTTCTGCTAGAAGGGATGTTCTATCGCATGGATAATGAGTTGATGCGTGATAGTAAGGTCGGGCAGAAGTATAAACAGGATAAGGACAAAGCTTTTGAGAAGAAGGTGGAAGAATTGTTCCGGAACTTCTTTCCATCAAAGACAAAGATCTTTACCAACTATAGTGTGGATGGTGTATCGGAGAATGATCTGTTGGTGTTAATAGGTGATAGTTGCATTATTGTAGAAATCAAGAACTGCGGTTTCCGTGAACCTTTTCGTGATCCTCTCAAGGCTTTCCCGCGTATCCAAAGGGATTATTCCAATGCCATTCAATTGGGATATGAGCAGTGCAGGCGTGTTGAAGATGTATTGCTTTCAGGGAGAGATATAGACATCCTTGATGCTGCCAATAAGAAAAAAGTTCATTACCATCTGAAGAGCAAGAATATTGTCGATGTATGGTCAATCGTGGTCACGGATTTTAAGTATGGAACTATTCAGACTGATCTTTCCTCATTACTGAAGAAAGATGAGGATGCCTTGTTCCCGTGGTCTGTGTGTATTGATGATATT
>OQVP01000851.1_pt1 | contig 11231 bp, 10 predicted proteins | sample 1691541 | NCBI WGS metagenome assembly OQVP01 (sample SAMN03418258, study PRJEB22391) | human gut metagenome | biome: human-gut; feature: organic feature; material: feces | host: Homo sapiens | place: Tanzania | collected 2013-01 | reverse complement strand
AAGCCAAGCGGAAAGGAACCATTTGTATTGACACAGGCCGCCGCACCCCATTCTTGCGTCGGCAGCGGTTGTGTATTCGTCTCTGGCCGCCACCCTCTACTACTCAAAACGGGTGCACGCTTCCAGCATTATACCTTATATCGTCCTGTTCCTTCTCGGGATCAACTCGTACCTGTGTTCCGGCTTCGGCGCTTGTCTTGGCTCTGTGTCCCAAAACCATATCGTCAAGACGGCACTCGGTTCTTTTCAGGAGGCCATTTCCCGGCTGAATCTTTCCGGGGAGCAGACCGAAGCACTGGCAACGGCACTGCTGACCGGGGACCGTAAACTTCTGTCAGCACAGACCATATCGGACTTCCGCACTGCCGGAGCATCACACATACTTGCCCTTTCCGGTCTTCACCTCGGACTCATCAGCGCCGTAACAAGCAAACTGCTGGCTTTTATGGGCAACAGTCCGGCCGGTTATCGTATCAGAAGCATCATTCTGATAGTATCGTGCCTTTTCTACAGCATGATGACCGGAGCCTCCCCTTCCGTAGTCAGGGCATTCCTTTTTATTACCTTCCACGAAATTGCCAAACTTTCACCGGAAAGGGCGAACCTGCCCCTCAACTGCTATTTCTGCGCTCTTATGATTCAGCTCATGTTTACTCCGGAGTCAATCATTTCCCCCGGATTTCAGCTTTCGTACCTCGCCATGCTGGGCATCTATGTCATATTCCCACGGATAAATGGATGGCTGCCGGAAGAGAAGAGTTCAGGGATTGCAGGCAGGATATGGAAATGCGCCGCACTTAGTATCTCCTGCCAGATAACAACGGCACCGGCCGCGTGGCTTCACTTCCGCTCCTTCCCCATAAATTTCCTTATTACCAATATAATATCCCTTCCCCTGTGCGAGCTGTTTATCTGCTCGTGCATAGGCTGCGTAATTTTGGACACACTGGGGGTGTGCCCGGAGATACTAAAGAACCTGACCTCCGAAGCAGGCCAGGCTCTCTTATATTGCATTCATGTAATCGCCCTACTCTGACTTGACGCATCTTACCGATGCGGCCATGGAATTCTTGTCGAAAGTACCTGAATAGACGCTGTCGTTATCCCTGTATATGTACCTGAGTACGCCCTTACCGTCTTTCTGGTCCGATGTCCAGAAGGCTGCATACTTATACATGGAGTTGAACGAATTCTGACCGTCCATCAAAGATGCATATCCGGCAGGCAGCACAGACAGATGCGTCTGGTCAGTCACCTTGACATAGCGTGAGAACTCCCACATCTTCGTGCCATTGAAATAGATATCGGCCATAATCTTGCCGGCCATCCCGCTGATGACGCCGTCCGGACCGACCTCTCTGTCACAACTGGCTGCAAGAGCCTCCCAATCCGATTCCGAAGGCAGTCTCCATCCGTCAGGGCAGGCACTCTGAGCCTCTTCCCATGTGTAATACTGTCCGAACAAATCGGAAAGCACGGCATACCCGCGGTACGGAACCCCGGCCCCTTCCCAGCAAAGGTTGTTTCTCATCCAAAGCACTCCTCCGACAGGTGTCGCGAGGTAAGATTTCCAGTCGCGGGTATCGATGAACCTGACATCGTCTTCATAGCTGCTGAATCCCGTGATGGAACCTTTGCCGTCAAGACCCTTTTTCACTACGGTAAAGTTCGCAGTAGCGGTCTTGCCGTAATACTCGTCACTGCTTGACGCTCCGAATATCAGAGACACAACGCCAAGAGTATCCTCAACTTCAAACACATAGGCTTTCTCGTTGAACTTGCCGTCAGGAGAAATCACAGTATCGTTCTTCGCCTTGAAAGGATTCGTAAAATAATAACCTATCTTTTTGCCGTCCGGCCGTGACAATACGGTCATGGTATCCAAACTGAAAGTCTTGGTGAAACCGACCTCCACATACGAAGGCATCACCAACTTCAAGGCACCGTCAAGAGTGCCCTTGGTAGTGGAATTGTTCTTTTTGCAGCCGGTCAAAAGGAAGCCCCCGAATATCAGAATGGCTATGGATATGATTAAACTCTTCTTCATACAAAATACAAATATGCACAAAATTGCTCGAATTACATTAACTTTGTGCAAATACTTTGCCGAAAATGACAAGACACATTCTTTTTGCATCCCTTACGGCCCTGCTTCTCGCTGTAAGCTGCACCCACAGAGGATACGAGACATTCACCGGATACGCCCAAGGCGGCACATATCAGGTCAAAGCCAACCTTGAAGGAGTCAGCATCCCCCACAATACCATCGCGGCGGCAATAGACTCGCTGCTGGAGGGGATAGATTTCAGCATCTCGGGATACAATCGCAGCTCCATTCTGAGCAGGCGCAATGCCGGAGAGGACATCTCCCCGGACAGGTACTTCTCCGAGCTTATGGAGCTTTCAGAGAAATACAAAGAGCTCTCGGGCGGAGCTTTTGACGTCTGCAGCGGACCGCTTTTCGATATATGGGGATTCGGATTCACCTCGGACAGTCTTCCGTCCGACGACGCGATACAGAAGGCCATGCAGGCCTGCCGCGACGGAAAAGTCCTGAATTTCAACGCCATCGCCCAGGGGTACAGCTGCGATGTGATAGCCGGCTATCTCCATTCAATAGGCGTGAAGGACATGCTCGTTGATATAGGAGAAATATACTGCGAGGGGCTCAATCCTTCCGGGAAAGGATGGACCATAGGTGTCGACAATCCTGTCGACGGGAACAACTCCCCGGGAAAGGACCTCAAAGGTATCTGGCATTCCGACGGTTCCGGATGCGGGATTGTCACATCCGGCAACTACCGCAAGTTCTATATCAAGGACGGGAAAAAATACGCCCACACGATCGACCCGCGTACAGGATATCCCGTACAGCACAATCTGCTCAGCGCCACCGTGGTCGCCCCCACCGCGGCCGAAGCGGACGCCATTGCCACGGCATGCATGGTCCTCGGCGCGGAGGATGCCGGAAGCCTGATCGAGTCCCTTGACGGCGTGGAAGCATATCTGATTTGCTCAGACGGCACATGGAAATCTGGCGGATTCAATCTCGAATAACTGCCTTGTGAAGGAATCAAACTTTAACTATATTTGTAGTTTATTATTATCATTGAACATGACAGACAACAACATAGGACTTGACTACAATACGTCAAGAGAAAAAATGGCAATGCCGGAATATGGCCGCAACGTATTGAGAATGGTGGAGAGCCTGCGTCTGATTGAAGACAAGGCCAAACGCAGCGAACAGGCACGCGCCATCATCAAGGTAATGGAAATCCTCAACCCTCAGGTGCATCAGCAGGAAGATTACGAGCACCGCCTTTGGGACCAACTGTACATAATCGCCGGATTCGACCTCGACATTGACTCACCTTATCCTTGCCCTCAGGCTGAAGTCTTCTCTAAAAGCCCTGTCTCACTGCCTATGAAAGACAGCAGGATAAAAGCGGCTCATTACGGAAGAAACATTGAGAAAATCATAAATCTTCTCAAGACCGAACCGGACGGAGAAGTCAAGACTGAGATGCTCAGAGGATTGGCCACCTATATGCGCCAGCAGTACCTGATATGGAACAAGGACAGCGTGGCCGACGAGACGATTTTCCATGATATAGAGAAGCTCTCGGAGCACGAGATTACCATTCCGGAAGGACTTTCTCTCGACAAGATTTCCAACAGCATCAGTTACGCAAAGCCAGGACTTGGCATCAATGTAGGACAGCCGTCAGGAAAGAATCACAGGAAAAACAACAAGCAGAGAAACAAGAAGAAATAATAACGTAAAATGAGAATTTGGAAGAACTGGGACGAAGAAGAGAAGGCGGTTGCCGTCAAGCTGACGGGAGCTTTCTTTCTTGTAGCAGCCATATTCGTTTTCATATCCATAGTGTCGTATCTTTTCAGTTGGAAGCAGGACGCAAGCCTGCTTTCGGGAGGTAGTATCATGGAAAATGCGACCAATGCTGCGGGCAGTCTCGGATTCAGGACCGGACATTTTCTGGTAAGCGAGCTCTTCGGCATCGGAAGTCTGGCTCTTCTCATAATTCTCTTGGCCATATCTGTCAGGCTGTTGTCAGGCAAATGGCAGAGTTCTCTCGCCAGAACCGGAACAATCACTCTTTTCGGAGCGTTCATGGCATCGCTGGCTCTATCATATATCGGGAGCCTGCTTGGCATGGAAACGGCTTTTGACGGAGGACTGGGCGGACGTTGCGGAGCATTCTGCATAACATGGATGACCCGCACGCTCGGTGTCATCGTGACAGGACTTGTAATAGCGGTTCTCATTGCAATCTTTCTTGTCCTGTCTTCGAAAAAATTCAGCAGATGGCTCTCCACCCTTGGAAGCGGGAAGAAGAAGTCCAAGAAGAAATCCAAAGAACCGGCCGGGACAGACTCCGACATCGAGGCTACACCACAGGAGCCGGATATGCCTGTAGTACAGGATATTCTTCCTGAAGAGCAGCCGGAGCCGGAACTCGAATCAGAACCCGTCGAAGAACTCCCGACTGAGCCACAGGCTGTCACTCTTGCGGAAAAAGAATCTGTCCCGGAAGGGAATTTCGAGATTATCTCGGACGATTCTCTCAATGCCGAGGTCACCGAAGAACTGAAGCCTATAGACAACAGGCTGGACCCTCCTGACGGACTTCCGAAATATAAATTCCCTACCCTCGATCTTCTGGAGGCTCATGCCGGCGGAAGAAGGGAAGTATCCAGCGAGGAACTTACCCGCAACAACAACAAAATCCGCGCGGCGCTGGCCAATTACAAGATTCAGCTCAATGATGTAAAGGCCCAGGTCGGACCTACCGTCACTCTCTATAAGGTATATCCGGCACCGGGCGTCAAAATCGCAGACATCAAAAAGCTTCAGGAAGACATCGGTATGACCCTCAACGCCAGAGGAGTCAGAGTCATCCAGTTGTCTGACTGCGTGGGTATCGAAGTAGCCAACGACTATTCTTCAATCGTCCCGTTGAAAGCCCTTCTGAATGACACTGCATTCCGCGAGAGCAAGGCGGAGCTTCCTGTAGCGATAGGATACACCATCACTCAGAAAGTAAAGGTGTTCGACCTTGCGGACGCCCCTCACCTTCTCGTAGCAGGTGCCACCAAACAGGGTAAATCAGTGGGCCTCAACGTAATAGTTTCATCCCTTCTTTACTCCAAGCATCCGTCAGAGTTGAAGTTTGTCTTCATTGATCCGAAGATGGTGGAGTTCTCTTCGTATGCCAAGCTTCTTAAGCACTACCTCGCAGTATTGCCGGATGCGGGCTCGGAAGAGGATGAGGCCAACCGTTCCATCGTCAAGAATCCTAAGGACGCGGAGAAGATTCTGCGTTCCCTCTGTATAGAGATGGATGACCGGTACGAACTTCTCAGCAAGGCCGGAGTCAACAATATCAAGCTGTACAACTCCAGATACAAGGAGCGCAAACTGCGCCCGGACCATGGACACAGATACCTTCCTTACATAGTGGTAGTGGTGGATGAATACGCAGATCTTACCATGACGATAGGCGGAGCACCGGAAGCAAGAGCGGCAAGCAGAAGCATTACCAACTCCATCATCCGCCTTGCCCAGAAGGGACGTGCCGCCGGCCTGCATGTCATCCTGGCCACACAACGCCCATCCGTAGATGTCATCAACGGACTCATCAAGAGCAACTTCCCTATGCGAATTGCGTTCCGCGTGGCCTCCAGAGTGGATTCCACCACTATAATAGACAGCCCGGGTGCGGAGAAACTCATAGGAAAGGGAGATATGCTGTTCTCGGCAGGTATCGAATCCGAACGCATCCAATGCGGATTTGTGAGCGGAGACGAGATTGATTCCATCAATACGTTCATATCCGACCAGCGTGGCTACGGAAAGTGTTACAACACCCCTTACTATCTTCCTGATGTTACCGACACCGGAGCGGAAGGAGGCGGTGCAGGCAGTCTTGACACCAACAATCTTGACGAACGCTTCGCCGAGGCTGCAAGACTTGTGGTAAGCACGCAGAAAGGCTCCACCTCCGACCTTCAGAGAAAGCTCGGAATGGGATATGCAAAGGCCGGACGCGTCATGGATCAATTGGAGGCCGCAGGAATAGTCGGACCTCAGGAAGGCTCGAAGCCAAGGCAGGTGCTACTGTCCTCGCTTGACGAATTGGAGCCGCTTCTGGAAAGCGTAATGAAAGGTTAAAATATGCTCAGGGCCTCTCATATTGTCTGTCTGCTGCTGGCATTTTCCCTTTGCCTGAGCAATGCTGCCGCCGTAGGCTCAACTCCCCCGGAGGGCGGGATGAAGGCCGCCAGGGAGATTCTTGACAGACGATTCGATGCGCGCATATCACTGACATACAACTGCTCCATATCAACCACCAACGGCACTCTTGTCCTCCTGTCAGGCTCACTGGTCCTTCAAGGAGACTGCTATCATGCCAAAGGCAACGGACTTGAAATCTACAGCGACGGTCACACCCGCTGGACAGTTGACAGGGAGTCTAAAGAGGTGTATATAGAATCATCCACGGGAACACCCGAGGTCTTCCGCTACGAAGACTCCGTCAAAGAGCTGTCATTGACCGACATACGTTACTTCCCCGCAAATGTGGACACATCGGAGTTCTTCTTCAACACTGATTTTCTTGGAGACGAATGGATTGTCACCGATCTTCGCGAGGAATGACAATCTCGTAAGTTTTACCGGCCTTGTTGGTAAGTTTACTGTCACGCAGCCACAAATTGGCGCCTTTCAGGGTAGCGTAACGAATGCCGTGTTCTTCCGCAAAGTCCACAAGATTCTCTATCGGGCCGCTCACCGATACTGTCTCTTTCGGCTTGGGCTCCACAGGATATTTGTCTTTCTCCCTGACATAGAACCCGAATGATGTCGGGTCCTCAAAGAACATCTTGGCAGCCAGGATTCTGAACATATATCTGGATGTCTCTTCCACAAGCCACAGGTCCATGGCCTTGCGCTGACGCTGGTTCTCGATACGCTTCGAAATGCCGTTCTGTCCTCCATTGTAACTCGCTGCCACAGTCATCCAGTCGCCATATTTGTCGTGTGCTTTCAGGAGATACTTGCAGGCCGCAACCGTTTCCTTCTCAATATGATACCGCTCATCCACCTCAGAAGAGACTTCCAGCCCGTATTCCTTGGCCGTGGATTTCGTGAACTGCCACAATCCGGCCGCTCCCGCTGAAGACAAGGCCTTAGGATCAAAATTGCTTTCTATCGCCATAAGATATTTGAGATCTTCCGGGACCCCGTTCGCACGGAGAATAGGTACCACCTTGGCAAATATCCGCTCGGAGCGCTTGAGCATCAGGGTAGAATTGGTGTGCATATATGTGAAGGAAATCAGTTCCCTGTCCATGCGTTCATATATGTCCTGACGATCAAATCTGATGGTATCCCCCGCGAACACTATCATTTTAGGCACAGACGGTGCCTGAGGATGCTTGTCCGTCCCCGCAGGCATTCCGACAAAAAGCATCACCATCAACAACAAAATTCTCATATCTCTACTGTCTTATCTGATTCCACATACCACACAGTGCCGGACAGCACCTTATATCCCATTGACCTATATATGCCGGCATACCTCTGAACCTGACATATATAATCATCCTTTTCCTCTCCGAACTTGAAATCCACGATTCGCACGCCATCGCTGCTTGTAATCACCCTGTCTGGTCTGCGCTGCGCACCATCCTTTCGGAAAACAGTCCTTTCATTCAACACCCTATACTCCCCTGACTCAGGGAACCACTCCGGATGAGCAGCAATCCTTTCCGACAACAATCTCCGGACATCTTCTCGGACATCAGGGGTGATTTCGCCGGACATGACTGCACAATCAACAGCCCTATCCACATCTGAAGCAACGTGCACCGATGCCAATATATCGTGCATGACTATACCTTTGAACCGACGGGAGGCAGAAAAGCCCGCTTCCCCGTCTTCCGCAAAATAATCCTCGGCATCGGTCGATGGCGCAAGTCTTCCCGCAAGGCTGATTGTCTCATACGAAGCCTCGAAAGGCTGTTCGGAAGACTGCGTGCGTTGCATCTTCGAAAAGTCGTACATCTCCCCTATAGTGCAGTCATCCATGGAGTTGACATATTCATAAAGGACATCACTGACCCGTTTGTATTCCGGAGCTCCCTTACTAAGGGACTCCTTGAACGTCTTGGTAGGAAGCTTGGATATTATATGTAAGCCCTTGACCGCCCTCGTAAGGGCCACATAGAAGATATTGAGATTGTCAACCAACTGACGTCCCTGCTCTTCATGGAAATCTTCCGCAAAGAAAGTATTCGCCGAACTTTTACCAAGCCGTACCGGATAAACACCGTCAAACACCTCCGGCAGGCCATATTTCTTCGCATCCAGCCGACACCAGCGAGTCGTGGGGTCCCTGTACAACTCCACCTTGTCCGCATAAGGGAAAATCACATAAGGAAACTCAAGTCCCTTGGCCTTGTGCACGGTTATTATACGCACCGCGGACTCGCTCTCCGGGGAGCCAATCGTAATATCTGATTCTTCCCAATGGTCAAGAAATCCGCTGAGGCTGTTGCCATTGACTCTCGTCCAGTTGTGAAGATCATCCATAAACGCCTGAACAAAAAGAGTTTCCGCCTCAAACGTCTCTGGGTCCATATCCCTCACAGAGCGAAGAAGACTCTCTGCAAAATCCACCAGCGAATAGTAATTGTCAGGGAAACTTACATTCATTGACTCCGCAAGATACTTCGAGACACTGTCCTGAGGATTGTCCGATGCCTTGAGAAGGGCCACGACCTTCCGCACCGTAGAAGAAGCGGAAAGGCTGAGCGAGTCATCCGAAATCACCGGTATTCCATTATCCATCAGGATTCCGGCAATCAGGGATCCGCTCTGGCGGCCACGTACAAGTATTGCTATATCCTGCCACTCGGCACCATTTTCCCGGGCTCTTGAGATAGACTCAAGTACCTTGCCCGACTGGTCCTCGCAGAAACTTACCTGCACAAACCCCTCTGTCTCCCCGGTAAGCATAGGTGTCTGATTCACATCCGAATACAATGATGAGAGTCCGAGCCTTGAGGCGGCCATCGTGAAAAACGAACTATTGAACTTCACCACCACAGGAGCGCTGCGCCAGTTGCCATTAAGACTCTTGACGTCAGCACCGGGGAATTGCTGCTGAATCTTGTATCCGAGAAGCTGCCAGTCCGAATCACGGAATCGGTAAATGCTCTGCTTCACGTCTCCCACCACAAGATTGTAGCCTCCGGCAGACTCACTCTCCTTAAGAAGCGGCAGAAAATTATCCCATTGGATATTGGAAGTGTCCTGAAACTCATCCAGAAGGAAGTTCTCAAACCGGACGCCTATTTTTTCATACACGAACGGAGCGTCCGAACCGTTGATTATGTCCTTTAGTATCACATTGGACTCATCCAGGCACATCAGATTCTTTTCTTTCAGGAGGCTGTCAAAAGCTTCATAGAATTCTCCTGCCAGTCCGAGGCTGAATATAAGCCCTCGAATCATGACTGCCGTATTGTAGCGTTGAAGCACTTCTTCGGCGTACGCTTTCAGCTCCGGATTCTTCTTCAGAAGAAGTTTCTTTTTGGAGAAATCCAGCGGTTTCCCCACTTCATTCTCAAACCCGTATTCTCTAAGCTTGGATGACACGGTCTTTATGATGGAGTCGCATTCCGTGCGCAGAAGAGCGAGCCTTTCCTTGGTATATTGGAGCCTGTCGTCGATTCCAAGCTCCGCGCACAAAGCCCGATGTTCCTCTGATTTGAGTTGCGAGCCTATCTGATAGAGACTGCTTTCAATGTCCGCCTTGGCGCCTTGCTCCAACGAAACTCTGACGCTGTCCTTTATCCAGTCCAGAAGTTCCGTCTTGTCCGGAGTGAGGGAGTCCAGAATCCTGTCCATTGACTCATTTATCAGGGACTGTCTGTCAAGTTCTATCTGATAATCGGCAAACTGTCCTATCTCTCTGGAGAAGGCTTTCAGTGTCTGCTGGAAGAATCTGTCTATGGTACTGACCGCAAATGCGCTATAATCGTGGAGCATGCGTACCAGAGCCTTCCCGGAATCGGGATCCGCTGCCGAACGGGCCTTAAGGTCCTTAAGGATTCGGCGCTTCATCTCGTCCGTGGCCTTGTTGGTGAAAGTCACTGCCAGAATATGTCTGTAGGCATCTGCATTCTTGGAGCCGAGAAGCAGATCGATATATGTGTGCGACAGACTGTATGTCTTGCCGGAACCTGCACTTGCCTTAAGTATTTTCATCGTCCGCAAAGGTTTTTAAAATTACAATAAGCGCATGCTTTCTCACTCGAAGCACGCCAGAAAGGCACCTGCACATCTGTAATTTCCTTAAGCAGCTCATCAAGAGCGCCATCCATCAGAGAACAGAATTTTCCGCTCAGGCGCACGTTTTCCACCTGTTTGGAAAACAGCCTCAAAGGCTGATAAATGGAGTTGACAATGGACTTTCCGCGCATGGCCGCCTCGTCCCTTATGAAACGATCGTAGATATACAGCTGCAAAGCTATCTTGGGACGCTCTTCATTATCATGGGCAAAGATGGCTTCCACCACAGCTTCCGCATTGTCATCATTTATAATGAAATCACTGTCACTCACCTTTCCGGTCTTGTAGTCCACTATGCGCACGACATCTTCCCGCATACCTACTGTTATATTTAAAACTGTAAATTTGTTTTTAGATATTATAATCAAACTTATGAACTCTACTACATTAAGAAAGAATAATAAGAATAATGTTTTTGTTTGAATTAAGAAATGGAGAAGCTTTAATTGCTGACAATAAAGTTGATGCTCTTTATTATGCTTGGATGAAAACTCTTTCTAACTCTCCCTCTTTAAAAATATTTCTGACATGTTTTCCAATCACACTACGATCTCTCTGAAACAATTCTGCCATCTGATCAATAGACAACCAGACTGTATCACCATCAAAAGTAGTTTCAACTTTCGTCAGACCATCCTCTGTCGTATAAATAATCATATCTGCTTTTTCTTTGTTCATAAATTAATTTTCCTCCAAAATCAGATACATTATCAACGTGAACGAGTCACTATAGCGAAATCATCCATCCTCATCTTTACCATTTATAATACGGTAGTAATCATCCATATCCACGCTAAGTTTTACCGTGGCATCTGGTTTTCGTTTGCCCAAGAGGCACACAGTCTCAACG
>OQVP01000849.1_pt1 | contig 11241 bp, 19 predicted proteins | sample 1691541 | NCBI WGS metagenome assembly OQVP01 (sample SAMN03418258, study PRJEB22391) | human gut metagenome | biome: human-gut; feature: organic feature; material: feces | host: Homo sapiens | place: Tanzania | collected 2013-01 | reverse complement strand
CCAAGGGGACGGATTTTACCAAGGTGAGCAAAAAGAGGATAGCCGCCGTCCAAGAGTGGATGAACAACTATCCTCGAAAGGTATTGAATTGGCAGACGCCGAACGAGGCGGCGGGATGAGATCACCACTGCTGCCATTCCTTCTCCGGCAGTGGTTTGCGGGACAGGGTATTAAAGAGTTTCCAGAGCGGTGGGTTAAAGATCAACTTGATGCCGAAGGGAACGAAGTAATATTCATCAATGATCTCCTTGGTCATATCGCTGATACCGACCCGCCGACCGATCTCTTTACGAACGGTGAAAAACGGGATCAGACTTGGCTTGATAAGATAGATATGCCGGGCTAACTTGCGTATCTTGATGTCTACATCCAGACCCTGCGAGAAGAAGTCTACATCCATCTGATAGTGACGATGATACTTGAAGAAGTATATCTCATCGTCGTTCATTTTCATTTTTCGGTTATCATACTCAAGCCCCGCTTCATCAATGATGAGGCGGCCATCTGTCATCAGATACTTACCGAAGTCGGACTTACTCACCTGCAGTGCGCCGGTGATCCCGAAGTTCGACCATACCGGTCTGCCCTTCTTTAAGTCCTTCTTGGCAAGATAGGCGGCGAAGGTAGACTTACCGGCACCGGGGATGCCGAAGTATAGGTTGAGAGAAACTTTCTTTGCTTTCATAATTTCTTACCTCATAAAGACAGGGTGCCCGCCGCGATCGCCGGCGGACACCCTTTTGCTGCCAAATCAGACGCGATTGGACAGCAGGCGCTTGAAGAGGCCGACGCCGATACCACACAGGGGGAGACCCACACAGCCCAGCAGCAGGATGGGACTACCGGCGATGGTCTCACCGACTTTCCCCACCCAGCCGATGGCGGTGGTGAAAACGGTACCGACAGACTCAAGCAGAGTAGCAACGGTCACAGAAGCAGTCGTCAACATTCTCCTTTCCTAATAGTGATTTTTGAATAAGCCCAGGAAGATACGAACGATCACTCCCAAGCAGATCAAACAGAAGAGATAGAAAATCGGGGGCGTACCGAGGAAGTCGGCCACGGCTTCCAAAACAGCCGTGCAAAAGGCGATCATTTCATTCATCGCTTGAAGATCACCCCCAAAAAGCGCAGCAGGCCGAAGAGCACCAGCGCAAAGAGCAGAACGCCGGAGAGCCAATACCAGTCGAGACCGGCGAGCCCCGGCACGATCTCTACGGAGGTCACCGAGGAGCCGTCCGAGAGATAGGTGGTCACGGTCTGGGTGCGGGGCGCATAGGTGCCGAAGATGCCCGACAGGATAGCCGGGAAGCCGGAGAGCGTGGGCGCGGCGTCCAGATCAGCCACCGTAACTGCGCCGCCCTCCTGCTGCACCTGCAGCAGCTGCGTTACCGGCTCCGGGGCAGGGGTATCGGTAACGGAGGGGGTCTCCGTTTCGGCGTTTTCACCATCTTCCACGGCCATAGCGGGCGTGATCGCCGCCAGCAAAACAAGGAAAACTGTAAGAAATGCACAAATCTTTTTCATCGGGTGTCACCCCTCCTTTCTCTGGAAACTTTGATTTTTTTGCTGCCGGAACTGCCGTAACTCTGCCCGGAAGAGAAGTTGCGGTTTAATACGATGCCGAGGACAGTAAAGCCGCCGCTGATCAGAAGCAAGCTAATGGACAGCGTGGCAAAGGAAATATCCAAGCCGGGAACGGTGGCGGAAGTAAAGACATTCCAAGTCATGGAAAACCAGGCGGAAATACCGGCTACGAGGTCAGACAAAGAAACTCACCACCTTACTGATAAGGCCGCCGAAGATGTCACGCAGGATCTTGAAGAGCGCGATCAGCAGTTTGATCACCAAGAACAGGATCAGGATGCCGAACAGCGCGAACGCAATAGAGACCCACGGTGTAAATTCGGGTGGCAGCCACGAGAACAGGTCTTTGATAAAACTAACCATTTAGGAACCTCCGGCAATATCGGAAATAGCGCGGATCACAAGGAAGATCACCGTAGCGGCGAAGAAAAACAGGAAGATCACCTTGATCTCCGTGGGCAATGCGGCGATCATGCCGCCGAGGAACTCGAAGAAGGACGAGCAGTCCGCGAGGATCTGACGCATGGTAGAGATCACATCATCACCCCCTACGACATTTCATAGAGCGTATCAAGATCAGCGCTGCCGAGACTGTCCTTGATGATGAATTTCCAAAGCCACTTGGTCAGGCGGCTTCCTTGCTTCAGGGCGTCCTTGGAGGCATCCAGCACGGTGACATCCTGCCCGTCTTCTCCGCCCGACTCGATGATCCAAGTATCGTAGATGGGCGAGTTGGAGGAAATATCCGTCAGCTGCCCGCTGATGTTATCCAACTTGTCGATGATGGCAGCAAACTGTGTGGTGTAGTCCTTTGGGGAGGGGATAGAGGAAACGGCATTGAGGAGTTTAGAATTTTCCAGCTGCTGGAAGGCCGTAAAGCGATCTTTCACAAAAATCTTTATAGGATCCGCATCAAAGGCATAGGCATAGGAAACATCAAAAGCAGCAGCAGAAGTGCTGACAGGAAATCCATCAGGGAAATCAGAAAAAGGAACAGAGAAAGAAAGAAAAGTATCAGACGAACCACAGGAAAGTGACATGCGTTTTTCGTGTTCATTTCCCATTAAATCGTAAAAACTGTACGGAAGATATCTAAAATGAAGAGAAGATCCGGGAGCAACACCAAAAGGGCGCATAAGAATCTCATACTCAACAGAAGACGCGGTGAAAGATTTCGGGTAAATATACACATAGCAAGAACCACGATCTACAAAAGAAACCTGTCGAATGAGGGACGGCTGAGAACTATACAGGACATTCCCTTTTAATAAATCAAACGAAGATGATGGAAAACCAAAGACGGATTTAGAATTTAAATCACGGCCACCTAAAGAAGGAAGATAATAATCCATAGTACAAGAACCGAAGTTATAATCAATGGCATCAGCAATACGGGTAAGACCTCCGGTAAGCGCTGCTTCCGCTTTCGTGACTGCCTGTGTATTAACACCGATAGCAGAGAGAACATTTGCATCATCAAAGGAGGCCGTGCCGGAGGTACTCAATTTTTCATCCAGCAGTTTACCGATCTCGTATAAAAGGGTATTGGTCTGCGCGAGGTATTTATTTGCCCATGAAACCGAGTTATGAAGCCCGGCCAATTCGTTGGCCGTGGCCACGACAATGCTATCAATGTTAGCCAAATATGTACGCGCATCGATAAGCAGCCACCCAATATTGCTCAAATAGCCATTGGCAATACTCAAACGCTCGTTGATGAGTTTGATATAGAAGTTTACATCCTCATAAAACCGGGCGGGGATGTTGTTCTCGGAATAACTGGGCTTTGAAACATAACCAGGCGTAGAAGAGCCGCTGCCGGTGCCCTGATTAGAGGTAGTGCCGGAGAAGCCGCCGCCGTGAGAAGAACCGCCAAAACCACCATGAGAGCCATCGCCGAAGCCGCCGCCATGATTGTTGCTGCCGAACCCGGCGGCGGAGGCGGAAACAACACAGCAGACTGCAAGGAGGATAGAAAAAAGTAGAATACGGTTTTTTTCATTGCAAAACCTCCCATGTTCGGTATAATGGAGAAAAGGTGGTGATCAAATGAACTTCTACATAGAATCAGAAAAACTGAACATGGCCAATATGCTCCAGCATTTCCTGACGACTATTGAAATGGCAGCCATGAAAGATGACGGCGTCATTTCCAAGGAAGAAGAAAAAGAGATCAAACGCCTGCGGAAAGCGGCGGATGCCTTCAGAAAGGAATTGAACAAGTGACCCCATACCGGCGAGAGATCGCCGGTATTTCTTTTACACCTTGTCCTTTGCCCACTTTTTGTCCGGGGCGAACTTTGCCGGGAACAGAAAGCGCAGCAACTTCATAATGACCCACAGCATCAGCGACAAAAGCACCGAGGCCAGGAAGAGTGCCACCAGCAGGATCAGACCGTAAATGATGAATTGGATCATAAGAAAAACCTCTCATAGAATGATTGGATGCGGGAGCCGGACTCGAACCGGCGGCCTTGGAAGACGAAACCAATGTGTTACCACTACACCATCCCGCCATAGGGCAGGCGCTACTTAAGCACCTGTTGGAAGTAATAAAAGGCAGCGCGTCCGGCGGCATAGGCAAAGCCACCGATCAGACACCATTTGAAACGATCCCACATACGCTTGACCCTCCATCTGTACTTACGAATGCGGCGAAACGGCTTAATAAAGATTGAAACTGAGCTGTTCATAATCGAAGTCTACCGTACCGGGGTCAAAGGCCTGCAGCGGATCGGCAAGAGGCCGGGGGTGCATGTCCTCCTCCGGGTACTCGGCACCGTCCCAGATATAGGGAAAGGCAAAGTTTTGATCCTCCACCATGCCGGTATCGCAGAAGTCATAGTGGTGATCGCAGAGGGCATCTAAAGCCCGATGCCGGCAATAGATCGCCGAGGCCTTCTCCGCCGTTTTCAGAGGGCGGCTGTGAAAATAGAGATGCTGCCCGAGATCAGAGCCCCGCTGTGCAAGGTCTTTGGATATGTACTTGGTGATATAGAACGCACACGCTACCGGGTCACGGATGGGCGCCAGCGAGCAGAAGCCGAACTTTGCGGCATAGTCCGGCCAGTTCAGAAAACCGCCCTCCCGGAGTTTCCGAGGCGCCGTATCGGGGAATTGCGCCAGCCGCTCCATCGGCAGGCCGTAAACAAAGCCGTGTACATGCCAAGCACCGTCCTTATGAAGTTCCGGGATCAGCAGCACTTGAAACTTGGCGGCGTACTTCTTGCGCATATCCCGTACCCACTGTGTCAGCGAGGACATGAAGCGGGAGAGATTATAGCGGTCATACTTGGAGCGATCCAGCGTGCCGGTGAAGAAATAGTCCCACGGATTGCAAAGGGCATACTGGAAGACCATCGACCGGGCACGGGAGATATTGTTGGCCAACTTATCATCATTGACCTGCTGCTCTTCCTTTGGCAGCGGCAGCCGGACTTTTTCATAATCGCCCCACGCACACTTGAAGGAGACGATCTTGTAAATCTCATCGGTATAGCGATGAATGACATAGGCAGGATTGACAGGCATAACAGCAACTCCACGAATATCGATATAGCAACGGTTTCCCGCAAAACGATACGGTGTCAAGTGCCCCATTCCGATGCCGTCAAGAGAGCATCGGAAAGAAAAAGCACTCGACAGGAACTGCCTATCTACCGACTGTCAGACCTGTCTTTTCTCCCCAGCGGCGGGGAGATAAATTTACTTCATGAGGTGCACGCCGCAGCACTTGCCATAGCGGTTATACTCCAAGCGCACCTCATCGTTCAGATGCGGCGTATAGCCGCACTCGGCAAGGCGCTTGTCCATGATATAGACGCGCTCACAGGCAAGCCCCTCACCCTTATCACAGGGCTCGGTCAGATACAGATTGACGCCGGAGACGGACGCACCGTCATCACCCTTGAAGGAACTCTTACGGAAGCCGATTACTTTCATGTCGTTGTTCTCCTTTTCGTTGTAAAAATAGTCGCAGGGCACAGGTCTCCTCTCGGGGATCTGCACCCTGCAAATTCATATTAAAACTTACCATGTATCCCTCCCGGCATCTTTCCTCTTGCTTTTTTCCGAAAGTTGTGTATAATGGTAAAGTCCGCAGGTCGGATTTGGGCTTGTAGCTCAGCTGGGAGAGCGTTCGGTTCGCATCCCTATGGTCGCACATCGACCTGCGAGTTTCAGTCCATGATTTCGGAGAGGTTTTTCTCTGAATTCTTCTAAAATCGGAAAACTTGAAAATCAGCTTTTTGTTGCAAAAACCCGCAAAAAGCGGCAGTATGGGCCTATAGCTCAGCTGGGAGAGCGTACGGTTCGCATCCGTAAGGTCGTCGGTTCGATCCCGATTAGGTCCACCATTTCGAGAAAAATCACCGCCATTTTGGCGGTGATTTTTCGTTTGACCACAATAATACCACAGACGGCAGAAAATTCTGACCGCTTTTGAAATCCGCAGGCGGTGAGTAGCAGCCCCTCACCACCTGCGGATTTTCGTTTTATGTGTTTGCCGGTGCGGCAAGTTCTGCTCTGACCTCATCGTAGTATTTCTGCACCGTGGTGCGGTCCATGCCTGTTTCCCGTGCGATATAGCTTTTATTGCTCACGCCGGGGTGCTGGCGCAGGTACTCCGCCAGCTGCTTTTTCTTGGGGCTGACGCCGTCCGGATACTCCGCAACCGTCCCATTCCGCAGGGCGGCGATCTCCGCTTTCATTTGCAGAATCAGCTTCGCCAGCTTTTCCTCACATTCCTCCCGCGTGCGGCCATATACATTGCGGGAGTGCTTCTTGCCGTCTGGCCAGACGGGCGAGTACCGTCCCTCCCACAGATTCTCCTTGAGCTGCTTGATGTAGCCCGTGCCGGGTCTGCGGCGCGGCGGTGTGTACGGTACAAACCGCTGCGCCTCTGATGCAGCTTCTGCTTTCTGCCGGGATATTTCTGCCTTTGCGATGCCGCGGTCGATGCTGACCGCGGCATTTTCCTGCATTTCGTTGGTAATGTGGGTGTAGATATTCAGCGTGGTCTTGGCGGAGACATGGCCAATGATGGCAGACAGCGTTTTTACATCCATGCCGTGTTCCAGTGACATGGTGGCGAAGGTATGGCGCAGATCGTGAAAGCGCACCTTTTTGCAGTCTGCCCGTTCCAATATCTGCTGGAGCCGCTTGCGGACATAGCTGGGGTCGATGGGCTGGTTCGGCTTGATGCGGGACGGGAACATCAGCGGGGAGAATACTTCTTTCCGATATTCCCGCAGAAGTCCTACCATGACTGGCGGCAGGATGATCGTGCGAAACGCTGCTTTGGTTTTCGGCTCGCTGATGATATTCTTACCGCCAACCGGTGTGACCTGCTTGCTGATATGGAGTTCCCCTGTCTCAAAGTTCAGGTCATCCCATGTGAGTGCCAGTATCTCACCCCGGCGAAGTCCTGTGGTCAGCTCCAGCAGGAAGAGTTCGTACATCCCCTCCGCTTTGGCTTGTATCAGAAATCGCTGAATTTCTTCTTTGGACAGCACCTTCATTTCTTTTGGCTCTGGCGGTGGGAGCTTGACGCCGAGGATGGGGTTTTTCTTGATCAAGCCATCCTTCACCGCCCTGTCCAGTGCCATCCGTATTACATGATAGCAGCTTCGCACCGACCGCTCCGCCATCTCCGGCCCCTTGGTGTCCCGATGTGTTTTTCTGCCGTTGGCCTTCATCTCGTTCAGAAACTTTTGGCAGTCCGCCTGCGTCAGCTTATTCAGCGGGATATGCCCGAGACCGGGGATGGCGTGGACATAGATCCACTCCTCATAGCCTTTCTGCGTAGTGGGGCGGATGGATGGCTTGCAGTGATTTTCATACCAGTAATTCATCCAATCCCCAAACCGCATATCCGGTTTTACCTTGAAGGGGGCGACCTCGGTGTACTCCTCCTGAAGCTTTTTCAGCTTTTCAACGCATTCCGCTTTGGTTTTCGCCAGGACACTTTTCTGCTTCGCCTTTCCGTTTTCATCGTAGCCCACGATGTGACGGCCTTCCCACCGTCCGTCGCTTCTCAGGCGGACGGTGCCCTGCCCGTTTTTGCGTTTCTTTGCCATGTGATCACCCCTTTACCACAAAGTCATTCATGAACTCGCCCACGATCCCTGACGCTTTGCGGTGCATATCCCCTGTGACATGGGTATAGGTGTCCAGCGTGAACGAGGTTTTCGTGTGGCCCAGAATGCCGGAGAGCGTTTTTGCATCCACGCCGCTGGTCAACGCATGAGTCGCGAAGGTGTGTCGGAGATCGTGAAAGCGCATATCCGGAAGTCCTGCTTCCGCCAGCAGCTTCTTCATGCGGGTGTAGCCGCTGTTCGGCATGATGGGATCTTCCGGGTGGATCGGGTTCGGGAAGATCCACTGGGAGATGGATGTCCTTTTTCGCTCGGACAGCAGCTGCACCGTACTGGGCGGTAGTTTGATGATCCTGCGTCCCGCACCGGTTTTCGTTTCGCCCACATAGTAACCGCCGCCCTCCTTGTTGTGGAGCGTTCTGCGGACGGTCAGCGTTCCTTTTTCCACATCAAAGTCTGTCCACATGAGTCCGCATATTTCGCCCCGCCGCAAGCCGGTGGTGATCTCCAGATAGAAAAAGTCGTGCCAGTGCTCATCTGTCTTAATAGCTTCCATGAATCGTTCCAGCTGTTTGTCATTGAGGATAGTTTTTGCGGCAGTCACTTTCTTCGGCAGTGTCACATCGTCGGTGGGGTTCTTTACGATCAGGTGGCGGTCGACAGCCACATTCAGTGCCTGATGCAGGACACCGTGTATCCTACGGACTGTGGCGGGAGACAGCGCACCGCCGTCCACGCTGCCTTCCTGCTGCAGCTTTCGATACAAGGTCTGAACATCGGCAGCAGTCACCTTGCTGATTTGTTTGCTGCCAAGATGGGGCTTGAGGCTTCGCTCCGCATAACCGCAGTACCCTGTATATGTGGATGGCCGGACCGACGGTTCGGCACACTCCTTCAACCAGATGTCCAGCCACTCCCCCAGTGTCATGCGGCAATCCTCCGTGAGCTCGGCCCCGTCGTACTCGACAATGCACCGATGCAGCTTTTCCATCAGAGTCTTTTGCGTCTTCGCGGATACATAGCGGAAGATCGAGTCGCCGTTTTCCTTGTGTCCGACTACGATACGCCCTTCCCATCGGCCATCGTCACGCTTGCGCACCATACCGTCACCGGATGGCCTTCGTTTTGCCATTTTGCGATTATCCCTCCTGTCCGTTTTTCTTTGTATAGGCATTGCATTCCCTGCGCTGCCTGCAAATCATTTTGCAAATACACAATACCGATAACGCAGAGGAATAGCGAGAGAAATATTCGGTGCCAGCATATTTTCTGCGAAAGCAACAAGTTCGTTTGCGCATATCCGTCACCATATCGTCTGCTGTTGGCTTTGGTCATGACTCAGCTTTTGCCCCAGAGCCAGCTTCTTCAGCGCTTCCCGGCGGCGCTGCTTGCTGTCTGTCCAGACAGGCGGTGTGGGCAGCGGTGGGAGATCATCGGCTCGTTCCATGGCGCGTCCCAGCCGGACAAGCTCATTTGCCAGCTCACCCATCCAGCCCTCCTCTGGCTCCGGCGTCGCAGGGCGGAAGCCTACTGCCTGCCGATAGGCGAACAGCTTCTCCAGATTTTCTTTGAGGAAAGTCTCATCGTGCAAACTGCTGTCGCGGCATCGCCGGCCGTCAGGACAGATGAAAGTGATATGCTTCCGTGTGTCCGTCCAGATGACCTCGTAGCCCTCGTATTCCATGTTCTCGATAAAGCTCTCCCGGTCATCGGCATATTCCAGCGCTTCGTTGATGGCTTGGATGAGATCCAGCTTCCAGCTATCTCCCCGCAGTCCCGCCTGGTACTCGCCGGGGCGCATCTGCTTTTTCCTCGTGTGCTTCTCCGGCGGCTCCAGCACCTGCAGCCCATGCGCCATGCAGATCTCATCATTGACCTGCCGGTGGTGTTGGAGGTCTGCGGCGTTCTGGTGCAGCTTTTTGCCGTCCTTGCAGTTCACGCTGTTGACCACCAGATGGTTGTGAAGGTGATTCGTGTCCAGATGGGTCGCCACGACTACCTCAAAATCCGGGAACTGCTTCTGCGCGAACTCCACGCCGATGGCGTTTACTTGCTGCGGCGTCAGTCCATCCTCTGCCGAGAAGGACTGGACAAAATGGTAGAACTGTCTGCCGTCCGTTTTTTGGAAGCGTTGCTTGGTTGTCATCATTTCCAAGTACGAAGCCTTTGCCACGCAGTTGTGTCCTGTCACCAGCCATTGGTCGCCCAGCATGGTCTTGCGGGCCTGCGTCACATATTTCAGCACGCCCATCATCGTACCTGCTGTCTGCTTCTTGTTTCGTACCGCGGTGAAGATGGCCATTACTGCACCTCCCGGCTGATGTGCAGCAGCTTTTGACAGAGGTCTGTATAACCGTCGATAAGCTCGTCGCTTCTGAGGACTTGGATGCGTCCCATGTTCGCCAGTGTCGTGAGTTGGTTGAGATTCCTGCCCTGGGCTTTCACTTCAGCGAGGAGGTCGTCCAGTCCGTCTACCCGGACGATCTCCTTGCCCAGCGCACAGGTGATGATATAATCGGTGATGGTCATTCCTGCTTGCCTGGCCTGATGCTGGATCAGGTCTTTGATGCCCGGTGTCATTCTTGCGGTGATGATCGCTGTTTTCTTTCTCTGCATTGAACTCCTTTCTCCCCCTTGGGGGCTGGGGGTGCCGGGGCTTTGCCCTGGCGAGTGCGTCCGGCGTATAGCCGGACGCTATGCTTGCCCCACCGAAAGGTGGGAACTTTGCCCCTTCGGGGCATTTCTGCCCTGAACGCCCCCGTACTTCCTCATTTGCTGTCGCCAGGTGATAGCGGCTGTCCCTCGGCTGTAAAATCGCACACAGCGGCTCACAGCGGCATACACGGCGGTATTTCATGCGCTCTGTTCATCGTCTGCCGGAGTAAATGCAACGCCCAACTTTTCGGCGTTTGCCTGCGCCCGCTGACGTTCCAAGGCTTGCGCAGCTTTCTCCATCTGGCGCTCGTAACAGAGTTCGAGCGCGTTTCTTATCGGCAGGATGGTGTACCTGAGACAACCGTTGTGCTTGCGTCCGTCTTTGGTAATGATCTCCGTGCGCTCTGTGCGGATGAGGCCGTGCTCCTCCAGTGCTGCAACATACTTTGCCACGGTGTTGACCGAGATGCCCAGCTTCTTTGCGATGGTGGGGTAACTGACAATGCACTGGTAGGTTCGTCGATCCTCAATGCGGAGGAGGTATGCGTAGATGTTGATCTCCATGTGGTGCAGTCCCAAATCGAAGACCGCGTTGGGAACGGGAAAGAAGTTCTTGATGGTGTCCTTCTTTACATAGGGCGTGTTCAGCATTCCGACGCCCCTTTCGTGTGTGCGGTGATCCATTTCCGCAGTTCTTCCTTCGGAACGACGATGCGTTTGCCGATCCGCAGAGAGGGGAAATCATCTTCCTGAATGAGTTCATAGATGCTGGAGTCCGAGACTCCCATGAGATTCACCAGCTGCTTCACACTCAGCAGCAGGGGCAGTTCGTCATAGCTGGTATAAATACTTTTCTTCAAATAGTGTCCTCCTTGTAGCTTTGTTGGTAGAGCGTATTCATTTT
>OQVP01000841.1_pt1 | contig 11313 bp, 8 predicted proteins | sample 1691541 | NCBI WGS metagenome assembly OQVP01 (sample SAMN03418258, study PRJEB22391) | human gut metagenome | biome: human-gut; feature: organic feature; material: feces | host: Homo sapiens | place: Tanzania | collected 2013-01 | reverse complement strand
CTCTGCTATAGGATATTTCAACTGCTTTTCTGCCTTAACGCCCAAACCAAGAGTGGAATTGTTACCCGCTGCCGAGGTGTTTACACTCGTTTCTGACGATGTTGTCATTTCTGCATCAATACGCTCTATTAGAGAGGTCCATTTCTTCTTGATTTGTGAAATGGTTATGCACCAATCCCAATTGGTGACTTTCCACATTCCATATAATATGGCATTGGCTATTTTCCATGAAAAGAATACTCCGATAATTGCGCAAAAGCAAAAGACCCAAGAAATGAAGTCTTTCAATAGATTTCCAATGAAGGCATAGGTGTTGTCAACATTAAAGAGCCATTTGCTTGCTAAAGTGAAAATTGTATTCTTATATCCGATAATAAAGGCGAATGTTAAGGCAACTACAAACGTTACTAAATAAGAGTTCCAACAAGCCAGCCTTCTATGTGCCAACTCTTTCTCAAAACTTGTCTTTGACAGTTTGCATATCATTGCGAGCAATGCCTTTGCTGACATCAATTCGTTTCCGACATTAACTGTTACTGGTATATATCGGCAATAACCTTTAGCATACGGATTTTTGCCAAACTTTTTTTTGTTTTCTTCCTTCAGTTCCTGGATGGATTTATGAACAAAAGAACTTTTGCCCATTCCTCGATAACCAGTAACGAGATATGCGCCTGCATATTTTTTTCCAGAATCTCTTAGCCATGCCTTCAATTTGTCAACAATTGAGGTGCGGCCAATAAATTCATCGATGTCTTTTCCACTATTATTGGCATGATGAAACCCCTTGAAACCGTACAGGGGAATAATCATACTACGCATATTGGAATAAAACTTATCGTTGAGCATATTTAATTATGTAGGGAAGAATTAATTACATTACTATTTCTTCCCTAAAAATTGTTGAGATAGGAACTTGTGAACTTTTTGGGGGGAGAAATCTGAGAGCTGGTTTATTCAAACAGGTAACCATATTGGGTTTTCAATTCCTCCAACTCGGTCTCGCTACGCTGATACAGTTCTTGGTCTTCACTTTCTTTGAATTTACTGACAGTGTTTTCCATCTCTTCTATGACAGTTCTTCCTACTTCAAATATGGGTTTCAAATCATCCTTGAAGTAGTCAATGAATGGGGCATAATAGTAGCCAATTTCTTCTATCATAAAGTAGAAAGTATCGAAAGCGTCTTTCAAGTCCAATTTCTTGGATTCAACATCCTTGATTGTCTGAATACGCAATATATCTATATTCTCCACTTGAGCTGCGACCTCTTGTGCAGTCTTCACTTGGTGGAAATAGCGGTCAATAAAGGCATTGCGCTCATGGAGGTTGCGTTTGTAGAATGTCGCACGCTCTGTTTTGTCGGCTTCGTTTTTATGCACTTCCTCAAAACGCTCTGCATGGATCCCTGCCACGGCTACTGCCATACCGCCAACATCCATAACGAGCTTGCGGTCTCGGGCTATGCGGATGACATAGCCTTCAAGTCCGGCGTAGTCGCCTGTGACAATACGAAGTAGGGTACGGTTCTTGGAATAATAAACGAATGGACGGAGGAGGAAGCGAAGGCGTTCTGGCTCTGTTTCTGCAACACGCATAAAGGGTTCCATCTGATTACATGGAATGGTTGCCACTTCACCTGTACTACAATTTTTGCACAACTTGTGTGGCGACATTTTTTCATCCAAAAAATCTTGTATTTTTTTGGAATCTCCTTGTATGAAAATAAGTCCGCTAACGGTAGGCTTTTCCACTTCACGTACACCGCCTCTGTTTCTGTGTCGCGGCACGTATTTTATAGTTTTATGAACAAAATAGGTGAGTTTGTCTTTTTCGAGTTGTTCTTCAAAAGCCTTTACTTTTTTATGATGTACAAAAAGATAACACCACGAAACAGGCTCGTATTTTTCGCCTTCGTTATTCGTATCTTCTTTTTCGGGGTGTTTTGAGTCGCTCCCCATTTGGGTCGCAGACGTTAATTCATGTTTCTCAGTCCTTTCCTCTGTTTTAGAGGACTTCACTTCAGTACACTTCTCTACCACTGAACCAGTCATTTCGTCTGGCTCAGAAACGTGTGTGCCCTCTGGAAATCCTTTGCTTTCAGTTGTCTGAAAACTCTTTATTTCGTCGGCTGTAGACTGAGAAACCGTGCAATCCTGCTCCATAACCTCTCCTCTACTTTATGTCACTGTTGGCTGCCATCACCTGTGATGACAATGCCAATTTTACAATAACATTGTTCATAAATTCATACTATCTGTGTGTATGTTTGTCCAGTTATGGGTTTCAATGTTTTACAAATCATATATGCTGATTGCGCCGCATTTTCACCTCATAGTGGCTTTGTGTCTCTATCGGTTCATCCGTATTTTGTACGTCAAAATACGGAACATGCTGCAAAGGTACATTTTTTCTTGCATTTATTATCATCTTCTCCCGAAAATCTTCCGCCATTTTGCGATTTTACATAGAAATGTTTAATAAATCTGCCATATCAGCACCATAAAACGCCTTGATTTTCAGTCCCAATTCGGTTCATCCGTATTTTGACGTACAAAATACGGATGAGAGACATTCATTTGTTAAACATTTCTATTCTGGCTCTTAACTGAATAATTTTTATTTTTTGCACCAATACGACTCTTTTCTCTTCTGTATACGATTTTGCGAATAATTTTGGTTACCTTTGTATTCTAATACAATTACATTAGCATGAGCAACGAAATTACCATAAGAGAAATAGACACAGACCATCTTGGCAAATTGATATATTGCATTCGTGGAACCCGCGTTATGCTTGATATGGATTTGGCTGATATTTATGGCTATAGTACAAAAGACTTTAATCGCCAAGTCAAAAATAATATAGAGAAGTTTGATCAAGATTTCATGTTTCAACTGACCGACGAAGAGTATGAAAACTTGAGGTGCAAAAATTCCACCTCAAGTTGGGGTGGTCGTAGATACAATCCATATGCTTTTACAGAACAAGGCGTGGCTATGCTTAGTAGTGTCCTTCGTTCGAAAACAGCCATAGAGGTAAACATTCAGATTATGCGAGCATTTGTTTCCATGCGTCACTTCATGGTAAATAATGCTTCTGTTTTTAGTCGTTTAGAAACAATGGAGTATCAACAAAAAGCCATGTACGCAGCAAACGAGGAGTTGCTCCGTATGAATTGGGACATCGGTGAAATGCTTACCAAAAGCCAAGAGACTGATGGTTGGGGTAAGAAGACTCTACAGCGCCTAGCTGTAGATCTTAAGAATGAGTATCCTGAAAGAAAAGGATTCTCCGTAAGAAACATGCAGTGCATGATGCAGTTCTATAATGAGTACAACAAGGAGTTGACCATGGCTAAAGTTAGAAATATCCCAATTACGCAATCAATGATTGCGCAATTAGGAAACGCCCCGATCGAGCTACCTATCAAGCACTTATCTTGGACTCACAATATCATTCTCATACAGCAAGTAAAAAATATTCAAGCAAGATATTGGTACATGATACAATGCATTATAGGGCATTGGCAGACAAGATACTTAACAGAAGCATTAGAGGTAAAATCGTTATTGAAAGACCCTTATATTTTCGACATGCTCACTTTCACCGACCAATATGACGAAAGAGATAGAAAGATGAACTGATCAAAAAATTTGATCGGTTCAATAAGCTCAAGCATTCCACTGTTGCTCCACATGCTTTTACCGAGCAAGGACTTTATATGCTTGCCACCATTCTGAAAGGTGATTTAGCCATCAGCAACATCAATCGCCTTATTCAAGTACTTCTTTATGCTACTTCAACCACTTCATTCAGCCAACGCAGCCATATTATTCAGCCAACGCAGCCACTTCATTCAGCCAACGAAATTGACTCTTCCACCCAGCGAAGTCGAATCCATCACCCAGCGAAGTCGAATCTTCCACCCAGCGAAGTCGAATCCGTCACCCAGCGAAGTCGTATCCGTCACCTCAATGAAACGTATGAACTTGTGCAATGACGTGCATGATTCCATCTGCTTACTCCTAAAGCCGAATTCTTTAAAAGATTTTTTTCTCCAAATTAATGCCACATCTGCCACCTCGCACCTTAACCCACTGATTATAAACGAATAACGGGTGGCAATAAGGGGTGTTTTTATTGTCACCTTATTGCCACCTGTTACCACGCCCCAAACCACCTGTAAACGATCTGATAAGATACTTTTTCGAACGAGGCTCTTTTGATGGGAACCAGGATGCTTCTGAAATTACGTCCCGACGTATCTGTTACTACGTCGGGACGTATCTTTTGCTGCGTCGGGACGTAGCAAATGCTGCATCGGGACGTAATTTTCATTTCCTCAGTTGGCTATGATTCCTCCTCTCACCAGCCATTTCGCAAAGAAGCGGTCACTAACCAGATAGCCAGTCGGAGTCTTGCTTACCAGCTGCTTATCTACCAATGCCTTTAATGCCGTTTTCACGCTGCTCGTAGCTGGAAGATGGTGGGTGCTGATAAACTGCTGGCTTAACGGCGAAGCTACCAGATGCTCACGAGCTATCGCCCACAAAAGCATCTGCTGGTTCTCGGTTAGCCAGGCACAATAGTTCTGATAAGTCATCGCCTGCTCCTCAATCAGCTCCAGAATCACCTCATCTACCAAAGACTTCGTAATCTCGGAAGAAGCATGCTCGTAGATGCCGTGCAATATCGACTGCACATACCAGGTTACACTATCAGACTGCTGATAAATATAAGAAAAGGTGGATTCATCTATTGACCTGTGCTGAGATGCCAGCAAGCGATTGGCAAACTCCCTATACACCTGCTCCCCGATGCAAGGCAAGGACAACACCAGCGAACTCTGGAAGAAAGGACGGTTTGCCGACAGAAACATCTCCTGCATCATGTGCTGCTGACTGCCCGAAAACACGAAATATACATTCGGCAAGAACTGGATATAAGAACGGATCATCGCCTCAACCCCATCCTCCGGATAACTTAATATCTGCTGAAACTCATCAATGGCAATGTAGCATCGCTTTCCCGATTGCTTCAAATACTCAAAGATTCGTTTCAAACTCTCCTTCCCTTCACTCGGTTTCAAGTCTAAAGAAAAAGAAGGAATGCCAGTCAATTCATCTATCGTCAGAGTAGGACGCCAGCTGCTGAAGAATTCCTGCACCTTCCGAAGGGCTGATTGGGAAACTGTATCCAGCTTTCCGATGATTTCAGAAGCCATCAGTTGCACCATCTGCTCCAGATTCTTGGTGGCAAAGATGTCGAGATAGAAACACTTCACTTCCGCGTATTGCTCCTCCATCTGATGGAATACATGATGGATTAATCCCGCCTTACCCATACGGCGTGGGGCAACCAACGTGATGTTACGTTCATTATGCAGCGAAGAAATCATTTTCTCCGTCTCTTTCTGGCGGTCGCAGAAATACTCTGCGCCCTTATAGCCATATACCACAAAAGGATTGTTCAATCTTGCCATATCTTGTTATCATTCATTATACAAACGTTCATTGCGCTTTTTACGCAACGCAAATTACGCAATAAAAAACGAGATAGCCAAATGTTTTCTAGTTTTTTAATAATAATTATCTCCTAAAGCTGTATCTGATGCACAGACAATGAAAGCAAAAATGCAAACGATTGCACAAATCATTTGATTGATTTACTGCTTATTTACGCATACCTATTGGATTAAATCGTAACTTTGCAGTGGGCTAGGAAAGCCGAACGAATGGCTAAACTACTACCCCATGAACAAAATAAATGAAACAACTAACTCTTGAATTATGAAGAAGATATTCACTACTCTTGCTGCCGTATTGGCAAGCGTAAATATGTTCGCACAGGGTTGGCCAGCCAACCATAGCGGCGTAATGCTCCAGGGATTCTACTGGGATTCCTACTTCGACTCAAAATGGACCAACCTCGAAGCACAGGCTCCTGAACTGAGTAAGTATTTCAACCTCGTATGGATTCCGCAGAGCGCCAACTGTGGCGGAGATAAATCAATGGGGTACGACGACTTCTACTGGTTTACCAACTACAACAGCTCTTTCGGAAACGAAAAGGAACTCCGCAGCCTCATCCAAACTTTTAAATCCAACGGCATCGGAACCATCGCCGACGTGGTTATCAACCATCGCAAAAATGTATCCAACTGGGTGGATTTCCCTGTGGAAACCTACAAGGGCGTAACTTACGAGATGAAATCCACCGACATCTGCGCCAACGATGACGGAGGCAAAACCAAGGAATGGGCTGACGAAAACGGCTATAAGCTCAGCAGCATTTACGATACCGGCGAAGACTGGGGCGGCATGCGCGACCTTGACCACAGCAGCCAGAACGTGCAGACCATCGTAAAGGCTTATCTCGACATGCTCCTCAACGATTTCGGCTACGCCGGATTCCGTTACGACATGGTGAAGGGATACAGCGGCAAATACACGGGCATCTACAACGATGCTGCCAAACCTAACTATTCCGTAGGAGAATATTGGGATGGAAATGTATCTGTAATCAAGAACTGGCTCAACGCCACCAAGGTGAATGACCAGATAACAAGTGCTGCCTTCGATTTCCCTATCCGCTACGTGGTGCGCGACGCCATCAAAGCCAACTGGTCGACCGTAAAGACCGATGGCCTGGCTAACGACCCAGCTTACAAGCAGTATGCCGTTACCTTCGTGGAGAATCACGATACGGAATATCGCTCAGCCGACGAACAGCAGGACCCTATCCGCAAGGATACCCTGGCAGCCAATGCCTACATTCTGGCTTCGTGCGGAACCCCATGCGTATTCTACAAGCACTGGATTGACTGCAAGCAGGATATCAAGGCGATGATCAACGCACGTCAGCTGGCTGGCATCACCAACACCAGCAATACCACCTTCAATGCCTACAAAGGCAATGGCTATAACGGCATCATGACCGTAGGCAAGAAAGCTTCGCTCATCGCCATCGTAGGTCCTAACGCCAACAAGTTTACTGCGCCGAACTCATACGCCGAACTTCTGAACGGCTACCACTACCGCTACTTCATGCCAAAGAAGGCAAACGTGGCTTGGGTTGATTTGGCTTCTGGAGATTACGAAGGCGTGATGAAGGCAAAGCTCGTGGCAGTAAGCGACGAGGATAATGCGCAGCTGGTTTACACCACCGACGGCACCGAACCTACAGCCAGCAGCAAGAAGGCAAAAAGCGGCGAGGAACTGGAGATTCCTTTCGGCGAGACAACCCTGAAAGTGGGCTTGCTGATAGATGGCGTTGTGAGCGGCGTGCTGACCCGTACTTATAAGATTGAAAAGCCTGCAGCTTTCGAGCCATACGATATCACCGTATATGCCAACGCCGACAAGGTGGGCTGGACCAGCGGTTTCAACTTCTGGGCATGGTGCGACAGTCCTAACGAGAGCCTGACCGCTTCTGGTAAATGGCCTGGCGACAAGGTTACCCAGAGCAAGGAGATTGAGGGAAAGAAGTGGTTCTATCAGACTTACAAGATCAAGAGCAAGAGCTACATGGTTTCCTTCGTATTCAGCACAGGCACAGGTTCTCCACAGACCGTAGATTTTGCAAATATAAATAAGGATACTTACCTGGAGATTCAGAACGAGAAGGATGGTACGAAGTATAAGATTAAGGATGTTACAGCCGACATGCCATCTACCGGCATCAGCCATCCTATCATCGACAACAACGCCCAGAACGACCCATCCTGGTACACTCTGAGCGGTATGAAAATGATGAAGAAGCCATCACAGGCTGGCATCTACATTCACCAGGGAAAGAAGCAGGTAATCAGATAAGATAAAAGAAATAAAATCAGATAGATACAAATAAATAAGGTGTATTCCCATAAGAATCGGAATACACCTTATTTATTTTATGATATCTTTATCCAAATGCTTTTAATCCACATTTCTCTTAATCTTCAACGTCTGGTCGCAATATTCTATCACGGCAGGACGATGGGTGATGAAGATGATGGTCTTATCGTGCGATGAAAGGATATTCTGGAGAAGCTGGCGCTCGGTTTCCGGATCGAGCGCACTGGTAGCCTCATCGAAGAGCATGATGCTGCGATTGCGCAGAAGGCTCCGGGCAATGGCGATGCGCTGCGCCTGTCCCTCGCTCAATCCGCCACCCTGTTCGCTACACAGGGTATCGAGTCCATCAGGCAAATCAAAAACGAAGTCGGCACAACTCTGATGCAACGCTGCCCGCATCTCCTCGTCGGTGGCACCAATCTTGCCCAATCGCAGATTATCACGGATGGTACCGCTCATCAGCGTGTTGCCCTGCGGCACATACACGAAGTTGCAACGATGCAAAGGCGAAAGCTCTGCCTGATTTCTGATTTCATCTCCCACCTTATTATATATAGTCACCTTTCCTTCCTGCGGATGGAGCAAGGCTAGAATCAGACGAATCAGCGTGGTCTTTCCCGAACCCGTTTCTCCCAATATCGCCGTACACGAACCCGGACGGAAATCGAAACTGAGATGATGGATGATGTTGCGCACCTGCTGGCGCTGGCTATCCGAGAATTCATCCTTATCGTAGGCATAGGAAATATCATTGAGACGAATGCCGCAAGGCGCCGGCATCTGGAGAGGTTCACCCTGCTCTTCCAGCGGATTCTCTTCCAACTCCATCAATCGCTCGGCTGCAGTAAACACGCCCACGAAGGCAGGCGCCAGTTTGGTAAGATTACGTGCCGGCGTCTGTATCTTGTTTACCAATTGCAGAAAGGCGGTCATGCCACCAAAGGTAAGGGTGCCTGCTCCCATGCGCAAGGCTGCCCAGAGGAAGGCTACGAGATAGCCCAGGGCAAAGCCGAAGTTCAGGAAGAAATTACTCAACACATTGAACTTGGTACGCACCATCACATTGCCCCGCAACCGGCGCTGGGTTTCCTCCAGTTTCTCCACCATCGGCTTCTCCGCCTGCAAGGTCTTCACGAGCATGCGATGCTGGATGGTTTCCTGCAAGACGCTCTGCACCTGACTGTCGGAATCGCGCACCAAGCGAGTGAGGTATCGCATCTTGTTCATATAGATTTTGCTGAACGCCAGGAAGATAGGAATCATGATGACGATGACGACGGACAGCATCTTATCCATGGAGAAGAGATAGAAGAAGGCACCGAGGAACATCGCCAGCACACCCAGGGTGTTAGGCAATGTCTCCGTAAGGAAATCAACCACCTTGTTCACATCGTTCTCCAGGCGGTTGAGCACATCGCCCGAATGCATCTTCTCCCTGCCGTGCCACTCGGAACGCAGGATGCGATTGAGCATGCGCTGCTGCATGCGGTTTTGCGCCCTGATGCCCAACACGTTGCGAATCCAGATGCTTCCTACGCTCAAGGCGAAGTCGCAGAGAATCAGCAATCCCATCAAGCCCACCGCCCAATAGACATTGCCCTCTACGGAATGGGAGGCAACATCGATGGCACGCTTCACCGCCCATACCTGCGCCAGGCTCACGCCCACCGAAAGTAAGCCCATAGCAGCATTGAGGACAGCCTGCAGGCGGTTGCCCTTCCATACCACCCAGAGCCACACCAGCAGCATCTTGGCAGAATACTTGAATTTCGGAAGCTTGATTACTTTGAACATTGTCTTTATCTTTGTCTTTGGTCGGCACCCCACATTAACTTTTCGCGAAGTGTGGAGAAGTAACGCTGGTTGCGCTGCTTCACTATCTTGATGGCATGCGGTGCCTTGCGGATGATGAGGCGGGTCTGCTCCGTCATACGCTCGCTGCGGCCATCGATGGCTACGAGATAGTTGTGGCTGCGGCTTTCCACATCTAGCACAATCTCTGCCGTATCGTTGATAACGATAGGACGGATGTTTAGGCTGTGGGGTGCCACAGGAGTTAAACAGAAACTGCCGCTCTGCGGAATGATGATAGGTCCGCCATTAGAGAGGTTGTAGGCGGTGGAACCCGTAGGCGTGGAAACTATCAAGCCGTCCGCCTGATAGGTAACCAGGAACTCGCCATCCACCTGCGTGCGGATGGAAATCATGGAAGCATCATCACGCTTCAACACGGCAATATCGTTCAGGGCGAAAGGATAACCTGCCAGGATGCCGCCCTCAGGCTGCACCTGCAGCACGGCATGCTCCTCTATCTTGCATTCGCCCGCATAAAGACTGTCGAGTGCCGGCTCTATCTCGCTAGGAAGCACGTCGGCAAGAAAACCCAGCCGGCCCATGTTCACACCAATGATAGGCGTACCCTTGGCGCCCACCCGGCTAGCCGCCTTGAGGAAGGTGCCATCGCCACCCATCGAGATGACGTAATCCACATCGAAGTTATAATCTTCAAAGACGCCTGCCGCCCTTACCTCCTGGTGCTCCACCTTGGTGAGGAAGTCGTAGAAGAGACTTTCGATATACACTTCTGCATCCTTTTTGTCGAGGTAAGAAAGGATTCTCATGATGGAAGCCGACTTCTTAGCCTGGTATTCATTGCCAAATATTGCGAATTTTAAATGTTGTTGTGCCATTTATTTTGTTATTTCAATTATTATTCTTACTTTTGCAAAGGTAATAATATTAATCGAATAATACGACAAAAAAATAAAAATTATGGCAAAGGTATATGAATTTCTTGCTAATGGCTTCGAGGAAATCGAAGGATTGGCTCCTGTTGACATCCTCCGCAGAGGTGGTGTTGAGGTAAAAACCGTAAGCATTACGGGTAGTGAATGGGTGGAAACCGCACATGGCATCACCCTGAAGGCAGACCTGAAGTTTGAGGATGTAGCCAGCTTTGAGGATGCCGACATGCTGCTTCTCCCTGGCGGAATGCCAGGCAGCACCCACCTGAACGAGCACGAGGGTGTGCGCCAGGCACTCATCACACAGCACAAGACTGGCAAGCGAATTGGTGCCATCTGCGCAGCTCCTATGGTTCTGGCAAGCACAGGCATCCTGGAGGGAAAGAAGGCTACCTGCTATCCAGGCTTCGAGCAGTACTTCGGCGAGAACACCGAATACACCGCTACCCTCTTCCAGGAGGATGGCAACGTGATTACGGGCGAAGGTCCTGCCGCTACCCTTCCATACGCCTACAAGATATTGAGCTATTTCGTAAGCAAGGAAACTGTAGCAGCCCTGAAGGATGGCATGATGTATGATCATCTCATGAAGAACAAGCATTAGAATTCTTCACTCTTCACTTTTAACTCTTCACTTAAAATATGGATTACGTAATCATAGTAGCCGGAGGCAAAGGCCTCCGCATGGGAAGCGAGATTCCCAAACAATTTCTGCCAGTGGCAGGCAAAC
>OQVP01000839.1_pt1 | contig 11323 bp, 9 predicted proteins | sample 1691541 | NCBI WGS metagenome assembly OQVP01 (sample SAMN03418258, study PRJEB22391) | human gut metagenome | biome: human-gut; feature: organic feature; material: feces | host: Homo sapiens | place: Tanzania | collected 2013-01 | reverse complement strand
CAATCTGTCTTTTTGTCATAAAAAACCTTATCTAAATGACATTGAATGATTTATTTTCTATCTAAAATTTTATTAAACCGACTAAAGACTCCATAGTTTGTGTGTTTGACTTACTGTTTATATCTATCTTCTCCTAAATATTTTTCTAGTCATTGCAATATAAAATTGCTTATACAGTCTCTCCCTTAAGAGTCCTGGTATTCTGGATAATATACAGAGCGACCGATATGACCATCATTATAGCGCACAAACCAATCAACAGATCTGATACCATCGGTGTAATGTGGAACCATATAATATGCACCGCTGCAGTTCCATATAATAAAAAGGTTACTATCTTTCCATGCCAGTCTGCACCATGTACTTTTCCTGTCTTTCGTATCACAAGACATCCACTGACTACCATATACAGCTCCTTACCTGCCATTATTACGATTAAAAGAAGCACATGCGGAAAACGAGTAAACAGACAGATTAACATCGCTGCCTGTGTCAGCTTATCAGCCACCGGATCAAATATTTTTCCTAAATTACTAATCCCATGGAATCTTCTTGCGATATATCCATCAGCAAGATCCGTAAGACCAGACAGCAATAAGATTTCACCAGCTAACAGAGGATTTTTCTTTACCCAATAACTCCATATAATTACCGGAATCAGACAAAGCCGAAAAAAAGAAAAAGATTAGGAACCGTAATAATTCTATTCAAATTTTCTTCCTGATTCACTTCACTCTGCATGTACGGTCACCTCACTTTCTTTTTTTAGACATAAACCAATAAAATATAACACAAAATGCTAAAGCAAACACAACACCAAAAACATTTTGAATCACTCTAAGACTAACCGCTCCTTGTAGTCCATAAGTCTCTGCAGCAATGGCTAAAGCACCAAATGTGTTAAATACTGCCTGCCAGCCATATTGTGCTGAAAATCCTACACCGATTCCACCAAGAATTCCTATATATGCATAGATTGACGAAGGAAGCAGAAAATATAATACTGTAAAACATATAACACCTGCAATATTTCCGACAATCCTTTTACGGACTCTGTAGTGCATATCTTCCATAAACGGCAAAATCGCGGACATGGCCGCAATACCAGCCCACATTGCACGTGGCATATTACAAAGTTCTGCAATGCAAAGGACAATCGGTACGCATAAAATCTGACATATCTGCCATTTTGTTCTGGAAGAAGTGATATCAAATTCTTGTATCAGATCTTTCAGATTTCTTTTATAAGTTCTGTTTTTATGATTTCGATAAAATACGAAGCAGGTAAGTGCTGCACCTAAAGCCATTCCGACTAATCGCATCTGATAGCTTTTTCCCGTAACATCATAACCATATAGCAGCAGATACCCAAGAACCAATGTAGATTGATTAAACATGAATGGATTATGGCATCCGAACAGAATCAACACAGCCAGTGCCGCAATATTTAACAGCATTCCCAATACCGGTGAAAACTGATTTGCTAAATGCGGACATACAGTCATAATTACAAAGAACAAAGCCAAAAGCATCGTAGATTGTCCGGTGTGGATCCCCAGATCCGCATTCCGAAATACCATAAGGCATAATAAAACTACTACACCCACAATACTATTCTCATTTCCAAATAAGATACTGAAAATAGTAACAAATAAAAAACAAAATGCCATTGTAACAGCTATCTTTACCAAATATACCAGTATATGATATGATTTTTCTTTCACTGTTTCACTCTTTTTCAACAGATTTTTAGAACCTGCCTGATTTAACTGCAATTCCTGATAAAATGTCATGTAATTCCTCCTCTATCTGTTTTTCTTAAACTTATATGGCCTCATCTTTCTGTATTGGAAGCTCTACAACAAATCTGCATCCACCATATTCACGGTTTTCTGCTTTGATTGTTCCTCCGGCACTATCTACAATCCGTTTTACAAGTGCAAGACCTAGGCCATTTCCTTCTGCTTTATGAGATCCATCTACCTGATAGAACTTGTCAAATATTCTGGATTTTACATCATCCTCTATTCCTGGTCCTTCATCTTCCAGAATGAACTTAACAGAATCCTGTTCTTGTTTCAGAAACATCGTAATTGTCCCCTTTGAAGGGCTGAACTTAATCGCATTATCCAAAAGATTTATCCAGATATGCATAAAAAGTCCTTCATTCCCAGTATATTTAACTTCCTCCAATTCTACCTGAAAACCAATTTCTTTTTCTGTCCATTTTGTTTCCAATGAAAGAAATGCCTGGCGGATCTGTTCATCCAGACGATATTCTGTTTTTTTCATTGGTATATTCTGATTCTCTAACTTGGATAACAGCAAAATATTACCAACCAATCCGGAAAGTCTTTGGGTGTTAAATAAGATTTTTTCTACATATTCCTCTTGATCCGGAGACAGTTCTTCTCCCTGAAGCAGCATTGTATATCCTTCAATGGCATTAATCGGGGTCTTAAACTCATGAGAAACATTAGATACAAAATCCATCTGCAGCACCTCTGTTGCACGAAGTTCTTTTGTCATAACGTTAAAACTTTGATAAGATTCTCCAACTTCTGCTATACGGCTGTTCGTTTCCAAATGCTGTTCAAAATCTCCCCGAGAAACTTCCTTCATTGCTTTACTAAGTCTGGTAATTGGTTCCAGTAACTTTGCATTAATAAAGGAAGTGATCAGCCCTGCAATCAATGTATTGAAAATCAAAAGCCAGCCAAGCACAGGTATGCTGCCCGGCAGATTAAAAAAATGATTCAAAAAAGCAAATAATAAAGCAGATATGACTGTTGAAAATACAAGTGCCAGCCAGATTGCACCAGTCAGACAGGATCGGATCCGCAATCCTTTTTCTTTCTTTTGTTCCATTATTTTTTCACCACCTTGTATCCAATTCCACGCATTGTTACGATTTCAAAATCAGGGTTATCTTTAAAACGCTCTCTGATTCTTCCTATATGTACCTCTATCGTATGTGGGTCTGCCTCCGTCTCGTATCCCCATACTTCATCCATCAACTGTTGTTTTGTAAATGTTCTGCCTGGCGAAGCTGCAAGCTTATATAAAAGCAGGAATTCTTTTTTAGGCAAAACAAGACTTTCCTTATCAGTTGTAACCGTCATTGCATCATAATCAAACTCTGTTGAACCGATCACAATTTTGTGTTCATTCAGTATCTGTGCACGGCGAAGCAGTGCTCCGACTCTTAAAACCATTTCATTCACATTTACCGGTTTTACCATATAATCGTCACTTCCCGAAAGAAATCCCTGGCGCATATCATCAAAGGAACCTTTCGCAGTGATCATAAGCACTGGTATCTGATATCCTGCTGAACGAAGTTCTGACACCAGTTCATAGCCATCCATAACCGGCATCATAATATCAGAAATGATCAGATCAATATATTCCTTATCCAATACTTCTAATGCCTGTGCTCCATCCGATGCACTTTTGACTTGATATCCATTCTTCTCAAGCACTTTTTGGAATAGCTGGCTTAATTCTTTATCATCTTCTACAATCAATATTTGAAACACGTTTTCCTTCCTCCTTATTAAAACAGATACCTTGCCCATCCAAGCAGATGCTGTACCAGAAACACCTTTCTTTTACGTTTTTCTGTTAATTCAATCGGCTTTACATGATACGGATCATAATATGTTCCGTCGTCTAATACCTGTCTGGACACGCTCTCATACTCCATCATGCCATCCTCCAGCTGTTTATTAATCTCTTTACTGCGTATTACAAGCATCAGCTCTGTATCCAGATAAGTACTTCTCATGTCCATATTGAATGCACCTATACTTGATACCTCCGGGGCCATGACACGCGGTGAACTTTTCATAGCATCTTCATGAAGCTGTTCTACAGAGATTCCATACTGTTCAAGCAGATCATTCTTGATAAACATGGAACTTAATCCATCCTGATCCTTGCCTACTACCACATGATAGGTAATTGCGAGGTCTTCCTTCAGCTGATGTGGCGCATTTTCGAGGACTTCCTTATTTGCTTCGGCTGATGATACACGGATAAACAGCTTGTCCTTCACGTCTTCATAATTTAAAATGGATTTCAGATCAACCTGTATCGGTGCCTCAATAACTATATCTGCAATCTTTCTGCATACAGTTTCCATTGTTACGCCAGGCTGTGCTTTATATGCTTCATACAGCTGATTAAGATTGATCGTCGGGGTAAGCATCTCACCTTCTTTTCTCACCATCAGTCCCGTATAGGCACGGTTCAGTTTCTGACACTCCATCGTTGATACTTCTGCATTCTCATAATCCTTTGGTAAAAAGAGTCTGATATTGTCCTTTACTTCATTTACAAATTCATTAAAATTCATTCTTCGTTTCCTCCTCTAATCTGTTTTCTTATCTCTTTTTGCTTTTGTTTTTTTGTTTCTTTTTTGGAAAGGATAAAGAAAAATTCACCTTTCCGGTTTCATCTGTATCCATATGGAGATCTGCCTCAAAGTACATATTTTTCTTTCTGGAATACAGGTCTTTCACATGCACACTCCCGTTTTTCAGAAGTTCTGCAGCCATCTTTTTATCCATGGTTTTTTCCATGCTCTGCAGATAGCGGTTATCTTTCCAGAGCGCAAAGTGACAATCATGGTTGCTGCAATAGAAGTTGGGTTTGCTTTCATATACCAGGCTTCCACATACCGGACAGGTTCCAATGCTTTCTCTGGTCTGAAATCTTCTTGTTTCTTCTTCGGAAATCGCATCGCATCCATTCAGCATCATGGTCAGCATGTTTTTGATCCCGGTCATAAACTGTTCCGGTGCAATCTCTCCATGCTCCATCAAAAGCAACTGGTTTTCCCATTCTGCAGTCATACTTGCAGATTTCAGGAAGTCTGGCAGGATCTCAACAAGGACTTTTCCATCATCTGTTGGAAGGATCTGTTTTCCTTTTCGGGTGGCATATTGGGAATAGATCAGTTTCTCGATGATACCGGCTCTTGTTGCCGGAGTTCCTAATCCTTTCTTTTCCGTATCTTCATCGAATTCCTTATTTCCAGCTGTTTCCATTGCCGCAAGGAGAGTATCTTCGCTGTATGGTTTTGGTGGCGATGTAAAATGTTCTGTCTTTTCTGCAGCTACAGCATAGAAAGTCTGTCCCTGGGTTACTTTCGGCATTCTCTCTTTCATTTCCTGATCCGGATCTACGATTGCCATGCGTTCCTTATTCTTGAAGCAGTTTTCAAAGAGTTTCCATCCATCCTGCAGAACAATCTTTCCTTTTGCTTTGAAGATTTCTCCCTGGCATTCCACTTCAATCTCTGTTTCCTGGTAAATGTGATCCTTACTCATTGCCATGACCGTATGGACTGCGATCAGGAAGAGAATCTTTTCTTCCCAGGATTTCAGTTCATCAAGATGGCTGGATGCAAGCTCCATCGTTGGGATGATTGCATGGTGATCTGTCACTTTGCTGTTATTCATGACTTTCTTCACATCTGGCTGCTCCGGCTGATCAAACGGACCTGTCAGCTGATATTTCTCATAAATCTGACTAACCACATTTCTTGCGGTCTGTTCCATATCTTCTGTCAGATACTGGCTGTCTGTTCTTGGATAAGTGATCAGTTTCTTTTCGTACAGGCTCTGAGCGGTATCCAGTGTCTGTTTGGCTGTCATTCCATAGATACGGTTTGCTTCTCTCTGCAATGTGGTCAGGTCATAAAGTTTTGGTGCTTTTACTTTCTTTTCCGTTTCTTTTACTGCAGTGACAATAGCTTCATTTCCATGGCATCTGCTTCTTAACTGTTCCGCCTCATCCGGATCAAAGATCTTTGGCTTTACTGCCGGAATTCCGTCACAATCCAGTTCTACATTGAAATACTTTTCTTTCTGGAAATTGCTGATCTGTCCGGCACGTTCCACCAACATGGCAAGTGTCGGTGTCTGAACCCTTCCAACGGTCAGCTTTTTGAAGTACTTTGTGGTGTAAGCTCTGGTTGCATTCATTCCTACCAGCCAGTCAGCCTGAGAACGGCATACAGCAGCTTCGGCCAGATGTCGGTATTCCTCTGCGGATCTCAGATGCTGCATTCCATCAAGGATTGCTGAATCTTCCAGAGAACTGATCCATAATCGTTTCACCGGCTTTTTACTTCCGGATAAGTCATAGACATGTTTGAAGATCAATTCTCCTTCACGTCCGGCATCACAGGCATTTACGACGTATTCAATTTCCGGACTGTTGAGCAGTCTTTTTAAGATATAGAACTGATCTTTCTTATCTTCTGAGACTGTAACTTTCCAGTCTTTCGGGATGATCGGGAGATCTTCATATCTCCACTGGTTAAATTTCTCATCGTAAGCATCCGGTGAAACATATTCGGCCAGATGTCCGAAGCACCAGCTGACCATACAGTCGGTTCCTTGTAAATATCCGTCTTCTCGTTCCTGTGCTCCAATCACTTCTGCGATTGCTCTTGATACACTTGGTTTTTCTGCAATTACTAAATACATGATGTATTACCTCCTTCATATAACGAAACGGAGAGAGCATGTTTTACAGCCCCCTCCGCTAAAAAAGTTTATTTATTTTTCATTTTCTTCAAAATCTTCGTCTTCAGACTCTTCCTCATCCGGAACTTCTTCCAGTCCACCTGTTTCCAAACCTTCCGGCTGATCATCCTCATCTTCCTCTTTTTTAGGTTTATAGATCTTGAAGTAGTAGTAAGCTGCCACACCGCCGAGAGCCAAAATCAGGATTGTTGCCATTGCACCCATATTGGTTTTTGCAGATGCTGTTTTCTCCGGATCAATGGTAGCTTCCTTGTCTACATCCTCATTATTTGTTTCATCCAGCACAACCTTCGATGTATCCGGCTGTGGTGTTACAACAGCCGCTGTACTGTCTTTATCCAGAAACTCGGACAGATCATTCTCATCAATCTGAGATAACATATAGACATTCTGGGATGTGGCACTGCGGTCGATCACGATATAGAAAGTGTTGTTATTCTTCGTTGTAACCGTAAGAAATTCCTTTGTGGAATCATCGGTAATGTCATCCTTGACTTCACCATTGCCAGGTGTCTTAAATGCAGTTCCCTTGCCTGTTCCATCTTCCGGCAGCACCTCGTTTGTGTTTGTCGCCTCGTCCTTTTTCTCTTCTTTGTCTGTTGACTGTTCCGTCTGAGTTGTCTCTACTTTGGATGCCTCTGCCGATTCATCCACATAGGCAAATGCTGTGGTTGATGCTGTAAAAAGCATCATGACTCCCAACAGCAGTCCTGCCATTTTCTTATTCATTTTCTTCCATTTCACCATTCTGATATTCCTCCTTATTTTCTTCTGTGAATACAAAGGAGCCTGAACCTTCATCGTCAGACTCCCTGCTTACCTGAAATTTAACTTTTCCACTCTGGATACCATCCAAAAGATCATATAACTGATCATTATCCATCTTCATACCACGGATGCACCTGATCATCTCATTGTCCTCTTCCTGCTTTAATGCAGCCTGGACACCCCTAAGATATTGCTGCAGATCCGCGATCTTTTTCTCTGTCTTGGCAATCTCATCCAGATATTTTTTAATCTTTTTATTCAAACTTTCACCTCCCTTCGTTCACCCCTTTATGGCAGTCTTCCAAAGCACATGAAATGTTGCTGCCAGTAGGATGTGCTGATATTTGAGTAATGGATCGGATCCCCGCAATGGATCATCATATTGTTACCGACATAGATACCCACATGGCTTGCACCAGATGTGTTATACGTTCCCTGAAAGAAGATCAGATCTCCTGGTTTTGCTTCTCCCGGTGATACATAAGTACATACGCCTCTTAATCCATCCGCGGTCAATCGTCCATAGTTCCATCCATTATCACAGTGGTTAATGACATAGGATACGAAACCTGAGCAGTCAAATCCGGACGGAGAGTAACCACCCCATACATAAGGTACTCCCAGATATTTTTCTGCTTCCCGGATCATCCGGGCAAATTCTTCATCCTGCAGTGCTTCCGGTGGAATCTCATAACTCATTCCATTACCGCCTGATCCACTGGTCACATTGTTTACATCCCACAGATAATTTCTGTTTCCATAGGTCGTATTTAATGCATTATAGATGATCAGCTGCTCCGCATTCAGATTGGCTCTTGCCACAGCATCAAAGCTTCCATTTGTCAGTGTCACATATAGAATCTTCTTAGTGCTTGTACTGGTAACCGTTACTTCCTGACTACCATTGTCATCTGCGATATAGGCTTCCCAGGTCTGGTGTCCATGAGCAGAAGCGGCAGCATGGTTATCATAGTAAACGTCAAACTGCACACCATATCGTGCAAAGGCTCCGGTATCCTCAACTGTGTATTCCACACCATTCATTACTACCTTTGTTCCAATCGGCACAAACGGATTGGAAGCATCTACAGCAATGGTATGGTTTGCAGTTGGATATGCACCACTGGCAGTTGGACCTCCGGACCATACACCACAACAGATTCGACAGTTACAGTATCCACTGGTCACTACCTGTCCCAATGATTCTCCGACTCGAACATTTCTGGTTTCTGTCACCGTTTCTGTTCGACCTTCCGTATTCAGATGATATTGTGCTTCAAAAAGAGCTTGCAGCTCGTTTTCAACATCTGCGTACGTCCAGTCCCCATATTTTGCGGTAAGATACGAGATAAGATGGTATGGATTATGGCCGATCTCAGCAATGTTGTACTGATACTCGTCATAATTCGGATGTCTTCGTTCCATCTCATTGATCTGCTGGTTCAAGGCACTTTCCAAAGTGGCATATCTGTTTTCAGCAGCATAGATATCCTCATCCGAACTTGGATACGTTGTAATACCGATCACAGATCCAGCTCCCTCTATAGAGGCACTGCAGCTCCCCAGGGATACCGCTATGACAAGAAAAAGAAGCGCAAAAATACCGATGCCTGCGAACATGGCACGATTACGCTTTATGATCTCTTTCAAGGCAATCTTTGCTTTTACCGTCATGTTCTCGACACCGGCAATGGTTGTTGCTCCACCCAGACTACCAGCGGATTTTCCAGCTCTGGCTGCCCGGTAAGCATCCTTATATCGTTTTTTCTGGAAGAAGCGATTATAAAAATGTCTCTTTTGTTCGGCTTTCTTCACCGATTCTGCATGTTTTGCTCCTTCCATACTTTCTGCAGAACCAAATTTCAGTTTCTTTTCTACGGTAGCCTCACGATAACCTCTGCGATGGGTTTTCACATCCGTTCGTTTGCTCCGGATCTGAGCATGACGCAGACCACGTAACGCAGCTTCTGTTTCACGCTCTGCAAGTCTGGCACTTTCCACACCTGCATTTTCATCTGTTTCTTCCTCTTCGGAAGTGACTGCTTTCATGCCAGATATAACAGCTTGTGTAGCAATGTATTTCCCGGCTGTCCCTCCCGGTTTCATGCCAGCACCTTTCACCATCTGATTTCCTTCATCATCAAAAGATAATCTTCCAGCTTTTGCCTGTTCTTTGGTCATCTGTTTTTGCAACTGTTTCTTTCGAATGGATTTCTTTTGGCTGTTCAGATTATTATCATCATCCGGGATTTTTTCATAACGATGCAGTTTCTTTCGATATCCGGATACTTTTTCTTCCGGTGTAACTTCAACTGTATCCTCAACAGCTTCCTGCCGGACAGAAGATTTACGGACTTTCTCCATCTGCAGTCGTTTTCCTTTTCCCGATTTTGTATCTTCATTTTCAGCCTTTTTTCGTTCCCGTTCAGGAACAAATTCTTCCTTATTTTCCGGTCGTCCTCGACTCCTGTGACTGATATCTTTTACACTACCATCACGAAGATTTTCTTCTGTCAGACCATCCCTGGTCATCTTTGCGACCTTTTTATCTTTGCCTTTAAATTCTTTTCCAGCTATAGGTCATCACCTCCTGGCACAACTTTTCTTTCTGTACTCAATCAGTTCCTGGCGTCCTATAATCGGGATACCAGGATAACCATCTGCCTGTGTCCTGATTGCTGGAGAGCTCGCCTGGATATGAAATACCCAGTTCAATTCACTCGGATCTCTCGGCCAGAAACCATTGATCAGCATAGCCTCCTTGAACTGATTGTTGTACAGATGGATCTGGGTACGTTTATACAAAACTTCTTTCAGATCATCACTGGTAAGATGCGGATAGATTTTCTGTGCCGGATAAAAATTCCAGAATACCCAGTCAAGGATAATGTTCTGTGTTTCCAGCGGAAGTTCATACAGATGATGATCATCATTGACTGTATGAACACGGTATCCAGGCTGTGCATTTTCCAGATTTTTCATCTGGATGTAAGGATTATCCTGGTTCCACTGTCTGATTCGGATCTTATCGATTTCCTTCATGCTTTTCCGCCTCCATTTCTTTCTCTCGTTTTTCAACTTCTTCCGGTTTTGTAGTCATCAAGCTGTAGAGCTTCAAGTTCTTATCGAACTTGTCCTTAAATGGAATAATTGTTGTTCCATAGAAAAGAAGTCCTTCTCCTTCCCCGGAATTCGTCACATAAGACAACTGATATGGGGAAATATTCAACTGTTTTGCAAGGATCTGTCTGTCACCTGCCGCCTGGTTCAGCATCAGGATAAAATCACTGTTCTCAAAGATATTTTCAATTTCCCTGCTGGCAAGAAGATCTTTGATATTCTGTGTGATTCCAGTCGGTACGCCTCCCCATTTTCTGAATCTCTTCCATATTTCTACGGAATAAGCTGCTGTCTGTTCTTCTTTGAGCAGAAGATGAAACTCATCGATATAGTACCTGGTAGATTTGATGCCACGGTTGATCGTAACTCTGTTCCATACCTGGTCCTGGACGATGAGCATTCCGATTTTCTTCAGCTGCTTTCCAAGTTCTTTGATATCAAAGCAGACAATACGGTTATTCAATTCCACATTGGTTCTATGGTTAAATACTTTCAGTGATCCATTTACATAGATTTCCAACGCTGTTGCAATTCTCTGGGCCTGCGGTTCTTTCTGCTTTCTAAGACAGTCATACAGGTCACCGAGAACCGGCATATTTTCCGGTTTTGGATCTGCAAAGTACTTCTGATACACCAGTGGAAGACAGCGGTCGATCACTGATTTTTCCTCTGCTTCAATTCCATCCCTGCTTCCCATGATCAGCTCGCATAAAGACAGGACAAAATCGGATTTCACTCCAAGTGGATTGTCATCATCGGAATAATCCATATTGATATCCATCGGATTGATATAATCCTTACTGGTCGGTGAAATGTGTACGACCTGTCCGCCAAGTGCATGGACCAGTGGATAATACTCACCCTCCGGATCTCCGATG
>OQVP01000832.1_pt1 | contig 11356 bp, 7 predicted proteins | sample 1691541 | NCBI WGS metagenome assembly OQVP01 (sample SAMN03418258, study PRJEB22391) | human gut metagenome | biome: human-gut; feature: organic feature; material: feces | host: Homo sapiens | place: Tanzania | collected 2013-01 | reverse complement strand
AGAAGGGTATCTTCCCAGCAGCTTGCGACTTCACTACCGACCTTCACTCTATGGGCCAGTGGATTCAGCAGGGCGAGCGCTCTATCTTCGAGACTGTTATCAGCGTTGAGACTCCTAACGAGAAGCTGCTCTTCCCTCACGATGATGAAAACCTCGACGGTTTGAACTTCCTCGAGGGCAAACGTGTTGATGAGGTAAACAAGATGGCAGAGCTCGGTACACGTCTGGCTCACGTTGACGGTGGTGTTCCTAACATCTTGGTTAACGTACCTGAGTTGAACGCTTACTACCTCGGTCAGTTGATTTATTTCTTCGAGAAGGCTTGCGGTATCAGCGGTCTCTTGGAAGAGGTAAACCCATTCAACCAGCCTGGTGTTGAGGCATACAAGAAGAATATGTTCGCATTGCTCAACAAGCCAGGTTACGAGGCAGAGAGCAAGGCTATTCAGGAGCGTTTGGCTAACGAGAAGTAATTGAAGAAAAGAAATTATTTCAAATAATTGATGAAAGAAATTATTTCAAAATACTTAAAAGACCACGGCTTTGGGGAATTCAACCCTAAAGCCGTTCTTTTTGATATGGATGGCGTATTATATAATAGTATGCCTAATCATGCCGTAGCTTGGCAGGAATCGATGAAGCAGTTTGATATCCACATGACTGCAGCCGATGCCTACGCCACCGAGGGAGCCCGAGGCATCGACACCATCCAGATGATGGTGAAGAAGCAGAAGGGTATCGATATCTCTCTGAATGAAGCACAGAAGATGTATGACGTGAAGACCGATATCTTCCACTCGATGCCTACCGCCGAGATATTCCCTGGCGTGAAGGAAATCATGCAGAAAATCAAGAATGCCGGTATGCAGGTGGGAGTTGTAACGGGCAGCGGGCAGCGTCCGCTCATCATGCGATTGCTCAACGACTTCGGCGAGTTTCTGGATGAAGCACATATCGTTACCGCCTACGACGTGAAGCGTGGCAAACCAAATCCTGATCCATATCTGATGGGCTTGCAGAAGGCAGGCAATCTGAAGCCTTGGGAAGGCATCGTGGTAGAGAATGCACCCCTGGGCGTACGTGCCGGAGTAGCCGCCAACATCTTTACGGTTGCCATCAATTCCGGTCCGCTTCCAGACAACGAGTTATCAGATAAGGGCAGCAACCTGCTCTATCACCAGATGACAGAGTTCTGCGATGACTTTGAAACCCTAATAGCTGCAGCCAGAAGCATCAGTCACAGCTGCGACTCGAAATAAAGGAATAATCCCAACTGCAACTCGAAATAAAACAGCTGCAACTGCGACACCAAATAAAGAAAAAGAAATATAAAAAAGTATAAAGGTCGCCATCTACGGATACCGCACCAAGTTGCGTAGCATAGGAAAACTATTCGGATAAGTCCCTAAATAAAGAAGTCCCCATACTAAACAAGAAAAAGCTGTGTTCATCTACGGATCAACACAGCTTTTTTTTCTTCTTATCTATTCTTCTTCAGCGTCCGCATGGCATTCAATACAGCCAGCACCGTAACGCCCACATCAGCAAATACTGCCATCCACATGGTACCCAAGCCGATGGTGGCAAGAATCAGTACAGCCATCTTTACGGCGATGGCAAATACCACATTTTCATGAGCCACATGAATGGTATGGCGAGCAATCTTCATCGCCAACGCAATCTTCCTCGGGTCATCATCCATCAAAACCACATCGGCAGCATCAATGGCAGCATCACTACCCAGAGCACCCATCGCAATACCCACATCGGCACGCTTCAATACAGGGGCATCGTTGATGCCATCACCCACGTATGCCAGCGCCTTGCCGACAGGCTTCGTCTTCAACAGTTCTTCCAGATGAGTTACCTTATCAGCAGGCAGAAGTTCGGCATGATATTCATCAACGCCCACTTGTCCGGCCACCTTCTTTCCAATCTCCTCATGGTCGCCCGTCAGCATCACAGTCTTCTTCACGCCAAGTGTCTTCAGACATCTCACAGCCTCAGCACTTCCTTCCTTGATGCCATCGTTCACCACCACAGGAGCGCCTTCATCAGCCTGTACAAGCACCTCGCCATGCGTCAAGGTTCCCGTCTTGTCGAACACTACGGTTCCAATCTTGGCAAGTGCATCCATATAATTACTTCCCTTAATCAGAATACCATTTCTTGATGCACCGCCAATGCCACCGAAGAAGGTGAGAGGCACACTGATAACCAGGGCACAAGGACAGGATACCACTAGGAAGATCAAGGCACGGTTCAGCCACAGAGGGAAGTTTTCGCCAAAGGTTCCCCCACCCATCAGGCTGGTGGCGATGCCCATCGCTCCCAACATAGGAGGAATAATCGCCAAAGCCAATGCGGCGAATACCACGATAGGCGTATAGATTCGGGCGAAACGGGTGATGAACGCCTCACTCTTCGACTTGTTCCTATCAGCACTCTCCACCAGGGCGATAATCTTAGATGCCGTACTCTCGCCGAAAGTCTTGGTGGTACGCACCTTGAGTTCGCCTTTCAGGTTGATGCAGCCCGAATAGATTTCATCTCCATCCTTGATAGCACGAGGCACGCTTTCGCCCGTCAATGCCACCGTATCCAGCAAAGCAGAACCCTCTACGACGATACCGTCCAGCGGAATCTTCTCACCCCGTTTAATCAGGATAGTCTCTCCGATCTTCACCGTATCAGGAGCCACCGATTCCACCTCGCCATTCCTGATTACATTCGCCACATCCGGGCGGATATCCATCAGATGCGAGATGCTATCGCGGCTCTTTCCCTCGGCATATCCCTCGAAGAGTTCTCCCACCTGGAAGAAGAGCATCACGAAGACAGCTTCTGGGAATTCCGTTTCAGAACCCGGAAAGAAGCCGATGCAAAGGGCACCGATGGTAGCTATCGCCATCAGGAAATGCTCGTTAAACATATCGCCCTTGGCGATGCCCTCTGCCGCCTCGCCCAAGGTCTCATGTCCTATTAATAAATAAGGTATCAGATAGACCAGGAGCAACTGCCAGGTGGCAAGGTCATAATGCTTCTCGATAAACACGGCGACAATCAGGAGGATGATGGTTACACCGATAAGATAGAGTTTCGACTTCAGGCTCCCTTCTTCGTGGTGATGATGATGGCAGCCACATTCATGATGCTCATGGTGCTCATGATGTTCATGTTCATCCACGGAACAATCACAATGATGATGTTTCATTTCTTCCATAATTTTATAATACTTTTAATTCCATTTCATTCGAAACATAGCGTTCCGTTCTTGATTTCGGTTGCAAAATTACCAAAAGGCTTCTGCAACCCGGTTACAAAAGTCCACTCTTGATGAGATAAAATCACACTTTTATGAACTTTTGTGAGAAAAGCCCCAAAATCTTTGGCGAAATTTCCAAATTAACCACCCTTTTCTTTGCTTATATCAAATATTAATGCTAACTTTGCGCACGCAATAAAGCAGCTTAACGAGAAGAAAGTGACAAAAGGATTGTAATATGGAAAAGATTCTAATAGTTGAAGACGATATCGCGTTTGGAACCATGATTCAGACATGGCTCAAAAAGAAAGGATTCGAAGTAGAAAAAGCTACTTCGGTAAAAGCGGCCATACAGATTTACGAGAAGACTGAAAGCGGATTTGATTTGGTTTTGTCCGATCTTCGTCTTCCCGACCACGATGGCATCTTCCTGTTACAATGGATGAGAAAGCACGGCATGCAGGTTCCATTCATTGTAATGACCAGCTATGCCGAAATCCAGAATGTGGTGCTCGCCATGAAGTCGGGCGCCACCGATTATGTGGCAAAACCTTTTCATCCCGATATTCTCCTGGATAAGATCAAGGAAGCCATCAAGAATCAGAAGAATTCAGCCTCAGCTGCATCTTCTGAGGCACATGCTACTGCTGTTAAATCTCAGCAAGCTGATTCTGCATCAGTTAATCAGACTCAAAATACAAGCACCTCAGCAGATAAGAACGCCAAAGTTGCATCACCTGCTGGCGATGTTCCTAAATATCTGGAAGGCGAAAGTGAGGCTTCCCGTAAGCTCTATAGTTTCGTTTCCCTAGTAGCCCCTACCCCTATGTCGGTTCTCATTCTTGGAGCCAGCGGAACGGGAAAGGAGTATGTGGCTCGCAGAATCCACGAATTAAGTCAGCGGGCAGGAAAACCTTTCTTCGCTCTCGACTGTGGTGCCATCCCAAAGGATGTGGCTGCATCCGAATTCTTCGGTCATGTGAAGGGAGCCTTTACGGGAGCCGACCAGGATAAGAAGGGTGCATTCGAGATGGCGAATGGCGGAACGCTCTTCCTCGACGAGATGGGAAACCTGAACTATGAGGTGCAGGTGCAACTGCTCCGTGCCCTCCAGGAGAGAAAGATACGTCCGGTGGGAAGCACCAAGGAGATAGACATCGATATCCGACTGGTATGTGCCACCAACGATTATGGTGTGGATTATTCAAGATGGACCGGTGCCAGAGAAATGTTTGAGGAACTGACTGCCGGAAACAAAGAGAAAAAGATACGTCTGATTAATATCGGTGAGACCCAGATCACCAGAGAAAGCTTCTATCAGCAGCTGCTGCGTCAGATTCCCTTTCCAACGAAGACGGCGGCTTTCTTTCTTTCGGATTATTTTGCCATTGAGGCCATCAGTTACTTAGGCTCCAAGGGTATCCGGGTCCCCGCAGACCTGGGAATCGCCGGATTCGATGATATCACCTACGCCCACCTTACCGTTCCAAAGCTGACTACCATTCATCAGAACATGGAACGTAAAGCAGAGCTGGCTGTAACGGAGCTGTTATCTGCCATACAGAATCCCATCTACATGGGCAAGGAAGTATTACTGGATGTCATGCTAATTGCCCGGGATTCCATCTAATTTCTGTGCATCCGGCTGCTATTCCTCCAGCTCCTCATAAAACCGGTAATTATTCTTGCCGTTCTGTTTGACATAATACAATGCCTTGTCCGCTCTTATATAATATTCTTCAAAGATTCCTCCCTGTCTGCACATACACAGACCGCAGGACAAGGATGCCGGTGAAGTCTCCGCCGTGAGATTTTTTGCCGCACCAAAGCTTTCAAACAGCTTTCTCATCCGCATGTTCATCTCTTCTTCTGATGCCTCCGGCAGATAGAACAGGAATTCATCTCCTCCCAGCCGACAAACCACTGCGTTCTCCATGCACTCTGTGAGCATTGCTCCTAACAGCCTGAGAGCATGATCCCCCGCCTTATGTCCATAGACATCGTTGATCTTCTTCAGATTATCCATATCCACAAATCCCAGACAGCCGCCCTGCTTCTGCATTTTCTCAAGGATCAGTGCCTCACCCTTATGACGCATGGGAAGACCTGTCAGATAATCCAGACTTTCCCTTGCCTCTCTCTGCCTGGCCAGCTCCAGCTCGCGGATGCGGTCCATTGTCTGGATCAGCGTAACGACCAGCAGGACCACCAGCCCGGGTGCGATAAAAATCCCTGACATTGACACCACTCGATACACCTCTGTCACCTCCAGCATGACTGCAATCATGGCAGCTACCAGTCCGATCAACGGAAGCTTGTAATGTTTCGCTGTTCCCTGGATAAGATCCCTGCAAATGGTGATAAATACCGTCAGGAAGGTTCCTGCGATCACCATGTGGGACAAAAACATTGTCGAGATAAAATCTGCGATATTCAGTAGCTGTAAGGCCGTGCATAGTACAAAATTCACACAGGTGATACACTCTGCCACATGATAGACCTTCCGGTACCTTCCCTGCTGCACACTGTCAACATAGAACAGGATCGGAATCGGGCAGATCATCACAACGAAGAAGCACATATTCGACAGAATAGAAGCATTGGAAACAAACAGCTGGCGCAGCTTCGATTCTCCCAGCATCCACACTGCTCCCAGAATCATGCACCATCCCAGGTACTCCAGATCAAATCTCGTCTTATATATAATATCAAGCACCAGACTGATGATCAGCACGACCAGTCCGGCAAACAGCATGGCGCAGGCGATCAGAGTTACCATAAAATAGCAGTGGAACATATATGCCCAAATATCTAATTTATCCCCACAATATACCGTATTGACGACACCGGAATACTTGTCGGTAAAGGACTGCAGTTCAATCCGCACTTCCTGTCCAGCATCCTCGCCGGATGTTTCGCAGAACACATACCGGCTGGCAGAATTTTTCCCAAAGGGCCTGGTATTCTCCGTATCATACACCGTCCTCAGTTCCCCTCCGATGTAAATACGCACATTCTCCAGGGAGGATCTGATGGCGATCGTATTTTCCTTATAATCCTGCGGGAGCACTGACCGGATGACCAGAACCTCTCCTGCCGGCACATCACATCTGCCCGGGACCTGGATCTCCTGTTCTGTTCCGTCTGCCAGCACCCGGTAAAAGGTTCCCGTAAAAGTAATGCTTTCCTCCGTGACCGGTTCCCTCTCACTGGGGTAAATGCTTTGCCCTAAAAAAAATGCTGCAAACAGCACAAGTATCACCACATAAAATAAAATTCTTTTATACTTTCGGATCGTATATTTCTCTTCTGTCAACTTTTTTAACCTCATTAAATGATACCGGGGCAGCCCCCGCTTTTATTCCCTTATCGGAGTTCTGTCCATGATCTTTTACCCACTTATCGACAAGTTTATCACACGTAGCTGAAAAAGCAACTATCTATTTTACCCCGTAAAATGTTTATGGAAAATTCATTCGACAAATCATGCTTTCCAAACTATAATAGGAATGCGATATGATAATTTCATGATCCTATGAAGGAGACAAATGATATGAAGAAAAAAAAATATTCCATCGTTTATAGCAGCTTAACAGGTAATACCAAGGTACTGGCTGATGTGATCCATGAAGCGTTGCCACAGGATAAATGTGAGTATTTCGGTGCGGTCGACACCGTGATCCCTTCCTCCGAACTGCTCTATATCGGATTTTGGACAGACAAGGGAAATGCAGATGACAAGACATTACAGCTGTTATCACAATTAAAGAATAAACAGATTTTTCTGTTTGGAACTGCCGGCTTTGGTGGCAGTGATATCTATTTCCGGAAAATCCTGAATCAGGTTAAGCAGTTCGTTGACGCAAGCAATGTTATCGTCGGAGAGTATATGTGTCAGGGCAGAATGCCGCAGTCTGTCCGGGAACGCTACTTGAAAATGAAGGAAGCTCCTGATCATCCGGCAAATCTTGATGTATTGATCCAGAATTTTGACTGTGCATTGTCTCACCCTGATGCCAATGACCTGGAAAAACTGAAAGAAGCCGTTATGAATCCATCCTTCTGATAAGACCATAAAATAAGGCAGCCCCACATAGCTGAGTCTGCCTTACTCTCTTTATTTAACATTGATGCCACTGGCATATTGTTGTAGAAAATGTTCTTTTCCGCATGGTCTTCCAAAATAATATCCCTGCAGATAATCAACCTTCATTTCTTTCATTTTCAGAAGCCATTCTTTTTCCTCGATGCCTTCTGCGCATATCCTGACGTTAATACTATGTACCATGGGGATGATATTTTTATATAATTCATAATCCCTGTCACTGTTCATCGCCTTGGCAGTAAAATCCCTATCCATTTTCACGTAACTTGGATTCATATCACGGATACAATGAAGATTCGAATATCCTGTTCCAAAATCATCGATCACAAAGGGAATCCCGTTCTTGTCCAGAGTTTTACGCAATTTACAGAACGAAGGTGTCATATCCATAAATCCGCTTTCTGTCATTTCAACACATAAGCATTCCGGCTGTAATGAATATTTTTGAATTGCATCCAGAATATCCCGCTCCACATTGCCCTGCAGGATCTGAACATAGGATACATTTACATTCATCCGGAAGTCCGGAATATATTTCTGCATTTCACAGCACATTGCTGCAGCTTCGTTCAAAATATATCTTCCGGCGGGAATGATCAATCCGGTCTCTTCCAATAATGGGATAAACTCCATCGGTGAAACAAACTCCCGTCCTTCTTCCGTTATCATGGAAAAACGCATCAGTGCCTCTGCTCCAATGATCTGTTCCGTCTGGCAATCCACGATCGGCTGATAATTGACTTCAAAGCCTTCATAATTGTTTACAATAGCATTACGAAGTGCTGCTACGATTCTTCCTTTTTGTAAACAGTCCTCATAGTCATTCTGGTCAAAAACATAGAATCCGTTTTTTCCCATGCTTTTTGCCTGTTTCAAAGCAAATTCAAACTTTTTACGGCATTCTTCAGTTCCTTCACAAAATGTTGCTGCATCTATAACACCAATAGAAATAGAAAATATAGCTTCATAATTTTCGGCTACTATGAAATTATGAAGTTTATCTGTAATCTTTTCTTTCAGTGCCACAGCGTCTTCTGCGGAGGAAGCTTCCAGATCCACGATCACATACTGATCCGCTACCAGATGATACAGCCTCTGGCCTCCGGAAAGACATTCTGTCATGCAGTCTGCTACACTTTTTAAAACATAGTCTCCGTAAAGAGAACCCCATGTTCCGTTAATCGTCCCGAAATTATCAATCCCTATATGCATAAGAAAGCCATGTGTAATCGGTTTTGCCTGTGAACGGAGATAAGAACAGAATTCGATCCCTCCCAAAAGTCCACTGACATTATCTGCTCTTTGCGGCTTTCCGGTTTCATTCAGACAGCCGATCAGATAACCCGGCCTGCCGTTCTCATCATCAATTACCACGCCACGGCAGTTAACCCACACCGGCATTCCCATTTTATCAAGCCAGCGGTAGTGCAGATTGTGAATCTTTTCCTTGCCTTCTGTGACACTTCGCATATGCTTTGCAAGCATTGCACGGTCTTCCTCATATACCACCTTAAGAATTTCATCTGTTGCGTTTTCCAGAAATCTGTCCGGTATCATGAAACGTCCTACCGCCGACTGTGAAATTTTCATCGTATCCTTCTGCAGATCAAAGATGTAAAGGAAATCATCCATGCAGGGGGCAATAATTTCAATAACATTCTGGGTGTCAATCTCTTTAATTACCTTGTAAACATCCATACTCATAATACCGTGTACCTTCCCTCCCGATATTTCATGCCTTATTACACATATGGTATTAATTGTGTCCGGTACGATACTAAGCCTCGAATTTTGCGACCTTAAACTTACGGATCATTTCTCTCAGACCATCTGCCTCATCGCTCATCTGCTCACTGGCAGCTGCACATTCCTGCGATGTTGCGGAATTCGTCTGTACCACATCGTTAATCTGTTCAATTCCAAGATTAATCTGTTTCATTTCAGCGGCCTGCGTCTCCAGCGTCTCTGCAATACCGGTTACCTCACGTGTAATAATCTTGGAGGTGTCCGCTACCTCTTCAAGCTGTGCTGCAGTTTCCTTAGCAACCACCATACCCTTTTCCACAGCACTTACAGAGCTTTCAATCAATGCTGCAGATTCCTTTGCAGCCTGTGCACTCTGGTCTGCCAATACATTCACCTGATTTGCTACTACCGCAAAGCCCTTTCCGGCTTCTCCGGCTCTGGCTGCTTCAATGGATGCATTCAATGCAAGTAAATTGGTCTGGGTAGCAATTTCATTAATCGTTGCAATAATCTTGTCAATCTCCTGTGATGCCTGATTGATTTCATTCATGGAATCGACCATCTCACGCATTTTTCCATTGCTTTCCAGGATGGCACCACCCAGGTCCCCGACTCTTCCGCTGATTTCCTTTGCTGCATTCGAATTATGTTCGATCTGCTCCGAAACACCTGTAACGGTTGCTGTCAGCTCTTCTACAACAGAAGCCTGATTGGTTGCTCCATCCGCAAGATCATTGGCGCTTGCAGCTACCTGCTCTGCACCGCTTGAAACCTGATCGGAAACATTCTGAATCCCCTTCACGGTATCAGCCATGCTTTTTTCAAATGCCATAAAGGAATTCAGAATACCGACGAAGTCACCTCTCCACTCTACCTCAGGCTGGACATCAAAGTTTCCTTCGGAAAAGAGCTTCATGGCACGGTCTATATCATCGATATAGGTTCCCAGAATACGGGTGGACTTACGCATGCTGTGTGCCAGTCTTCCGATTTCATCATCAGAATGATATTCCAGGTTACTGTGCAGGTTTCCTTCTGTTAATTCCTTCGCAACATCTTCAATCGCACGTATCGGCTCAAGAATGGTTTCAAGTACTCTTTTACTTGTTTTCTTTGTCAGTACCCATGCAAAAATCAGACAGATAATAATACCGGCAAATCCGACTATCGCACAGATGATGGTGTTTGTAACATCACGTTTGTCCAGTTCATCCGTTAATTCATCCAGTTTTATTACAGTTTCAACACTTTTATTTAATGCAGGGGTACATTCATTCAGAATATCCTCAATTGCCTCATCCCGGTTTCCTTCTTTAATTTCATTCATGATGGAATATCCAATGTTTCCCCAGTCATTAAGAGCGGAGGAATATTCCGTATACAATTCATCCGGAACAACCCCGGTCTGCTTCATAATCTCCAGCTGGGAGCCAACCTCTGTAAGCAGCTTTTCCACTGTCTGTTCATAGCTCTCATAGGTAGAGGTATCCTCGTTCAATGCCATTTCCCGAATGTTTCTTGCTGCTGCATTGACATTCATTCTGCAGATCTTTACCGCCTGGTCTGCTGCATTAACACGATACACATAATTCATCATATTAGCAAACAGTACCACTATAACCGCAATGGAAAGAAGTCCGGAAACCAGCATCATAATGATCACTTTTCTATATCCGTAGCTTATTCTTTCCTTCAGGTGCATATTTTCCAATTTTGTCTTCTTCGTATTCTTTTCGGATTCCATAATTAGTACTTCCTTCCTATTAATTTGTTTTCATCCAATATGTTATAGCAGAGTTCGTATTCTAAGTCAACTCCTTCCATAGCTTTCTTCCGGCTTTTCTGTAAATTCTACCTTTTGTACGAGAAACTCTTTAAATTTTTAAAATGATTGGGCAACTTTTATTCTAAAAGAAAACTTCTGGTTGAAATCCCCTGACGCTAACACTCCTTTGCTGTGCGCCTTTTACCCAAAAAGAATACTCCTTTGTTGTGCAAATTGTGGAATTCAAAGGAAACTCCTTAAATAAGTTGACTTTATATGGAAAATTTGATATATAACTCTATATCAAACTTGGTACTGGGTAATAAGTACTATTTACATATATTCATATTCTTATATACTTAAGGGTTGATCTTTCATCAGTCTGTCCGGTATACCCGATTCACCGGCAGAATATATTAAGAACAATAACGTCAGCCGTTATGGATTGGAGACAAATGAACAATATAGAAAATAT
>OQVP01000829.1_pt1 | contig 11424 bp, 9 predicted proteins | sample 1691541 | NCBI WGS metagenome assembly OQVP01 (sample SAMN03418258, study PRJEB22391) | human gut metagenome | biome: human-gut; feature: organic feature; material: feces | host: Homo sapiens | place: Tanzania | collected 2013-01 | reverse complement strand
GCGCGGACGCTGCGGGAGAGCTGCTTCAAGCAGCTGCTGGGGCAGCTATCGGAATTTTACCCGGACAGCGGCTACCGGGCTAACAAGAGCGACATGACCATCAGCTTTGCCAACGGCAGCGAGATCATCTTCGCGGGGCTGGACGACGTGGAGAAGCTCAAGTCCATCTACAACATCACGGGCATCTGGATCGAGGAGGCCAGCGAGCTGCTGGAGGGCGACTTCAACCAGCTGGACATCCGTCTGCGCGGGCGGACACGGGAGTATCAGCAGATCATTTTGAGCTTTAACCAGATTTTAATCCAGATAGGTATCTGGATGTTTGCGCTGGCGGTGCTGTTCCAGTTTGTGACCCTGCCCGTGGAATTCAATGCATCCAGGCGGGGACTGGAAGCCCTGTCAAGTACCGGCATCCTGGGAATGGAAGAGGAAACCGGTGCGAAAAAGGTGCTCTTTGCGGCAGCGCTTACCTATGTGGCAGCGGCGGCATCCTCCCTGCTGCAGCTTTTGCGGTTGTCCATGATAAGCAAAAGAAGGGACTAAGCCATGGCAGCGGAAAATATCAGAGACATTGTGCTTTCCATGCTTCTTACGGTGGAAAAAGAGGAAGCCTATTCCCATCTTCTGGTGAAGGACGTACTGGAAAAGTACGATTATCTTCCGGGGCAGGAAAAGGCTTTCTTAAAGAGACTTTTTGAGGGAACCCTGGAGCGAAGGATAGAGCTGGATTATTACATCAACCAGTTTGCCAGCCTGCCGGTCAGAAAAATGAAGCCGCTTATCCGCAATATCCTAAGGATGAGCGCTTACCAGATTTTATTTATGGACAGTGTGCCGGATTTTGCCGCCATAAACGAGGCGGTGAAGCTTACGGACAAACATAAATTCCACAATTTAAAAGGCTTTGTAAACGGTGTGCTGCGGAAGCTTTCCGGTGGAAAGGAAACACTGAAAAAGCCGGATAAAAAGAATAAGGCGCTGTATTTATCGGTGACCTATTCCATGCCGGAATGGCTGGTAAAGCATTTCCTTACGGAGTACTCGTTTGAAGAAACGGAACAAATCTTTGCGGCGTTTATGCAGGTAAGACCGGTGACCATGCGTTTCAGGCTGGGACTTTCCGACAAGGAAAAGGAAGCCGTTATACGAGGTATGGAAGAGAAGGGCTGTGTGGTGGAACAGCATGCCTTTTTCCCCATGGCATATTACCTGAAAAACTGCGAGAATGTAACGGAGCTTCCCGGATTTGCGGAAGGGCTGTTTACCCTGCAGGATGTGAGTAGCATGGAGGCAGTACTTTCGGCAGGTATAAAACCCGGCGACAAGGTACTGGATATCTGTGCGGCGCCGGGCGGTAAAACCGTGCTGGCTGCGGAGCTTGCCACAGAAAAAGGACAGGTGCTTTCCAGGGATGTCAGCGAAAAGAAAACGGTGCTTATTGAGGACTATGTAAACCGCATGGGTCTTAACAATGTAACGGTGGAAGCGGCGGATGCCACGGTGTTCGATGCTTCTTTGGAAAATACTATGGATGTGGTGCTGGCGGATGTTCCCTGCAGCGGTCTTGGTGTTATGGGCAGAAAGCGGGACATCAAATACCGGCAGAAGGAAGAAGCTTTAACGGAGCTTCCGAAGCTGCAGAAGGAAATCGTGAAAAACGCGGTCCGTTATGTGAAGCCGGGCGGCATTCTTCTTTACAGCACCTGTACGTTGAACCGGGCGGAGAATGAAGATATGGCGGCCTTTATCGAAAAGGAACTTCTTATGAAGCCGGTGCTTAAAAATACCACGGCGGAAAAAGGCTATGTGCGTCTTACACCCCATGTGCAGGATACGGACGGCTTCTTTTTTGCCAGATTCAGGAAAGAAGAAAAATGACAGAGAAAAAAGATATCAAATCCATGCCCATGGAGACACTGGCAGCAGAAATGGAAGCGCTGGGCGTAAAAAAATTCAGGACAGCGCAGCTTTACGACTGGATGCATGTAAAGCTGTCCCGGGGCTTTGACGAGATGAGCAATCTGCCCAAGGATTTCCGGGAAAAATGTAAGGAGCTATACACCTATACGGCGCTGATTCCGGTGGAGGTGCAGGAGTCCAAAATCGACGGCACGAGAAAATTCTTATTCGGACTTGCCGACGGCAATGTGGTGGAAAGTGTATGGATGAAGTACAGGCACTGTATCGAAACGGTTGTTATGAGGTATAAGCACGGACTTTCGGTCTGCATTTCCTCACAGGTCGGCTGCCGTATGGGCTGCCGGTTCTGTGCATCCACACTGGACGGACTGGAAAGAAATCTGACGCCGGGGGAAATGTTAGACCAGATTTACGCCATTACCCGGTACACGGGGGAGAGGGTTTCCAATGTGGTGGTGATGGGAACCGGCGAACCCATGGACAATTATGACAACCTGCTTACCTTTATAAAGATGCTGACGGATGAGCACGGGCTTCACATCAGCCAGCGAAACGTCACGGTTTCCACCTGCGGACTGGTGCCCATGATGAAGAAGCTGGCGGAGGAGGAACTGCAGATTACGCTGGCGCTTTCCCTGCATGCGGTGACGGATGAAAAAAGACAGGAATTAATGCCCATTGCCAACAAGTATTCCATTGCAGAGCTGATGGAGGCATGCGACTATTATTTTGCCAGAACGGGACGCCGGATTTCCTTTGAATACAGCCTTGTGGGCGGTGTCAACGATACAAAAGAGGATGCGGAGGGGCTGATTGGCCTGGCGGGGAAACGGAACTGCCACATCAACCTGATACCGGTCAATCCCATCAAGGAAAGAGATTACGTGCAGTCGGAAAAAGAAGCCATTATGGCATTTAAGGGCAGGCTGGAAAAAAGCCATATCAATGTAACCGTCCGCCGGGAAATGGGACGGGATATCGATGGCGCCTGCGGACAGCTTCGGAGAAAGAAAATGCAGGAAAAGAAAGAACTGCAGTGAGTTTAGATACAGGGGACAAGGGAATACTATACTTGTCCTTTTTTCTTTATTGTGTTATTATGTATTGTACTATCGTTTTTTATACGAATATGAGGGAACACAAGGAGGCAGCGGGTGTTAACGACATTTTCCGAAACGGATATTGGAAGAAAGCGAAAAGTAAATCAGGATTATGTATATGCGTCTGCACAGCCGGTGGGCGTTCTTCCCAATCTGTTCATTGTGGCGGACGGTATGGGAGGACACAATGCCGGAGACTATGCTTCTAAAAGTACAGTGGAGACGATTATAAAAGAGGTGGAGAATACCCACGAAAAGTATCCCAACCGCATTCTGGACGACGCCATCAAAAAGGCAAACCACCACATTATCGAACTGGCGGAAAACTGCGAGGAATTAAGCGGCATGGGTACCACGGTGGTAGCGGCCACCATAGACGGCAACGAGCTTGTGGTTGCCAATGTGGGTGACAGCAGGCTTTATGTACTGGACGGGGAGCTTAAGCAGATTACCATTGACCACTCTTTGGTGGAGGAAATGGTGCGCATGGGCGGACTTGACAGGGCAGAAGCCAGAAATCACCCGAAAAAAAATATCATTACCAGAGCCATAGGAGCACTGGATACGGTCAGGGTTGACTTCTTTGAGGTGGAGCTGAAAAAAGGGGATATGGTTCTGCTTTGTTCGGATGGACTCACCAATATGCTTGAGGATAAAGAAATCGAAGAGATCTTAAAAGACAAGGGCAGTATGAAGGATAAAGCAGACAGGCTGATAAGCGCAGCCAATGAAAACGGCGGAAAAGACAACATCGCCGTGGTATTGATTGAACCATTTGCAGAAACGTAAGGAGTTAGGCATGATAAAGATTGGTATGATGATAGGAGACCGCTACGAGATACTCGAAAAAATCGGTACCGGCGGCATGTCCGATGTTTATAAGGCAAAATGCCACAAACTAAACCGTTTTGTGGCTGTCAAAGTACTGAAGCAGGAATTTTCGGAAAATGCTAATTTTGTGTCCAAATTCCGCGTGGAAGCGCAGGCGGCAGCAGGCCTTATGCATCCCAATATTGTAAATGTTTACGATGTGGGAGAGGAGAATGGCATCTACTACATTGTTATGGAGCTGGTAGACGGCATTACCTTAAAGAAATATATTGAGAAAAAAGTTAATTTATCCTATAAAGAAGCCGTGAGCATTGCCATCCAGGTATGTATGGGTATTGAAGCGGCTCACAACAATCACATCATTCACCGGGATATCAAGCCCCAGAACATTATCATTTCCAAGGAAGGAAAGGTAAAGGTTACGGACTTCGGTATTGCCAAGGCGGCGACCAGCAACACCATTACCTCCAATGTAATGGGGTCCGTGCATTACACCTCTCCCGAGCAGGCGAGAGGCGGCTTCAGCGATGAGAAGAGTGATGTGTATTCACTGGGTATTACCCTGTTTGAAATGCTGACCGGCAGAGTGCCGTTTAACGGCGAAACCACGGTGGCGATTGCAATTAAGCACATTCAGGAGCCCATGCCTTCCCCGAGGGAATTTGTACCGGACATTCCCATCAGCGTGGAGCAGATTGTCATGAAATGCTGCCAGAAGAGCCCGGACAGAAGATACCAGTCCATGGCGGAGCTGATAGAGGACTTGAAAAAAGCATTGCTTTACCCGGACGAGGATTTTGTGGTAATGCGTGACCCGGATGCGGAGGGCGCTACACGGAACGTGACGGAGCACGAAATGTCCCAGATTAAGAGACAGACGGAGCACAGGGACTATTCCGAAGACAATTTACGATTAAAAAGCGATACCATACCGCCGGAATCCGAAGAATACCAGGAAGAAGAATACGAGGAATACGGCAATCCCAAGGTGGAGAGACTGACGACTGTTCTTACCATTGTGGCAGGTATTGTCATCTGCTGCATTATCATTTTCTTTGTGGGCAAGATTACCAATATGTTCGGCTTCGGCAAGACACCCTCAGTGGGAGCGGAAAGCAGTGTGGCTGAGGACGGCGATACTGTGACGATGATTGCCGTATCCGGCATGAGTCTGGGAGAAGCACAGAGTACCTTAAAGAAAATGGGGCTCACGGTGCAGCTTTCCTATGCGGTATCCGATGTTTACGAAAAAAATATGGTTATCAGCGCAGATGTGGAAGAGGGAACACCTCTTGCCAAAGGAAGCGTGGTAACCCTTACCATCAGTACAGGTACGGAGGGCGTGGATGTGCCCAATGTATCGGGGCTTTCCTTTGAAGACGCCCAGAAGCGACTCAGGGATGCGGGCTTTGCCGTAAAGAAGACGGAAGGATACAGCTCCAATATTGAAAAAGGCTATATTATTACCCAGTCGCCCGCAGGCGGAGAAAAAGCGCCCATGGGCAGCGAGGTAACGGTCAAGGTAAGCCGCGGCCAGGAAGACTATACCGTGAAGGTTCCCAACCTCTTAGGACTGCCGGAGGACGAAGCGGTAGCCCAGCTGATTGAGGCGGGACTTACCGTGGGAAGTACTTCCTATATCAGCTCCAACGATTATGTGGAGGGCCTGGTATGCTACCAGAGCTATTCCATTGACTCCTATGTGGAGCCCGGCACCGCCATTGACATCAAGGTCAGCACCGGTGCGGAAGCCGTGACCTACCGTTACAATGCCAGCATTGAAGCGCCTACCAAGGAAGAGGCGCCGGACTATGTGGCAGGCACCACGGTTGGCGTTACTCTTGTGGTGGAGGACGGCAAAAAGCTTTTGGATACGGCAAATGCCACCTTCCCGCTTTCCGTAAACTTCCACGGACTGACATCTCCGAGAGGCACCATTACCTTCTCGTACACCGTGACGACGGACAGCCAGACAGTTACCAATGAATCAGGAGAAACGACAGTGATTCCGGGTACTATTGAGAACCGCTCCTTCACCAGAGAAGTAGAATTTGAACGGGAATAATAACACAATATGGGTTAATTTATGCAGGGAAAAATCATAAAAGGAATTGCGGGATTTTATTATGTGTGCGTCACAAATCCCGCAGAGGATACAACCGAAATTTACGAATGCAAAGCCAAGGGCATTTTCCGCAAGGACGGAACCAAGCCTCTGGTGGGGGATGATGTGGAAATGGAAGTGCTGGACGAGGATGCCGGAAAGGGCAATATCCAAAAGATACTTCCGAGAAAAAATGCACTCATCCGTCCGGCGGTAGCCAATGTGGACCAGGCGCTGGTTATTTTTGCAGCGGCAAAACCGGCACCGAATTTTAATCTGCTGGACCGTTTCCTGATTATGATGGCAGAGCAGGAGCTTCCCTGCATTATCTGTTTTAACAAGCAGGACATCGTGGACGAAGAGGAGAGGAAGAAGCTGACCGCTATCTACGAAGACTGCGGCTGCCGGGTGGTGTTTGCCAGTGCCACAAAGGGTGAGGGTACCGAAGAAATCCGGGAGCTTTTAAAAGGAAAGACCACTACGGTGGCGGGACCCAGCGGTGTGGGTAAATCCTCCATGGTAAACAGTCTTTGCGGGAACACCTACATGGAAACCGGGGAAATCAGCGAAAAGATTGACAGAGGAAAACACACCACCCGCCATGCGGAGCTATTACTCATCGGTCCCGACACCTACATTGTGGACACGCCCGGCTTCAGTTCCCTGTCCGTATTTAATATGGAAAAAGAAGAACTGAAAGGCTTTTACTCTGAGTTTGCAAAATATGAGGACGAATGCCGGTTCCGCGGCTGCAGCCATATAAACGAGCCGGACTGCGGCGTAAAAAATGCCTTACAGAACGGTAACATCAGTCCCATGCGCTATGAAAATTATGTGCAGATTTACGGGGAGCTAAAGTCACAGAAGAAGTGGAAATAAAAAGATTGAAAGGAAAGTAAAAAAGGGCTTTCCTTTTTTTACTTTTTCCTGTATAATTAAAAATCATCCTATGTGGGTGATCTGAACATTCTATACGCAATACTTTACATAAGTCATGTAAAATCCCAAACAAACCAAAAGAAAACATCCCAACTTCATAGGAGGAAAAGATGAGAGAAAAGTATGAATCGCTGGCTCTTACACAGTTAAAGGAGCTTGCAAAAGTCCGGGGCATCAAAGGTGTGTCTGCCATGAAAAAGAACGATGTGGTAGAAGCCATGCTTGCTTTGGATGAGAAAGAAAAGACAGGGAAAGAAAAGACAGAGAAAGAAAAGCAGGACAAGGCTGAAAAGCCTGCAATAGATGAGCAGTCTGTGAAAGCGGAAAAAACGCACAGAGCGGAAAGTACTGAGAAAATCAGCGCCTATGAAGCGGGCAGCTTTCCTTCCGACCTGGACAGCGGACAGGAAGCCAACGGTATCCTCGAGGTTATGCCGGACGGCTACGGATTTATCCGGTGTGAAAATTACATGCCGGGCGACCATGACGTATATGTGGCTCCCAGTCAGATAAGAAGATTCGGCTTAAAGACCGGAGATATCCTGATTGGTAACAAGAGAACAAAGACCCAGCAGGAAAAATTCAGCGCTCTGCTTTACATTAAATCCGTAAACGGTTTTACCCTGGAGGAAACCTTAAAGCGCTCCAACTTTGAGGAAATGACTCCTATTTTCCCGGATGAAAGAATTAAGCTTGAGGTTCCCGGTGGCAGCATGGCAATGCGTGTCATGGATCTTGTGAGTCCCATCGGTAAGGGACAGAGAGGTATGATTGTATCTCCGCCCAAGGCAGGTAAGACAACCTTATTAAAGCAGGTAGCCAAATCCATTCAGAGAAATGAACCGAACATGCATATGCTTATTTTACTGATTGATGAGCGTCCGGAAGAAGTAACCGATATTAAGGAAGCCATTGAAGGACCGAATGTGGATGTTATTTATTCCACCTTCGACGAGCTGCCGGAGCATCATAAGAGAGTATCCGAAATGGTTATCGAGCGCGCCAAGAGACTGGTGGAGCACGGTATGGACGTGGTTATCCTGCTTGACAGCATTACCCGTCTGACGAGAGCCTACAACTTAGTGGTATCTCCCAGCGGAAGAACCCTTTCCGGCGGTCTTGATCCCGGAGCCCTGCATATGCCGAAGCGCTTTTTCGGCGCAGCGAGAAATCTCCGCAACGGCGGCAGCCTGACCATTTTGGCAACGGCGTTGGTTGACACCGGATCCAAGATGGACGATGTGGTATACGAAGAATTTAAGGGTACCGGCAACATGGAAATCGTTCTGGACAGAAAGCTTTCCGAAAAGCGAATTTTCCCCGCTATCGATTTGCAGAAATCCAGTACCAGAAGGGAAGACCTCCTGCTTAGTGAGGATGAGCTGGAAGCGGTCAATATCGTGAGAAAATCCCTGAACGGCTTAAAACCCGACGAAGCAACGGACAGAATCCTTGATATGTTCTCCAAAACCAGAAACAATCAGGAGTTTGTCAATATGTCAAAAAAAATGAAGTTTATATAAAAAATACTTGCAAAGACGGACACAACATGATACACTAAATTCGCTGTTTGTGGTTCCATAAGCAGTGCGGATGAGAACAAGATTTAATTTACATTAACTATAGAGAGGTGAAAAAGATGAAAGAAGGAATCCATCCCCAGTATTATCAGGCAACCGTTACCTGCAACTGTGGCAACACTTTTGTAACCGGTTCCACCAAACCTGAAATCCACGTAGAAGTTTGCTCCAAGTGCCATTCATTCTACACAGGTCAGCAGAAATCTGCAAGAACTGACGGACGTATCGACAAGTTCAACAAGAAATACGGCGTGGAAAGCAAATAGTTTTTCCATAAATAAGATTTCCAAAAGGTTGAGGTGTATATCTCAACCTTTTATGGTATATGCACATATTGTGCAAAGGAAATAACAGTGGAAAGGAAATGTTATGGCAAAGAAAAAACATAGCCACTATTCCGGTATCGGCGGACAGGCCGTTCTGGAAGGTGTTATGATGAAAAATAAAGAAAAGTATGCCGTGGCAATCAGAAAGCCCAACGGAGAAATTGAAGTGGAGCTGGAAAACCATCAGGGTGTGGGCGGCAACAGCGTTTTCAAGAATCTGCCTTTTATCCGCGGCATTTTTAATTTCGTCGATTCCATGGTTTTGGGGACCAGATGCCTCAATTTTTCGGCAGAGTTCTATGAGGACGAAGAAGAACAGGAAACGAAGTTCGATAAGTTTTTGAATAAAATTACCGGCGGTAAGGCGGAAAAGGTACTTTCTGCTTTTGTGGTGGCGTTTTCCGTTATTTTAGCAGTGGCGATTTTTATTGTACTTCCGGATTTTATTACTTCCTTGGTCAAGGCATATGTACGCAGCAGCATTTTAATGACGATTATTGAAGGCTGTATCCGTATTCTCATTTTCCTTCTGTATGTGGTGGGCATTTCCGCCATGAAGGATATCAAGAGATTATACATGTACCACGGCGCGGAGCACAAATGCATCAACTGCATCGAAAGAGGAAAGCCCCTTACCGTGCGCAACGTTATGCGCAGCTCCAGACTGCACAAAAGATGCGGCACCAGCTTTATGTTCTTTGTACTGTTTATCAGTATTATTTTGTTTTTCTTTATCCAGGTGAGCAATCCGGTGTTGAAGATTGTGCTTCGTATTCTGCTTATTCCCGTGATTGCCGGTATTTCTTATGAAATTATCCGTCTGGCGGGAAGGAGCGACAACATTTTCATAAAGATTTTGTCCGCACCCGGCATGGCAATTCAGAAGCTGACCACCAAGGAGCCCACAAAGGATATGGTGGAAGTGGGTATTGCTTCCGTAGAGGCAGTGTTTGACTGGAAGAAATTTCTGATTGAAGAATTCAACTATGACCCTTCTTATTTTGAAGAGGAGTCGTCGGAGAATACCGAAGAGGATGAACAGGCATGACCTACCGTGAGTGTTATGAATACGGAAGAAACGTGCTGAGGAAAGCTTCTGTTCCGGATGCAGATCTGGATGCCAGACTGCTTTTGGAATTTGTCTGTCAGACCTCTTACAACGACTTGTTGCTTTACGGAGACAGGGTAGTGGAAGAGGAGCGGGCTTCTTCTTATAAAATGCATATTCAGAAAAGGAAGGAAAGAGTACCCTTACAGCAGATTACCGGTGAACAGTATTTTTGCGGCTATCCTTTCTTTGTGAATGAAAATGTACTGACACCGAGAGCCGATACGGAAATCCTGGTGGAAGAAGCCTTAAAGAAACTGAAAGTCGGCGACAGCATTCTGGACATGTGCACCGGCTCCGGCTGCATTCTGCTTAGTCTTCTGCTTATGAAAGAGGGCTGCAGGGGCATCGGCGTGGATTTGTCGGAGAAAGCCCTGCAGGTGGCGGAGAAAAACAGGCGGCAACTGCTCCCGGAGAAGACGGACTGCGTATTTTTACAGAGCAATTTGTTTGAAGCTCTGCCGGAAGAAAAGTTTTCCCTTGTGGTTTCCAATCCCCCGTATATTAAAACGGCGGATATAGAAGAGCTGATGCCGGAGGTAAAGGACCACGAACCGAGGATGGCGCTGGACGGTGAGGCGGACGGTCTGTTCTTTTACCGTAAGATTGCCGGGGAGGCAAAGCGGTATCTTACAAAAGGCGGTTATATCCTGTTTGAAATCGGTTTCGACCAGAGAGAACAGGTTTGCGGTATATTAACGGAAAATGGTTACTGCGAAGTAGAGGCGCGTAAAGACTATGCCGGACTTGACAGAGTAGCCATGGGAAGAATGGAGTAAAGAGATGTTTGATAAGTTAGATGATTTATTAAGACGATACGAAGAAATTATGAATGAGCTTCATGAACCGGATGTGGCAAACGATCAGACCCGGTTCCGCAAGCTGATGAAGGAGCAGAGCGATTTGACTCCCATCGTGGAAGCTTATACCGAATACAAAAAATGTAAGCAGGATGTGGAAGATTCCATCCAGATGCTGGAAGAAGAAAATGACGAAGAAATGCGTAAGATGCTGAAGGAAGAGCTTTCCGCCAGCAAGAAGCGCATTGAAGAATTAGAGCAGGAGATGAAGGTACTTCTGCTTCCCAAGGACCCCAACGATGACAAGAACGTTATCGTGGAAATCCGCGCCGGCGCCGGCGGTGACGAGTCCGCTCTGTTTGCAGCGGAAATTTACCGTATGTATGTGCACTATGCGGAGAGCCAGAGATGGAAGGTTGAGCTTGTGAGCATGGATGAAATCGGCATCGGCGGCATGAAGGAGGTTACCTTTATGTTGAACGGACCGGGAGCCTACTCCAAGATGAAATACGAAAGCGGCGTGCACCGTGTGCAGAGAGTTCCCGAAACCGAAAGCGGCGGACGTATCCATACATCCACAATTACCGTTGCGGTTATGCCGGAAGCGGAAGATGTGGATGTTGTCATCGACGACAAGGATATCCGAATTGACGTTATGCGTGCTTCCGGTAACGGCGGGCTTCTTCGAAGTTCTGCCTCCGCATCATGGGCTTTCT
>OQVP01000828.1_pt1 | contig 11426 bp, 8 predicted proteins | sample 1691541 | NCBI WGS metagenome assembly OQVP01 (sample SAMN03418258, study PRJEB22391) | human gut metagenome | biome: human-gut; feature: organic feature; material: feces | host: Homo sapiens | place: Tanzania | collected 2013-01 | reverse complement strand
TCACGAAAATTCGTCGCGCCTTCCGTAAAGCGTGTTGTCCGCGCCGAAAATCGGGGTGATATAAGCCATCGCATTGTCGCTTGTGCCGTCAAGCGCATAAACGTCGGACAGCAGCGGTCTTTTATCTTTTACGGATTTGCCGAAGATGTCTTTTATTTCCGTCACCGATTCGGTATTGAATTCCAATCGCCATTTACGATGCGGCATTATGCCGTTTTTCCTGCCGAGATCCGAGTTTCCTCTGTACATAAGCAACGTTTCGTCCGTGCGGTCGAGGGTACTGCGCTGGAAGTACAGCCCGGTTCTGAATTTGTCGGCGTTTGCAGCGCCGGAGTTTACGGTTGCGTCCATCATAATAAACGCGCCCGAGGCGTCGGCTTTCAGCAGTTCTTCTCTGAGTTTCGGCAAAAGGGCTTTCTGCACGCCTTCGGTATGCGCCCGTGAGTTGTCCAGATTGTCGAAAGGAATCCCGTTTTCGGACAGATATGCGTCGATTATCGCCGAAGAGTCGGCGGCAAGCATTTCGCCCATCATCGAGAGATCGTCAAAGTATTTTTCGATTTGTCTTGTATAAAACTCGTTCTGAAAAGTGAGATTGTTGGAATATTTTTCGGTCGTCGTCGAGAACTGCCCGGCGAAAAACAATCCGCAGCTTACAAACACGCCGACGGCAAGAACCAGCGCGAGCATATACAACAAAAGCTTGCGCCACATTGATTTTTTTCTGTTTTTGAAATCGGCGATTCTTAACATATTTCGGGATTTATCGCCGCGTTCAGGCGACGTTATAAAGCGCGGCTCTCATTTTCGCGACGATTTGTTCCGTGGTGTCGCCCGCCGCGTCAAGGTTTTTCTGGATTTCGCGGATTTCGTTGTACAGCGTGTGTACTTTGGAATAATATCCGTCGAAATTCGGTTCTCTCACGAAAGTGCAGGTCGCGACGGTTTTCGTCAGTGCGGCGTAAAGGTTTTTGAAGGCGTCCGACTTAAAGGAGTTTTCGCCGATTTTCGCAAAAGCCCCCGTTCTTACGGGCATATATCCGGTTGACAGGACGAAGTCCACGTTGCGCTGTTCCTCGGTGAACCACCGCGCGAATACGGTTGCCGCCTCGGCTTTTTTGTCGGTCGTTTTATAGGCGCAAAGCCCGACGCCCGCCTGCGTTGCGACTTTCTGTTTTCCCGCCTGTTGGGGCAGGGGTAAAACTTGCAGTTTTATATCTTCCGACGTATTGTCGGGATACGTGATTTTGTCGTTGGCGTAAAGCACGGAAGCCGAAGAGCCGATGCCGGCGCACGTTTGCGCGGTCATAATCTGCGTGTTGTAGTACATATCGGACACGACGATATGGCCTTTGGCAATCGACGTCGCGAACGCCTCGTAGGCTTTTATAAACGACGGGTTGTTTTCGTCGTACCAGCCGTCCTTGTAAGAAACGCTTTCGCCGTCGGAGATTGCACAAAGTTCCGCAAGTCTTATGAGATAATCTATGGCGCAGAAGGGTTTTCCGCCCGACCACTCGTAATATTTTTCGGCGACGGTGAAGAAGCCTTTCCACGTTTCAAGGTCGGACACGGAAACTTTTTTTTCGGCGGCGAATCTTTCAAAAACTCCGCCCGCGATGAACAGCATATAAGTCGATTTGGAAACGGGGAAAACCGAAAGGCGGTCGCCCAGCATGCCGTCGCTCAGAAAATCGGGGACGAAGGCGTCCAGCTCGGTCGGCGTGAAATAATCTTTCCAGTTCAGAAGGTTGTCCGCCCCGAGACCTTGCGCGTCGCCCGAGTGGCAGAAGAACAGGTCGGGCATATCCTTGGAGCCCGCTTTCCCCGCCTGCGCGTCTTTGAGTTTCTTTCCGATCTGGGAAGCGTTGGACATCAGTGTAACGTCAATGACGATTCCTTTTTCCTTGCCGACGGTCGCGTTGAATTTCTCCACGAAGTCGTTCATCGGGGAGTTGGATTGTTCGCCGTAAACGTGCCACATCGTAAGAGTCGTGGGTTTTTTGGGATCGAGCAAGGAATTACCTTTGTTGCAAGCAACAAAAGTAAACGGAATTGCAAGAAGCGCCGTGGCGGCGATCAACAAAGTGAGTATTCTTTTGGCATTACGTTTCATAGTGTTTTTCCGTCATTATCAGTCGGGGGAAATTGCCCCGATTTTTCAAAAAAAACCGATTATTTTTGGGTTTTTCCCCACCTTTTGGCGGGTTGGGTGGGGGAAAAGCCGTCCTGATTTTGATATACTGTCTATACACTCGAAGGTGATTATCTGTATTATAGCATAATATGCGCGCGCAAGTCAATCCGCCTTTGAGACAATAAAACGCGAAATATGCGGAATTCACAACGGTTTTAAGTCGCGATTTTCGGCGATTTGGAATAAATCACTTAAATCAAAAGGAGAAAAAGAATGAAAAGAAAGTCATTTCTCGCAATTATGGTGCTGATGCTGGCAATTGTTCTGCTCACTGCCTGCAACAAGGACGGAAAACACAACGAACAAGAGTATATGATAACCTTTGATAGCAAAGGCGGCAGCGCGGTGCAATCTATCAAGGCAAGCGCAGGCGCGGCGATTACCGCCCCGACCAAACCAACCAAAGACGGTTTTGTTTTTGCAGGCTGGTATGAAAGCACCGACGGCGGGGAAACTCTGTCGAGCACCCCGTTTGAGTTCACTTATATGCCGGCAAGAGTTTTCACGCTTTACGCAAAATGGGCGACTGCCGACATTAAGGGCAAGACATTCAACAAAGTTGACGCAACCATCGAGTGGGAGTCCGAAGCCGGCAAGCAAGCGATTCTTGCAGAAATGGAAATGACGGAGGAGCAGTTTATACAAACTCATAAGGTATCACAAGTTACGCTCGTTTTTGCGGTGGATAAAGATTCCGTGACGGCGACTTTTGATCAACACCCGGGCGAAGAAGACGATAAAGGCAAAGGCATCAGAACGCTGTTGTACAGGATTAAAGGCTCTGCTATCGTGTTTTACGACAGCCAAGAAGATATGGAACAAGAAATCCCCGCTCACGAAATGGGTTTGTTTGTAGGCTCAACGTTTGAGTTGTCCGCAGATAAAACAACCATTATACAGAGCAATATCCAACCGGGATTGGGAACGATTAAATATAAGTATAGCGTTGTGGTAAAATAAACCGGCGTAAAAGGAACAAACACAAATAATAAAGGTTTTAAGTCGCGATTTCGGCGATTTGGAATAAATCACTTAAATCAAAAAGGAGAAAGACTATGAAAAGAAAATCAATCATAACAGTGCTGGCATTGGTATTAGTGTTGGCGTTGTCGTTGTCGATATTCTCGGCATGCAACAAGAAGCACAAATATTCCAGCGAGTGGAAGTTTGACGAAAAAACTCACTGGCACGAATGCACCACGAAGAAACACACCGATACATCGGAGAAACTCCCGCATGAGTTTAAGGAAGAAATTGTGAAAGCAGCGGACTACGGCGTGGTCGGCGAAAAGAAATTCACGTGCAAGGACTGCGGATATAGTTATACCCAAGACATCGACGCACTTGGCGCGAAGGACAACGAAATCGTACTTGTTGCCGGCAAAACGCTTGGCAAGGAATACGACGGAGAAGTTATTTCGATTACGAAAGACTATTTCGTAATTGAAGGCAATCGCGCACCCACAATTATGTTCAAGGCACAAGGCGCGGACGACAATACGTACACTGCAACCGCCCCGAAGAAAGTCGGCGAATATACCGTGAAAGTCAGCGTAGCAGCCACGGCAGAGTGGAAATCCGTGACGCAAACTTTCGACTTTGCAATCACCCCCATGGTAATCAGCGTTGCTTGGGAGCCTACATACAATAATACAAATGTTTTCTCAGGCGAACCTGCCGAATTGCTTGATGGCGAAGAAGCAACAATTACCGTTACAATGAGTAGTGCCAACGTCGGAGCAGAAGTCCAAAGCTTTGAAATCACAGGAAAAGACGCGGGCAATTACAGCCTTGCAAGAGAAGACGTCAACGTGGAAATCATCAAAGCAGACATCGTCAACTTTGAAATCAGCAATGCGAGCGCATTTAATGAGTTGTTCTTTGTCGGCGCAACGAATATCCCCGATCCCACAACAAATTACGTTGAAATCGGCACCGGTTACGGCGCGAAGACTGTCGTTTGGGAAAAGCACCTTGGTGACGGCGTTTGGAGTCGCACCCTTACAAAAGACGAAGTAACGGGAGCAGCAGGCGAATATCGCGTGCGCATTCAATATGCGGAAGGCGACAACTACAATTTCGGAGCCACCCAGTACGTCAGCTTCACTATAAAGAAAGAAAGCGTGCTTACCATAAAAAATATAATCGGTCCTGATGGTAATCCTATCTCTGGCATAACCGATAGTGCGTTAGGAATTAAGTTTGGCGAAAATAGAATTAATATGCAGGCTCAGATAGACGGATTATGCGAATATTTGACAAACACAGCCAATGCAGAGAAATACTTTATTATCAGAGTTCAGTGCGGAGAAACCGTCATTGCAAGATTTGAAAGAAGAGGCGTGCAGACCACGAGCGATTTAAATTATGTGTACACGTATGGCGGTATGTCGTTCGATAATGACCGAGTGACCGGTATGCATTTCGATTTGTTTGGCGCAAACGAGTACGTTAACGCGGAAGGCAAATGGATTGGTAACGAAGATTTGGAAATTACGATAGAAATAACAGACTCCAATGACCACCCCGTACTCAGCAAAGACTCTTTGCAGAACAGCTCATCGGTTGGAGGCGGTCAAGTTGCGGTGTTTGAAGTGCAACTTCCCGAGGGAGATGACATTATTTGCACGTTCGACGTGAGTTGGTCGGGTTCGCCGAAGAATATCGAAATGGTATTGTACGATGCGGTTACCGGTTCCGAAACAAGCATTGTTGTTAAGAAAGTCGGCGAAAACAAATTTACGTTCACGGAAACTTCCGTCAGAAAGAGTTTTTACTTGTACGTAGAAGAGTTGGAAGCGACCAATAATGCTTCGGGGTTTACGATAACGGCTTCCTTTGAAACCTCGACGACAAGGCTTGAATTTTCCGATGGCGCAACTGAACTTTCGTCCGGAGAATTGACCTATGCGGCAGGCGAAGAAAAGAGATTTGTTGTCAGCGTCGGTTCCGGCCTAAGGAATGGAATGAAGTACACGTTTTCAAATATCCCCGAAGGCGCAACCATAAAGGTTTATAGAGAAGACGGTTCAGCGGTGACTTTGTCGCCGACGGACAATTCTTTCACACTCCCTGCCAGAGTGCCCGTAAGAGATTATACCATCGTTATCACAAACACCACCGACAGCGAATTGAACGTTAATTTCAGCATAACAAAAGAACAGACGCCCGGAACGATTGTAATTCCCGGATAGAAAGCATAGCAACAAAATAACAACAACAAAAGATCGGATAAGCGGGGTAAAACCCGCTTGTCCGAAAAACATTTTACTTAAAGAAGAAAATAATTAAATTAACATATAAAAAATAATAAAGGTTTTAAGTCGCGATTTTCGGCGATTTGGAATAAATCACTTAAATCAAAAAGGAGCAAGACTATGAAAAGAAAATCAATCATTGCAGTGCTGGCATTGGTATTAGTGTTGGCGTTGTCGTTGTCGATATTCTCGGCATGCAACAAGAAGCACAAGTATTCCAGCGAGTGGAAGTTTGACGAAAAAACCCACTGGCACGAATGCACCACGAAAAAGCACACCGACACGACGGAGAAAACCCCGCACGTGTTCACGTGGACAGAAAAAACGCCCGCAGGCGTTCACACGGACAAAGTCGAAAAGGGCGTATGTGAATGCGGATACGAAACCGAAAGGACAATTTCCGGCACCGCAACGCACACTTACGGCACGGAATGGACAAAAGACGAGTCGGGACACTGGCACGAATCGACCTGTGGCACAACGGCTCCCACGCATGACGCAATGAAGAAAGATTTCGCCGCGCATACCTTTGACGATGGCGTAGTTACCAAACCGGCGGACTACGGCGTGGTCGGCGAAAAGAAATTCACCTGCACGGTATGCGAATATAGCTATACCCAAGACATCGACGCACTTGACGCAAAAGACAACGCTATTTCGTTTGCTAACGATTTAGTTGATGAAAAAACCTATGACGGGTTGGCGTTTATCATTGATCCCGCGAAGGTCAATCGAAAGGGCGACGGTGAAATCACCATCACTTACAAAGGCGAAAACGACACTGCGTTTTCCAAAACCGCCCCGATTAACGCTGGCGAATATACCGTGAAAGCAACCGTAGCAGCCACGGCAGAGTGGAAAGGCGGAGAAATCACCACGACAATCATGATCAACAAACGCGAGATAACTTTGCCCGCAGGCGTTTTTGAAAGAAAATTTGGAGAAAACCTTGAAAGCGGAAAGTTCGGTTTGGCGTGCATAAACGTCGCGGCAGATACGAACAACGTCGTAGAATGGGTGACGATTGGCGCTCCCGAAACATACTATGCGATTGGCATACATGCAATCGGCGCCACCGTCCTGACCGTGGACAACGACAACTTCGAACTTAACAAAGGCACATACGACGCGGTCAGATTTACCGTTTGGAACGCGCCCGATTCCTTCTATGCCGGAATTCAAAACGTGTACACCTTTCCCGGTAGCAGTGATGTTATGATCAATACAAAAATCGCTAATGGCACGGTGAAAAAAGGCGACCAAATTTTAGTCAATGAAATCGGCAAGATAATCAAAGTGAATAAAATCAAAAAGGGCACAGGCTCGTCGGCGACAGAGGTTGAAATGGCAACCGCCGGTGAAGAAGTAGGCTTGTATATCGAAGGCGCAACGAAGGCTGAACTTAATCTCGGATATATGCTGTCCAAGCCCGATACGATTATCGGTTATAGCAAAGTTACGGTAACAATAAGATCGTTTACAAGAGACGAGGGTGGTCAAAACACCCCAATTCAGACGGGAATTAGACCGAATGTTGTCTTTGCCGATACGTTCGGTGAAGTAATCGGAAAAGCCACGTTCCCGGAAGGCACCGATATGCTCATGCCCGGTGAAATGCTTGAAGGCGTCACCATTGATTTCCAAGGCAAAAAAGTCCCCGCATTTGTCGGACGCAGGTTCACACTTAGGGCGGGCGGAAAAACTATTGCCGAATGTATAGTCACCGCAGTTCCTCAAACGACAAGAGTAAACTGCACAGTGAGCGCGCCGACAGGCAAAACAGCGGTCATCGAATCCATTCAAAGCGGCGAAAATACCTTTATGCTCAACTTGAACAGAAGTTCCGCGTTCGAAAACCTCGTCGATAGCGAGGCAATCGACTTGGTTGTCAAATACAACGGCGTGATTGTGGGCAGTTACAAACGCACAGGTCTTGGCGTTGGCGAAGGCGATTTGGCGCACGTTGAAAACGGCGGCAAGTTGCAAGGCTCATACATAAACATCCGTTTGAGGAACTGCGGTGCGGGACTCACCGACGCAGACGGCAAATGGATTTGCGACAAAGCAAACGTGACTTTCGACGTTTCTGCCACATTAACAGAACAACTCGACAACCTTGGCGCGGGCAGTGTAGGAACTGTTACGCTTGGCGCGGACGAAGTGAAATACTTCACCCTCAACGAACTTGAAAATCTCCCGAGCGGCTGGTATAGCTTTGTCAACGCACTTTACACCAGCGGAAGTATCTACAACATAAACCACTACAGTGTGTACACGGACGCCGGTACAAAAGTCGATATGATGTCCGATATGTTCAAGTCAGACGGCGGCAAATACTATGTCAAATACACCACAAGAAAAGCTCTCACAGATGAATCCGTAGGCTTTAAAGCCGCAATGAAAGAACTTACGGCAGAGAACTCAACAACAAAGCTCGATATGCCCAAGGGCAAAAAAGGTGATAGGATTGTCATTACAGTTACGTTACGTAAAGCAACAAACTATTTCCAAGAAAACAAGGTTCAACTCTCGGCAAACGTTTCGGCTATTAACGGTGCCTACATTAAAGTTTATAATGAAGATTATTCACAGATGCAGCATGTTGGATATCAAAATCTAACTAAGCCTACTTTCAGATTGCCGGGCAAAAACGCCGAAGACACTTTAGTTTACATTATGATAGAATATGTGGCAGATTTGACTACAGATTTGTCACTCTCGTTTACTAATCGCGTATCAGCCGAAGAACTTAATGTTAAACCCAAATCTGGTGTCGATTATCCTTTCAAAACAGCAACGTTTAGTAGTAAGGGCTCGGAAAAGAATTTCTTCTTCAACATTACTAATGCCGGCAAATACAAAATTTACATTGTTAAAGAAACAACCCCCGAATTAGTGCCTAATGGAAATTTTGGGGCAAAAATTTTCGATAAAAATTTCAATACCGTAAGCGTAAGTAGCACTTTGGAATTTACGGCAAGTAGCGCAGGAACTTATTACTTAACTCTTGAAAACCAGTTAACAGAGAGTCAAACGGTAAGGATTTGCATTGTGCAAGTGTCGTAAAATCATCATCAACAACAAATCGGATAAGCGGGCGTAAAAACCCGCTTATTCACAATAAAGGTGTTTTATGAAAAAGATATCAAAACTTATTGCGTTTGTCCTTGTTCTTGTTTTGGGCGTGATACTTGTCGCGTGCGGGAATAAGGGCGGCGGCGGTGACAATACCGCGACCACCGTCAACGAACTGACCGCAGAAAGCGGCGTTTCGGCAAGCGGGACTTTTGAGGGCGGCTCAAAACTTAAAGCAGAAGCCCACGCAGCCGACAGCGAGAAAGGACGGGCTGCAACTTCGGCAATCGACAAGCCGTACGACAGCGCAAGGGTTGCCGTTTTTGACATCACCCTTACCAAGGGCGGCGAAAAGGTGCAGCCGAGCGGCAAGGTCAAAATCACCATGCCGAAGCCGTTTGAGGCGGACGAATACGTCACTTATCACGTCAAAAGCGACGTCGTGGAAGAACTTGAAACCGCGGTCGTCGGCGACAAAATCTCTTTTGAAACGACAAGTTTTTCATACTTCGTGATCACGACAAACAAGGTTATGCACCGCACGAAACTTAACTACAAGGGCGTGTGGGCGCCGTCGGCAACGGGCGAGCCCGTTGACATAACGGAATATTTCAAAGATCCGCTTATGATTGACAAGGAGGGCGACGCGTATAAGATGGCGGACGCCGTAGAAGAAGACACGGCTTTGAAACTTTGTGCCAACCCCGACAATTATAAGTACGAAGCGCGCGCCAGGGATAAAATCGGTTATCTTTTCGCAAGAGGAACCGAAGACTGGGAGTTTTGCGCGGAGATTCGCGCAGGCTCGCCGACAGGCCCCGCAATCGCGAAATGGCACGGCTACGAAATTTATAGTTATTACAGACACGAAAAATACGACGACTACGAAGACTTTAAGTGGACGGAATCGCATTTTCTGCAATTCATCGGCGAGGTTCACCCAAAACTTGAATACGTAAAGTTTGATTCCGTTAAAAACGTCGACGGCTATACGGACGAAAACGGCGGGTGGATTTCGGAAGAAGACGCCCTTGACGTTTACGTCGTGCGTACGCCGATAGGGACTTCGCAAAGATTGAACAGGCGGCTGAGCGCAGACAAGTACGGAGTTCTCAAAATTTCCGAAAGAGCCTTCAACACCAGACAGTCAAGTATCGCGGGATATCCGCGCTACTGGTGGAGCTTCGATATCGAAAAAGGGAAGCCCACGCACTGGCTGCTTATCAACGGCAACGTCAGGGCAACCGTGTTCAACGGGCGCGGTGAATTTGTCCATTCGGGATATGATATGAGATTGAAGTTCGATTACGACGAAAACCTCGATACCGGATCTTCCGAAAGCAAGTTCAACACATATTATATTCTGCTGGAAGAAAACGGCGTCGAAAATCCGGATTGTAAAATGGACTTACAGTTTTTACAAACCCCGTAAAATATGGTAAAATAATATTAATAAAAACAAACGCCAATTATTTTGGCGACGGAGACAATATGAAAGCATTGAAAGGCGTACTTATTACACTTGTCGTCATCATCGCCATCGTCGGCGTTACCGTCATCGGCGGGTACGTCGCGGTTCGCTCCAAGTACGGCATCGACCTTTTCCGCACCGCGGGACAACTGAAAACGCTCTCACAAGACGTGGACGAATCCGCGCTTTGCCCGAACGCATTCGGCGAGCAGGATTTCGTCACGATGAAGTCGGAAATCGACAAACGACTTTCGGGGCTCATCGTCTATGAAAAGGGCAAAGGATTTAACGGATATTCGGTCAATTTCGACGCGCTGAAAGGCAAAGTCATGACGGATAAGATTTCGCTCACCGAAAAGCAGGTCGGCGCGGTTGCACAGACGGTCTTTTTCGGGCAGACGGCAGGCAAACTGAAAATCGGCGGGAAAGACGTGAGCGTCACTGTCGTACAGGTGGACTTTTCGGAAATCGCCGCAAACGGCAGCGCGGACTTCAACGTCGTGGCGAAAATCGACCTTACCCCGTTCAAGGCGGATATGGACGGCTTCCCGTATAAGTTATTCAAAAAATATATCCCCGACAACCTTTACGTTTCGTCCACCGTGCGCGTGGATAAGACGGAAGAAGACGGCTTTTCTTACAAAGTGTCGCACAAATCCGTCACGCTCAACAATTTGTCCGGCGACGATACCGCGGATTTGTTCAACACCCTGAACGCCGTGCTGAAAATAGGTACTGCCGAAAACCTGAATATGCAGGTCGGCACGACGGCGGTAAACGCGCTGATCGGCACGAAAGACAACCCCGGCTTTGCCTATTCCATGAAAGCAATCGGGGCAAAGAGTTTCGATTTCGGCACTGTTTCGGACATAGACTTGTTTATCGTATACTAAACGACTTAATGCAGCATATCCACGACGTAAAGTCGCGATTTATGCAAAATATCCCCCAAAAATCCAAACAAGGAGATAAAATTATGACACACAAAAAGGCAAATAAATCAAAGATATTGACGCTGATTTTGGGACTTGCGACGTGTTTTGTGCTTATGCTGGGCATTGTGTTTGCAAACCCTGCGGACACGGCGCGCGCGGAAGAGACAGACTCGCGCACCGTAGTCAGCACGATTACCGCAACTTCAAACATCGACGACATTATAGGCTTCGGAAAAAGCGTAAAAAGTCCGTCTTTTAATATAAAGGAAGACGTACCGGCGCAGTTCCAAACCCAGTACAACTGGGAAAAGAAGACCGCGACAAGCTGGGATGATTATTACGGCACAGCGTTTACGGAAGGGACTTATAGATATGTTACTCAAATTCGTGGGTGGAATTGTCCCATTTTACGTCGTTTACCGTGACGGTAATGCCGTTTTTGTCAAACACGTGGGTTGTCCCCCCGCCGCTGTCTCTATCGATACGAATTT